>JAEEGL016265102.1_pt1 | contig 51572 bp, 39 predicted proteins | sample 9134231 | NCBI WGS metagenome assembly JAEEGL01 (sample SAMN16246548, study PRJNA631951) | gut metagenome | biome: gut microbiome; feature: rumen; material: fiber-attached | host: Bos | place: Iran: Karaj | collected 2018-10
AGAACAACTCCAAAAAGAATAAAAAGGGGTTGGCTAGTGTGATACTAGCACCAATTCGCCTCAAAGTGAATTGGTACTTCATATACTACTCATAGAAGGTATAATTGTCAACTTTTTTTTAACAAAAAATGCACTTTTTTTGCACTTTTTTTGATGGCTATAACTTGAAGTTAAACAGCTATATTACTGGTATAATTTATTGTTATTTTTAATGGTAAAAAAGTGTTTAAAGTAAACAAACGTATGATATAATTCATATAGGTGAATTTATATGGATATTGATGTAATTAAGGGTGTCGGTGCAAAATCTTTACAATATTTAAATAAAATGAATCTATATACAGTTAATGACTTAATCGAATATTATCCATATAGATATAATGTTATTAAAGTAGTACCTATAGAAGAAGCTTTAGAAGATGAAACAGTAACTATTAGGGGTATTGTAGATACAGAACCTAGAGTTAGTTATATAAAGAAAAACTTTAATAGAATGACTTTTAGATTAAATAGTGATAGTTATTTAGTGAATGTAACAATTTTTAATAGAGCATTTTATAAAAATAATCTAAAAGTAGGTAGAATGATTAATGTAATAGGTAAATACGATAAGATTAAGAATAGTTTTACAGCAAGTGATATTAAGTTTGAAATTATTCAAGGTATGAAGATAGAATCTGTTTACCATTTAGTTAGTGGAGTTACTAGTAGAGGTTTATCTAAGTTAATAGATGAATGTTTTAAGATGAGAATAGATTTAGATGATTATATACCTGATTATCTTGTTAGTAAGTATAACTTTATTAACAAGTTAGATGCTAGTTATAGTTTACATTTTCCAACATCTATTAATGATATTAAAGTTGCTAAGTTAAGAACTATCTATGAAGAATTCTTTATCTTTATGTTTAAGATGAATTATTTAAAACATAAATATAATACTTATACAGAAAGTTTAAAAAGAGTAGTGGATAAAGAAAAAGTCATGAACTTTATTAAAGGATTACCTTTTGAATTAACTGAAGATCAAAAGACAGCAGTTAAAGATATCTATAAAGATTTATTAAGTGATAAAAGAATGAATAGATTAATACTAGGTGATGTTGGTAGTGGTAAAACATGTGTAGCAGAAATAGGTATGTATATTAACTATTTGGCAGGTTACCAAAGTAGTATGATGGCACCAACGGAAATACTAGCAAGACAGCATTATGAAAATATGACTAAGTTATTTAAAGGAACAGATGTAAAAGTTGGTTTGTTAGTTGGAAGTATGAAGAAAGGTGAAAAAAACAAAATATATAAACAACTTGAAGATGGTAGTTTAGATATGGTTGTTGGTACTCATGCTTTAATTAGTGAAGATGTTAAGTTTAATAACTTAGGTCTAGTAGTAACAGATGAACAACATCGTTTTGGTGTTAACCAAAGAAGTTTGTTACAAAATAAAGGTATTTTAAGTGATGTAATGTATTTAAGTGCAACACCAATACCTAGAACATATGCTTTAACTTTATATGGAGATATGGATACATCAATTATTAAGACAAAACCTAGTGGTAGAAAAGAAATAATTACTAAGTTAGTTAAGAATAAAGATATAAAAGATGTTTTAAGTATTATGTTAAATGAAATAAAAGAAGGACATCAAATATATGTAGTAGCTCCTTTAATAGAAGATGAAGAAGGAGAAAGTAATTTAAATGATGTAGTTAAATTAAAAGAGAAGTTTGATACAGCATTTAATAATAAAGTAAGAGTAGAGATCTTACATGGTAAGATGAAAGCTCAAGATAAAGATTCTATAATGGAAGAATATAAAAATGGTGATGTTAAAGTTTTAATAAGTACAACCGTTATAGAAGTAGGTGTTGATGTTAAAAATGCAACAATGATGGTAATCTTTAATGCTGAGCGATTCGGTTTAGCAACATTGCACCAATTAAGAGGTCGTGTAGGTAGAAATGAATTACAATCTTATTGCTATTTAATAAGTGATGCTGAAGCAGAAAGATTAAAAGTAATGGAAGAAAGTAATGATGGTTTCTATATCAGTGAAAAAGACTTTGAACTAAGAGGTGAAGGTGACTTATTTGGTACACGTCAATCTGGTGATATGTCATTTAAGATTGCTGATATTAGAAGAGATTTTAAAATCTTGGTTCAGTGTAAGAAGGATGCTGATGAATTTGTTCAAGATAATATGAACAACGACTTTAAAAATTATCCAGAATATAGAAATATTATTAAATCATTAGAATTTATAGATTAGGTGGAATATTATGACATATAGTGAGTTGTTTCTGAAAAATGGTTATATAAACTTTGAAGATAGTAACAGATATTTAAGAGTTATTTATAATGGTAAAGAAGAAAAAATAGATTTTATAACTAATATAATTCATTCTTTTGGTGATGGAATTGATATTGCTATTGGAATGATGAGTGAAGAAGACACTGAATATAAGTTGTTTATAAATAGAGGATTTAATCCTTTTTGTGGTGAAAAATACACTTCACCATTTAGAATGGTTTATCCTGGATTAGAACCAGAATATTTTCAAACAATATATCCATTAAATGATAAAGAAGATACAATAGTTATTACTGACAAAAATGAGAAGTTGTTTTTTAAAGTAATAATTGACAAGAAATAGAAAAAAGTTTATTATAACTCCCTAAGTAAGGGGAGTTTTTTAATGTTAAGATTAAATGAAAATGCTTTTAAGAACAAGGAAAAATTATCTGTTCAAAAAGTTGCTCAAAAAGCAAAAATTGTTTTAGTTGTTGGTGCCGCTGCACTTCTATTAGCAGGTTGTCAACCATCAGAAATTTCTACAAATTCACATGTAGCTTATGATGTTATTGATACAATGGATAATAGTATTGTAGAAAATGGTATTAAACAAGTTAAAGATGTACCTGGTGAAAACTTTAAATTGCTTATTAATTACAAGTGTTTATTGGAGGGTAATGCTAAGTGGACTGTAACTTCAGATAAAGATTTATATTATGAAGTTTGTACTCAAGGATTGCCATCTGATTGGAAGGTATATCTTGATAATGTACATATTGATACTACTATTATAAGTCATTATCCTTCTGTAGATGGTATTACACAAGATACGATGGATGATAGAATTCATAATGCTCAAATGAAAGGTTTTCCTATATCTGATACTAGCAACTATGGAAATATTTGTAGTATAGAAGGACAAAATCAACAATTTATTCAAGGATCATTTTGGGGATTTAATGGTTATCAAAGTGGTACTGTTGAACAAAAAAGATATGTTGAATCTGATTATTTAAGTGCTGCTGTTACAGGTAATAAGATTAGTGTAGTTTATGACTTAATAATCGAAAAAGCAGATGGAACAGTAAGATGTATATCTGTTGGTTCAGTTATCGGTGTTTCTGTGTGGCCATATATTGAATTAAATGATGGTACTTATCGTTATTATTATTGGAGTAATTCAGAAGGAAAAGTATATTTTAGAAGTGTAAGTGCTGCAGAATATCAAGAGATGTTACACCAAACTGGTTTAGGTATGAGCATGAAATAAAAAAGAGTCAAATGAAGTTGAATTTGACTTTTTTTATGGGAATTTATATAATATTGGGCGTAGAAAGAGAGAGAGAAAACAATTTTTTTATGGAAACAATAGATGTTGAAGTTAACTCGATTGAAGAAGAACAAGAATTATTTCCAGAAGTAAGAAATAGACATTATGATAGCAGAATTAAAGATGCTACATTAATGAGTAGATTCTTAGCAGAATCAAATGATTTTGAAAAAATCAAGATGTATCAATATGTTTTAAAAAAAGCAAGATACTTAGAAAAACTTGGTACTGATGAAGCAAAAGAAATGATACCATTTTGTTGGTTGACTTCTATGGAATTATCAAATTCTGATGCTGTAAGTAAGTTCTTAAGTGGCGAAATAACACAAGAAATGATTGATGCTTATGATCAACAACAAGCTGAGTTAATTGTTAAAAGCATGCAAGAAAGAGCTGCTGAAAGAAAAAAACCAAGTTATAGATTTAGAAAATTCCTTGGCTTAAAACCATATAATAAAAACAAAGGAAGAAATAGATAAGTTTTTTAAGATATTTAAGAAATTAAATATCTTTTTTATTTGTTTGACTTTATTAAAAATAAAAAGTATAATCAGTTGGGTAGAAAGAGAGACAAAGATAAATGGCAAATAGTGAATCAGAGGGTTTCCCGTCCAGCGTGGATTATAATAGTATCTTAGTATTAAACGATGAATTGTTTGATGAAAGAGTAAGAGAATTGAATAACGGAGAAGTTATTAAATTGTATGAATATATCATCAAAGAAAATGATAAAGAGAATAGTATTATAAGTCATGATAGATTGGACGAATTAATTGTTAAACTGGAAAATATGACAATTATAAGACATTATCTAAAAGGAACATTGGATACTTTAGAAAAAGATTATTTAAAAGATAATTATTCTAGTATCGATGATACTGTCGAAATCATTATGGAAAGAAATAATCCTTCTTTGGGTCAGAGGATTATAAACTATTTTAAAAAATAAGAATGATAAAATCATTCTTTTTTTTGAGTAAAAAAAATAGAGAGTACAATAATCGTACTCTCATTGTCATTCAATACTTCCAAAAACAAACTACTTTTCTTTAAATCTATAGTATTATTTTGATTCCTTTCTTATTAACTTTTTCCAAATAAGAATTATGCTGTTCTAATACCAATGGATCATTACTACTTACGAAAGAATCTATTGTTCCATCTTGAAATACTGTAATAAACCAGTCTAAAGTACAAATAGTGTATGCTTCTCTTCTACTTGATAAAAATTTATAATAATCAATCATTTCTATTCTATCAGTTTTCTTAAACTTAGCATAACGCAATGAAATTAATATCTTTTCTATTTCTAAGTAATCAACACTATCATGTAAAGTTGATCTATCCCTTTTATAAACTTTATTTACTGTATCATGGTATTTATCTTCAGGAATAAATAATTTAATATCCCTAATACTTTTACCATCTTTTAAAGCTAATAAAGCTTGATAATTATATATGCCATTATAATAATTTTGATTACCTTCTAATATAGGATTAATTAAAAAAGGTAGAATATTTCTATTATATGGAACTGTATTATTATTTGATAAACCTATAATACTTGCGACTATCTCATCATCACTATTATTCATTTTATCCATTATATGAATAATAGCATCTTTAACTGCATTATATAATTTTTCTCCTCCAAGATTATCAGGAACTCTTTTACTTAATTCAATACCTTGAGCAATTAAAGCATTACCATTTCTCATCAGAAGAACCATGCCAAAATCTTTATATTCATCTGTTGAAATAGACATAATACGCATATGAGGATTAGTTAAAAACTTATTAAATAATATAAAAGCATCTCCATTTAATCTAAAACAATTACCAGCTCTATAACCCATAACTAAATTTCTAATATCACCCAAAGGTAATAATTCAAAAGTATATTCTCCATCTCTTGGAATATCTGTTTGAATAATAGATGATTTTGTTTTTGTTTTTAACTTAGAATTATATGCTTCCATATTCTTATCAATAATATATGATTCACTTTCAGATAATCCGTATTTATTATAGTATGAAGATATCATATCATCTAAGAGGTCACCACTTAATTCAGGGCTTTCAATTTTGGAAGAAAGATACCTTTCTCTTAATAGAATAGATACTTTAGATTTATTAAGCTTAGTACCTAATTTTTCTATAAAAGAATCTAATGAATTATAAAAATAATCAAAGTTTATAAATAATTCTAAAAACTGACCTTCTAACATCAATTTCATATTATTATTTGGATCTTTTTTATTACTAAACAAGAAATCATTTAAAGACATACTTATTTTAGAATTTCTATTTTTAACATTTAAATTACTAAATAAATAATAAATCATTTCATAATCTACTAAACCATATTTACCAGTTAAAATATCAATAGAATTATCTAATCCAACTGACATAAACATTTTTATTGCTAACATTAAATGTTCTTGTTCTGTATTTATCCAAGGTCTTTTAAATAACCAATGTAAATCCTTTTTTATCATGTCTTTTATCTCTAATTCATCATCTTTTAAATTTAATTTTTCAATAAGATTCTTTATATAATTAATTTGCTTAGATGATAAATTAAAATAATCCTTTGGTTCTAGTAAAATATCTATCCCCTCAAACCATAAATTATCGCTTTTTAAAAATCTAATTAGATCATAAATATCTTTAGTTAAAAGTACTACAAATAACTGTTTATACATATCACTATTAATGCAATATAAAAACATCTTATAAAAGTCTTCTGGCATATTGGAACAATTATAATAATTATCTAAAAACAACTTAACAGGAGCTATATCATCACGGGCTAAACTAGTAAATATATTATATAATTTTAAAACATGAAATATACCTAAATTTTTTTTACTCAATTTGATAATTGAAGCATTTAAATCCTTTGCCATAAACCCCACATCCATGACGTGTATTCTATCATTAAAACAAAATAAATACAAAAACTAGTATATAAAATCCATAAATATTCTAAGCCAAAAAATAGAGAGTACAATAATCGTACTCTCATTCAGGGGGTTTTGGTTGATCCACTTCTTAATGAAGTGATCTAGCATAATATTATTATGCTAATTAAATGATATATTATTCAAAACTTTTTGTCAATAGAGTAAAACATTACTTTTCAAATTTTAAAAATTATTCTTAAAACTAATGTAAAAGAGTTATCAATAATGGTATACTTATATAGTAGGTGAAGTATATGGACAAGATGAGTTTAGACGAATTTAGACGTATAAAAAATCGATTATTAGAAATTGTAAACCTTGATACAAGAGAAATCACTGAAGAAGAAACAGAAGAGTTGACAAAAGAATTATTTGGTTTAATGGATCAATTAACTCAGTATGATTTAAGTGACATTCCTTTTGAAGAATGGGAAGGAATGTATTTATTCAGTGAAGGTAAGTTGGATATGTCTAAGACACACGCTAACTTGGATTTTGCTTTAATTAAAGGTATTGAATTTGAAACTGCAAATTTTAAAGGTTGTAATATAAAAAATCTTAATGAAAAGAGTTATGACGAAGATTATTTTGACCCTGAATTTGTCGAATCTCATCCTGAATTCTTTCCAGATAAAGCACTACCTGAAGAAGTAAGAAAAAAATTTTATAAACATAAAATAACTTTTCAAGATATTCTTGATTATCCTTCTTTAAAAAAGTGTATTAGTATAAATTCATTTGCTGGTACTTCTAGAAAGATAGTAAATTTAATTGGCTTAGAATACTCTTTGAAAATGTTAGAAGAATATCCATTGTTAATGGTTGCTATTGTAAAAGATAATGAGGATTCATTCATTGATGAATTCCATTTTGATAAAGAAATTGTCTTTGATGGTGGTTCATATGAAGATGCTAAAGAAGTTATTTTTAAAAATATTATTTATAATTTGGAATCATATGGTCGAGATATATTAAAAGAAAAAGATTTGATTCCTGAAGAAATGAAAAAGAAACATCCAGAAGTTTTCTTTGGAGAAGAGACAGCAAGTGAAACGATATGTGATGAATTTGTAAAAGGAACTTTATCTATTAGCGAAATAAGATACAATTATGATGCTTTGAAAACAAAAAAAATCGAAGTTGGTTATAGAAGAAATCATAATTTAGGTAATCTTATTGAATTGTTTGGTTCTTTAGAAGAAATAATTAATAATTTACCAGCCGAATTAGATGCACCAATGATTAAACTTATGGATTGGGGTTGGTGGGAGAAAAAAGATCAAATAAAAGAACTTTTTGAAAATGATAGAGAAGAATTATATAGAAGAGCAATTCGTTTATATATTAATGGTAATGAAACATACTACTTATCTGATATAAGAGATTATAGTAAATATTTACCATTAAAATCGTTAATATCTGATGAAAAAATAGAAGCTTTTATAAATCATTTTGGTTTTGATAATATTATTAAATTTAATGATAAATATGATTTTATATTTGAAAAAACATCTTATAATTATTTTAATACAAATTATTCTAACACTTTCTTGGGACTTGTAGCTAATCAAGATCTTGTACCATATGATAATTTGCCAAAAACATATGAAGGTTTAGAAGAGTTTGTAAATAATGTAATAGAATTTGCTAGAAGTTATGAAAATCATAAAAATGAATTTTCTATTAAAGTAATGGATTATAGAAATATTTTAGCTAAAATTATGCCTAATAAATTTGTTGATTATAGTATTGTAGAGGATCAATTAAAAGAATTGAACTCTTATACTAGATCTTCTGTTGAAAAAAAGTTAAATGATGTTTTATCGGGTGATTTTAAAGCGTTTTTTGAAATATTAAAAGAATTTCCAAAAATGATGGTATTATTTGAAGATAAGCAAATAGAGTTTAAGGATAAACCTATTTTTAACGAACTAATCAATATACTTGGTATGAAAAAATTTCTTGAATTATGTAAGAATTATTTTGAAGTGATTGAATATACTATAAATAATGTTGAATTCGATAATATAATGAATGCAATAATGCAACCAATTTACGATGGAGTAGATCCAGAGTCTGCATTTAATCAATATGTTTATAGTACTTTAGGTAAATCAAATAGGAGAATATGTGATTTAGAGGAATTACCTAAGTCATTTAAAGATACTTATCCAGATTTGTTTTTACCGGATAGTTCTTTGGTACCTGAAGAATTAAAAATACGTTTTACTGGTTACTATTATAGTTATTCTTATAGTATGCTTACTTTAATAGATTTACGTACTCATCCTGAGTGGATTCCTTTTTTAGATAATTTAGACTTATCTAGATGTATGGAACCTCTTAAAATATGTTTAATTAATTCTGAAAGAGTAGATGTAGGCAGTTACAATTATTCTAATGATGGCGAAATAATAAATCTATATGGGTATTTAAAACAATATATGTCTAATAGGGAGATGCTAGAATTCTTATCTAGATATGCGAACTGCCTTAAATATGATAGGATAATCGGTATACCTCATAATGAAATAAAAGGAAATAATATTAAAGAGGTATTTGATAGTGTTATATATCGAAATGCGGTTGCTGGGAGATATAGTATATCTGTAGGTCTTGTAGATAAAGAATTTATTGAAAAACATCCGGATTTGTTCTTGGATGATGGTGCTCCTGAACAATTGCAAAATCTATTCTATCAAAAGAAATTAGATATTGAGGTATTAAGAGATTATCCGGAATGGGATGAATATTTACAAGGTAAGAGTTTATATACTTTCTTAGAACGAAATATATCTTATTTCGCAAAGAAAATGCTTAATAATGGTTTGAATAATAAAGAAATTCTATATTTGATTAGAAAATATGGTAAGTATTTGGTAGATGATAGAACTTATGCAATTAAAGGTTCAAATCTAGAAGAGATAGAAAAGAAAATAAGAGAAACTCTTGTCAGTATGATTAAAATGGGCTCAAACTATGGAGAAGATGCTTTTCAATTGGTTGGAGACTTATTTCCGGAAGCATTCTTAGATCCTTCGGCACCTCAAGAATTGAAAGATGCTTTCTATTATCAAAATAAAGCTTTAACGTTTGATTTGTTAAAACAACATAAAGAATGGTTAGATTTTCTTGAAGGTAAATTAGTCTTACAAAGCTTAGCTAAAGCAGGATATAAAAGTTATGGTTTAAGTAATTTGCTTAAAAATCTAAGTGGAGTTAGAGAATTACTTTTATTGGGAATGAAAAATCCTGAAGCAGTTGCTTATATGATTACTCATCGAAAAGAAGATTTATTACTTAAGTGGTATAAGAAAGTTAAGTTTATTCCTCATTATGCGGTAATGACTGAATTTCCGTTTGAGGAAGCAGATAAATTTATGGCTTCTGGTAAGTTATGGTCACAAATAATGAGAATAGAAGATTACAATGATAGTTTTGAAAATATAACGTCAATGTTAAAAGTGGCTTATGTATTTGGTGTTTTTGATGGCGATGCAGAAGGATTTACTAAATTTATGCAATTATTTAATAATCTTCCTGAAATGATAAATGAAGAAGAATATAATAAAATGATAGATAAAGCTATAGCATTTGGCAATGAAGCAGAAAAAGAAGTCGAGAAAGCTTATCGCCCTGGAGAAAATGGTTTCTATTATCTACAAATAGATCCACAAAGAGATAGAAAAACAGCGATGATTGTTAAAAAAATGGCGATAGCTGCTCAAGTAAGCGGAATGCTTACACCAAATCTTGCTCACCAATTATTTGGTTCATTTTCAATGATTTATGATTCTACTTTTAGAGATTTCTTTATGGAAAACTTTGACGAAATAATTGATTCGGGAGAAGATTATATTAGTTATATGAGTTCCATTCAAAAAGCTTGGACTAGAATTAGAGCAACTAATAGTAATAGAGTGTTAACTTTAGAATTAGCTAAAGATTTTGTTATATCTAATAAATATGAGAATGTAGAAGTTGGTAACGAAGTATTAGCTCAAGTAGTTAGTGAAAGTGGTTATTCACAAGAAGACTTTGAAAAGTTACAAGAAATATATAATTATGGTAAATCAAGAGTACATAGTAGTATTCCGAGAATCACTGCTAGTGATGAAATATATGAATATGAAATATTGAGATTAGATGATCCGATTGCTCTTGTTATTGGTCCATTAACTAACTGTTGCCAAAAACTTGGTGATGCAGCAGAAACGACAATGGAACATAGTATGGTTTCTGAACATGGACGTGTATTTGTTGTACGTGATCGTAATAATAATATTGAAGCTCAAAGCTGGGTATGGCGAAACGGAAATGTTTTATGTTTCGATAATATAGAAATACCTAATAAAGCATTTAGAAGAGCAGAGTTGAGAGGATTAACTCGAGAACAATATGCAGATGAAATATTAGCTATTTATCAAAAAGCAGCTCAAGAGATAATTGAAATAGATAATGAAAGATATAAAGAGTTACTTGATGCTGGAAGAATTACAGAAGAACAATATGAAGCATTAAGAATGAAAAAAGTTACAGTAGGAGCTGGATATAATGATATTAAAGAATCATTAGATAGAAATACATCAGTAGATAAACAGAGATTGGCAAGACCATTAAGGTTCCATCCTCCAGTTCACTTAACGGAGCCTTTATATACTAATGACTCGCAAAAAACACAATATATTTTAGCAGGTGATGAAAATGCTACGCCAAATAAAGAAGTTGAAACAATAACAGCTTATGACGATGAATTTAGAATAATTGATGATACAACTATGAATAAAACTATATTAAAATCAATGGCGAAATTAGATGAAGCTGTTAGAGAAGGATATAGTGAATTTAATTATTATCCAGAGAATCATGTAATGGCTTCAATTGCTAGAACTTATAATTTAGATCCTTATACTACTAAAGTTGTATATCATCCAAACTTCTTTATTGTTTATTGTATAAGTGATGATAAAGTAGTAATAGCTGATATAGTAAGAAATGTAAAAATTAATACACATGTCCAAGAAAGGGATATTACAGATATTGTAAATATTCAAATTGGTTTAGCGTTGAAACAAATCAAAGAAGATATGGAATTTGATGTAGAGATGCTAGATTCAAATGAACTTGAAATATTTAATCAAGCACTAGCTAGTGCAAAAATTGATAGCGAAAGGAGTTTCTCACATGGAATATAATGATATAATTATGCGAGCTGTAGAAGCTAGAGATAGCAATATTAAATATGATATAGAATTAGTTAAAAACTTTGCAAGTATCATTAGAGATAGTAAAGATTTATTTGAGAGTACAGAAGCTATTGATATTGAGAATAATAATGGTTTTAAATTAGATTATGATGCAATTGAAAGAATACTTAAGAGATATGAAAATAGAAAAGCTTTAATTAATAGTGAAAACATAGTTGATAAAGCAGATGATTTATTAAGATCTAGAGTTTATGAAAAATTGGGTATTGTATTAGTATTATTTGATGGTAATCCATATGTTTTATTAGAAATGATAATACTAGGTTTATTAACACATAATACAATGATCTTTAGTTATAATGGTTATATGAGAGGTACTAATGGATTAATATTAACTTTAGTACAAAGTATTTTAGAAAAAGAAAATATAAATCCAAATAAATTTCAATTAATAGAAATGAAAGATGCTTCTTTATTATTTAAGAGTTTTAAGACTATTAATAAAACTATTATAATAGGTGATAATCTTTATATTAATAATAATTTAAAAGAATGTACGACGGAAGTACAAGTATCTGGTTATAATAATTATGATTTATATGTAGAAAGTTTAGAACATAGAGATGTTATTGATAGAATATTAGAACAAGATTTAAATATTAATTTATATATTAATAGTGATTTAGATTTTGATACTGATGATGCAGTTAGAGTTAATGATATAGATGAAGCAATATCTTATATTAACTATAATAGTTCTTTATATAGTAGTGCGATATTTACTAGTGATAATGAACATGCTTCTAAGTTTATGAAAGAAGTAAATAGTAAGAATGTAATGGTAAATGCAAGTCCTACTTTAGAACAAGCATTAGATATTAAAGAAGAAGATCTACTTAGAGAAAAGAATATTGTGGTACCAAATAACATTAAACTAGATGGTAAAAGAATAGAAGTATAAAAATAAGTATATTTTTATACTTTTTTAATGTTATAATAATCTATAGAATAGAAGGAGAATGAATATGGCAAAGAAAAAATATGTTATTGTTATGGAAAAGAAAAAAGTTATTATAATAAATATAATTCTAGCTATCGTATTCTTGGCTACTTTGGCTTTCATGTGTTATGACGAATTTGTTGTTGTCAGAAAACAAGAACAACGTGTAAAAGAAACTAAAAAGGAAGAGAAAAAGGAAGTAGCAGAATATAATAAAGATGGATTATTTATTAACTCTTTAATGAGTAAAGCTTATTATGAAACTGGTTTTTTACATGATGAATATGAATTGTTTATGAAGGATACTGTTAAAGCTGCAGATCTATCTAGTTCTTATAAAGCATTATTAGTTTTAAATCATTTGTCTTTAGTTGATAGTACGTCAATACCTAAATCACATGTTGAAAGAGTATTTAAAGAATTATTTAATGAAACTACAGTACCAGATGAATTACAATCTATGTGTCATCATTATAAATTAGATGGTGAATATTATAATAAAGTAAATGACGGTTATGGCTGTGGTGGCTTGGGTTATAGATATTATAAAAAGATAACTAAAATTGAAAATGATAAAAATCATATTTATGTTTATACAAAGATTGGATTCCAATGTGATGATAAGATTTGCAAGGAACCAAAATTGGTTGTAGATAATTATTCTGGTGAAGTAGAATTAGGTGTTGTAGATTTTTCTGAAGCTCCACAAGAAACAACTGAAAGATATTTGGAACAACTACACGAATATAAATTTACCTTTACTTTAGATGAAGAAAATAATAATTATTATTTTGAACAAGTAGAAAGAATTAGCTAATAGCTAATTCTTTTTTTATTGAACTAAATAATTATTAAAGATATAATTAGTATAATAGTAGAGGTGTGTATATGAATAAAATTAAACTATTTATACTGAGTTTATTTTTATTAATTCCTTTTATTGTTAAAGCAGATACTAGTAGTTTTATTAAAGCTTTTAATAGTGATGCAATCACTTTTAATGGAATAAATAATGATGCTTTATACAAGATAGATAATTTAAAATTAGATGATACTGTGCTTACAGTTACATATAGCCATGGTAATGGGTTAAACGATAAGAAATGCGAAGCAAATAATTGCTTGGTAATAGAACAGTATGATGAAAAGGGAAAGAAAATAAATGAATTATATATTCAAAATGCATATGCTATAGTAAGTCCAAATGTTATAGATAATAATTTATATTTGTTCTATAAATATTGTAGTGATGATACTTGTGAAGTAAGTAATGATATTATAAAAAAATATGATAGAGATTTAAAAGAAGTAGCTAGTTATGATATGGGATTTGGAAGTATCGAAGCAGTAGATGTTTTCGCTACTAGTGTTTCAGCTTTATGTGAAACATCAGATACAGGTTTAGTAGATGGTTTATGGTGTGAATATTATAGCGATGATTATAATTATCATTATTATGATTATTATGATTTCTATCAAATAACTAGTGATGGAGAAAGTATTATTATTTATAACAGGGGAGAAGATTTAGTATTAGATAAGAATTTAACAAGTATGTATAGAAGAGCTAATTCATGGAAAGGCAAATACGGAGATGGTTCTGATTATTCATATAAATTTATTAATGCTAATGAATATTTAATAGCTGGATCTTTAAGAGATAATGAAGGTTATAGTTCATTTATTAAAGCTATTAAAGATAATCAAGAGACATTCTATTATACTGATAGTCATTACTTAACTTTTTTGTTTCCAATAAAAGTTAATGATAAGTATGTAGTTCTTGGTTTAAGTGAAAGAGAAGAAACTGATATTATCGTAATTGATGAAAACGGAAGAATAATTCAAAAGTTTAGTGGTAATTATTGGAATCTAAGAAGTGTTAAAGATGGCTTTGCTGTTACTAATTTAGGTACTAGTATTTATGACTATATGGCGAATAGTGGCAGTAATAAAAAAGTGTATACAGAAGTTTATTATGACTATAATGTTAGGATTGAAAGTGATGGTAACGGAGAAGTTATTCTTGATCGTAAGATAGTTGATGATAAAGAATATATAGTTATCAAAACTAATTCTGATAAAGGTTATGTATTAAAAGAAATACAAGTAGTAGATAAAGATGGTAAGGAAATACAGTTAAAAGATAATTCTTTTTTAGTACCAGCTTCAGATACTAGAGTTCTTGCTGAATTTAAAAAAGTAAATAATCCTTTAACGGGAGATAATATAATGATTATTGTATTGATTTTAGTTATTAGTGGTGGTTTGTTAATATTATTAAAAAGGCAAAGAGCTCAAAGATTATAAAATAAAAAAAGACGATTAATTCGTCTTTTTATTTTTTAGTAGCATCAATTGTTTTTACACAATTGCTTCCAGATAATGTATATCCTTCAGTATCACAATAACTAGTTTTATCAGTTAATGGGAAACAGCCACCATTTAAGCCATTTACACCTTGATAAGTATTTGGATTAGCTAAATAAACATGTCCTGATAGATGATCACATGAAGAAGTAATATTTACATTTGCATCATCTCTATCGTAATAACATGTATTGTTTTTTGAGTTCCATTTATGACCTCTAGATGTACAATTGCTTTGATTGTTTTCATAAGTATCTGTTACTTTTCCATAGTAGCAGTAATATGTACCCATTTGGAATAATTCTCCTTGAACTGATGGAGTATTTCCGTTACCTTTATTAATTATTTTAGTTCCACATGTTTTTTCAGCTTGCTTACGAACTGCTTCTGTTAAAGTTACACATTTACCATCGTATTCGTATGTTTTATCTGGACATTTTGTTTTAGCTGCAACAGTATGAGTACATTTTGTTCCTTCTAGTTTATAACCATCAGGGCAAGTGTATTCAACTTTTTTAGGTTCTTCTTTTTTCTCTTCTTTCTTAGGTTCTTCTTTTTTCTTTTCTTCTACTTTTTCCCATTTAGCTTTTAAAGTAGTGTCTTCTTTGAAAGAAGCTTTAGCATCCATTTTTTCATCTTCTAGATACCAGCCTTTGAAAGTATATCCTTCTTTTTCGGTAGTAGGTAATTCAACTTCTTCATCGATATTAACTGTTAATTCTTTAACTTCTTTACCACCATCTACATCAAAAGTAATCGTTATAGTTTCTTCTTTAGTTTCTTTTTCTTTCTTTTCTTCTTTTTTAGTAGTTTCTTTTGTATCATTATCTTTTTTATCTGCAACAAAGAACTTATATGCAGCACCAATTAATAATGCTAAGATAAGGAGAATAACGATGATAATAACGCCTTTATTTTTCTTTTCCTTTTTCATGGTTAACCTCCTTTCTTTAATATTAATTATTATTATAATAACAAATAAAGAAATTTTTTGGTAGCATGATTGATAAAAAAATAATATAATTTTAGTAGGAGTGTGATAAGAATGGATGAAAATCAAGAAAAGGAAATACTAACTAAAGCATTGACTTCAGTTATGGTAGAAAGAGCAAACAATGAAGATGAAGATATTGTTGGTACATATTCATTTTTCTTTGCAGTAGCAGGTTTTATTAATATCTTATTTATTGTAGGAATTGTTATTACTGTAATTGCTGGTATTGTGGCAGCTATAAATGCTGATAGTTTTGCGGCATTATTAATAGCTGTAATATCTGCTGCTATTTTATGGTTTGTTCGTTTACTAAGTGTTTATGCCGTTAAGTGGTTTGGTTACTTATTAAAGACAAACTATGAAATGGTTAAATATATAAAGAAAAAATAAAAAGCACTAATTAGTGCTTTTTTTATTATATTGGATCAGTGTATTGATAACATGATTTATATCCATTTTTATTTTCTAATTCAAATCCAGATGGACAACTTACATATTCTAGATATTCTTTATAACACATTTTGTCAGCATAGAAGTAGCCATATCCTTTAGGACATTTGATTGTATAATCTTCTACTACTGTAGCATAGCATTTACCATTTGCCCATACTGGACCTTCATCATATTTCTTGACACACATATCTTCGGTATAGTCTTTTAATATATAGTAACCACATTTACCATCGAAGTATTCACCCAAACCCGTGTAGTTAGTGATGCTACCGTCTTCTTTATGTACATATGCCCAACTATCACAAACTCTTTCGCCTTCATCTTTATCATTATAATCAAAACATGAATGATCTGATTCAGTAGTTCCATTTTGGCAATCTGTTATAGGAGCAGTAGTTTTAACACAACGCTCACTACTAATATAAAAACCAGTAGGGCATTTTTTTTCTTCTTGAATTGGATATTTGTTCCATACGGCAGTTAGTGTTATATCTTTACATGGAAGTATTGAATTATTAGGTACTTCTTTACCATTTTCATCTGTCCATTTTTCAATATTATAGTTATAGTCACCAATTGTTTGTGGTTCAATATATTCAGGTATATCGATTGGTGTACCACATAGGATAGTTTGACTATCTATTTTTATGATATTATCAGTTTCAAAATTTATTACCATTGTTTTAGTAGTTTCTTTTAATTCTTCCCAATGTGCTGTTAACGTAACATCAGAATCAAATGTTGTAGTTCTTAAAACTTTTTCTTCAACATTGTACCAACCTAGGAATAAATATTTTTCTCTTTCAGGGATAGGATAGTTTATACGACCATTTTTAGCAACTTTTAATGGTTCTATTTTATTACCGCCATTACTATCAAAAGTAATTGTTATTTGATTAACTACTTTAGTTTCTTGTTTGTTATCTTTTTTATTTCTTGTTAGAAGAAATATTGTTATAGCAGCGATAAGTAAAATAGCAACAATAATACTTACAATAATAATTATTTTTTTCTTTTTCTTCTTTTTTAAATCAGCTTCAGGAGTAGTTTCAGTAGGTACTTCTTCAACTGTTTCTTCTATTTCTTTTTCATCTTCAGTTGTTTCTTTTGTTTCTTCTACTAAATCTTTTTCTTCTTCCATAATAAAACCTCTTTCTATTATAAATATATAATAGCATAAAAATAATAGAATTATAATTGTCATAAATATATTATTTTAGTTTATAATTATATTGGAGTGATAATATGAAAAGGAAAATGGGAGTAATAATAATAGGATTAGTAATTGTTATTATTATAGGAATTATTGTTACTATGAATATTTTAGAAAATAAAGAAAAAGAAGAAAGTAAGTATAGTGCTAAATTAACAAAACTAATTAATAAAAAGAGAACGTATAATGGAGATTTAGTTGAGTTAGTTTATTCGAATAGTGGAGATATGTGTGGCAATGTATATACTGTTCAATTAGATGTTGAAAATAAAAAGATAATAAAAAGTGAAAAAACATGTCATAATGATCCATTACAAATAAAAGAATACTCTGTTACGGATAAAGATATTAAAATTATTAATGATTATATAGAAGAGTATAACTTTCCTATGTGGAAAAATTTAAAACAAACAGAATATGTTTTAGATGCATCAACTAGAGAAATAACATTTAGTTTTGATATTAAAAATAGTGAATGGCTATCTAAGTATACTGTTTATTATTTAGCAGATATGCCTAGTGATGGTAGAAGTGCTTTAGAAGAGTTTACTAGCTTCTATTTAGGTTTAATGAAAGAAGATTTTTTAATAAGAGAATATACTAATGAAGAATAATATGTGTTTGAGATGATTTATTTTGACTATACCTTTTAAAAAAGGAAAACTTTTTCTATGGGGCGTAGTAATAATAAAAGATTTTATTTAGAAGCGAGAAATATAAAATAAAGACATTCATTTGTCTTTTTTGTTTGACAACTAAAATTACTAATGCTAATATACTCCTCTTGGAGAAGGCGAGTGGCATGAATTTAGTCGAAAGAATGAATGATGAATTAAGAGGTAGAAGACTAAGTGAATTTGAAAAAATGAGATATATCTATCTTAGATGTTGTGAAATTTTTTCTTATGATGCAAGATGGAATTATTTTACCTTTTTTCCTATAAATATAATAAGACAGATAGAAAACAAAATACTTGATTTGCATAATGTTAATGATACTTTAGTTATATGCCATTCTTTTTCTAAAAGTGTATTAAAACCTTTATTAGATATCTTTACAACAGTAGATAGTAAAGTAGTTGGCGAAGAACATTCTTATGTAGAAGCTAAATCTGAGGGGAAAACATGGAACTTAGATGCAACTTATGGAGACTTCGCTAGAGTTAAAATGGGTATAGGAACGGAAGATTTTAATGTAGAAGATGAACATGAAGATTTTTCTTTATTAGATGAATCATTAGGTTTTAGACATGTTCCCGAAGGAAAGTATTCTGCTGATAAAGATAAAGAACCTGGTGAAATAATGAAAAGTGTAGCTGGTGCTATAAGCACAAGTGATTGTAGATTTCATTATACTGATGTACTATTCTTATATAATTATATGACTGATTCATTAGATCAAGATACGGTTACAATTTTGGGATCTGATGGGCTTTTAAGAAGAACTATTCATCTTAGAGATACTGATGAAGATTATACAATTAGTAAAAATAATGGAATATATAAATTGGCATTAGTAAGAAAAGATGGTTATAATAGAAATGGTGATAGGTTTGAAAGGCGTAATTAATAAGGAAGAATTGGATGATGAAACGTTAACTGTTTTATTAGACGACTTAGAAGATGAAAAAAAATAGAAATTTATATCTATTTTTTTTTTTCGTTATATGATACAATCTATTTATATGATAGGGTGATTATAATGGAAAACAAAAAAACAAAGAAATTATTATTATTCTTACTAGTAATTGGTCTAGCATTACTAGTAATAGGAGGGACTAAACTAACTAAAGTATTCGTTAGTACTTTTGGCAACAAAGAAGTTGCAAGTAACTATGAAGAAAAAGAATTGTCTGGTGTAGTTAATCAAATGTATATTACAGTGCTAGATGAAGACGCTAAAGTAGTTGCTACTACTAATCCAGATACGGTAGTTGATCCCGATTATGTATTTACGGATACACAAGCACCTGTTAAGAAAGTAAAATTTGATGGTGCGTATTTAGTGTTGTTGGAAGTTAGTGACACTGACTCTCCAGAAAATAAAACACTATTAGAAGATAATGTTGTTTATACTATGACATTACCTGATTACATGGTATCTTACAAAGGTTATGATGTAGACATAACTGATGATTGTTATGGATTCTTCTCTGAGAATGCTGTTACTGCTTGTGGTGGTGTTTATGACGATAATGTCGTAAAGATGATGTTTAATAATACAAAAGATAAATTTGATATCGTATTTGATTATCAATTCTTCGTAACTTTTGCTGATGGTTTAAGAGATACTGATTTCGATATTAAGACATTTGATTTCGGTAAATTTGGTTCATTGCAATTATATTTTGAAGAGGCTCATCCTGTAATAACTCCTCAAACATATGCCGGAACTAAATATAGTTTAAGTATTGCTCAACCAGGTTATGCTACTTCAACAAATAACTATAGAACATGGGAAGTAAATCTTAGTGATGTTAACGATGATGATGATTATAATGGATATCTTGAAATTGCAATATCTGACAATATGGGTATTCCTATAGATAAAAGAACTGCTTATGAAAACTTAAACGTATATCTAGATGGTGTGGCGTTACAAAAGAAGTATGGTGATACTGTTGATGGCTGCTTTGGTAATGCTACAAATGATTGCTTAATTACTTTAACAAGTGTTGAAGATGCTAACATATTTGTTAATGCTGGTACTCAACAAGGTGAATTGTTAAAAAAATTAAAATTTGAATGGGCAAGTCCTATAACTGCAACTAATATTAAGGTTGAGTTTAATACAAAAGCTGTTACTACTTATTCTTCTGGTAGTAGTAGTTCAACTTATGTAGTATCAGCAGATTATTATGACTTAAATGAACCTCTAGCTTTATATGGAAGTTCTAAATCAGTAGTTGTTAATCATTCAAATCCAACTCATTCACTTTCTGTTGCTGCAATTACTGGAAATGCTCAAACAAATGAGTTGCCAGATGGTCTTAAATACACTTATACTCTTAATCCTAGTACTAAAAACTATGTTACATTAGATGTATATCCAAATGATTATAATAATATGCAAGTTTATTATTATATGAATTCAAAAGGATTCTTAGCTACTAGCGATGATACAACTGATTCATTTACTGTTAAGATAAATGATGAAGATGTTACTTTTGAAAGAGTAGATAATCTAAACTTATCTAGTTTAGCTAATGAACAATTAACTAAGGCTGATCCAGCGTTACAAAGACAAATGTCTATTATTGATAGTTATAGTGATAATAAGAGTGGTAATTATCGTAATATTTTAAAAAGTACAACTACTAATGCTGATGGTGAATATTATTATTTGGTAATCGGTAAAAATACTGTTAGTGTTGCAACTAATTATTCAAGTAATAATACTTTTGCTGGTAGTGAAACAAATAATGAGTTACCTAGTCCTGGATCATGGAAGATATATTTATTTAATATTAATAATGCTAAGGTAACATTAGAGTGGGAACAATACTTAGAAAAAGTACAATATAATTTAAATTCAAATAGTACTAGAGAAATAGATGCAAGGGTATATATAAACGGCTATTCTAGTACAGCTGCTTATTATACTAATCGTTTATCTAATCCTTTGATAATTCATTCTGAACATTTAAATGAATTTATTAAATATGATGTTGTTGTAGATACAAATCTTCTTAAGTTAGATAGTGATAACATTGATAACTTTAATTTTAAAGCTTACTTGCCATATGGTCAGTCAGTTGTTAGTGGAAAATATTATGATGTTGAAACTAATAGAATAGTTGATAGTTTGGACCCAGCAAAAGAGCAATATGAAACTAATAGGGTATTAATGTGTGATCAAGAGACAGATAGTCAAATTGATAAATGTGCTCATTATGTTCAATTTGGTGATGGAAGCACTACACTTACATCTGGTGCTGGAAGTCCTGCTTTCTCATGGAGTAACTATAGTACTTCATATTACTTAAGCGCAAATAATGTTTCTGTAGATAGCGATGGCTTAGTTCATTTGGTTTTCTTTAGTAAATTCAATTATGATTTCCAAGAAGACCAATATTATGCTATGAATGAAGCATTTATTCAAGTAATGTTAGATGCTCCTGTAAATAAATTCGAAGATGAATCTGGATTTGGAACAGACAATAAGTTAAGATATAAGCTTGGTGCTATAACTGCTTTCCCTCTTGAGTATTTTGAAATGACTCAATTAAGTGAAGGTTATTCTGGTAATGGCAATTCGTTTGAAGCACGTGAGAGATATTTTAATGGTGAAGTTAGATTTACTAATGACTTTGTAGGTAGTCATGAAGGTTATAGTATCTGGGATTACTTATATACAAGTAATTGTGGTACTGATTTAACTAATATAAGATTTTGTAGTGGTAGAGCGTTATTTAACGGAATATTTAGAACATATATTGGATATGAAACTAGTCCTATTCCTTCTCAAATGACTGCTATTAAATTTATAGTTGATCAAGGATATGATACAGAAAAAACAATTAATATAAATCCATTAACATTTGTTGCGGTTACAGATGGTGATGATACTTATGATTATTGTGATACTGCTAGTGGTATATGTGTACATATAATTGATCGTAACGATGATGGTATGAAATCTGGTTATTTCGTTGAAGTAAGCGGATTGAAAGAAGCTAAATCATTAGATATAGATTATAATGAGTATGTTGATACTTATAATTTGTTATCTGAAAATTGGGGCGATGGTGTATATCAATCTGATTTATATGCTGAGCCATTTAGATTCGGAAATACTTTCAATTATAATTACACTAAACTTAAGAGAACTATATATGCTGTATCTGATTTAGCTGTTCAAACATCATTATCTACATATGTTCCTATTGATGGTGGAATGTCAATTAGTATAGCTGATATAATTAAATCTCATAAATCTAGTACAGAATATCTTGAATCAGAGGGTTATTTAAAACAAGTTAAAAATGTAACATTAATGGATGAAGAGGGTACTTCAATTAGTATTGATGATTTTAAACCATATTTGAGTATTGATGAATTCGTCATTAATGGGGTAACTAATACTGGTGAAAATATTAATATTTATAAAGACGGAGCATTTACTTCCGATTGGGCAGGTTCAACACTTACATTGTTAGGTACAGGTGATAATTTATATGAATTACATTTGGAACATACTAGTGGTACTATAGAACCTATTGAAGTTTTTGTTAATTATAAATTAATTACTGATATTAGTATTCGTAATGCTGCTTTCTATGCAGGTGAAAAGATTGGTATTGCTACTAATACTAAAGCTGTAAAACATTTCACTTGTGCTTCATGTACTCAAGATGAGGAAGATGACAAAGGAAATGGTTATGATGTAACTAATCAAGAATTATATGTTCATGCTTATGCTGAACAATCTGAATTAGTTCCTTATTTCGATGGTTCTATTGTTGCTAAAGCGGCAAACGGAGCAAATTCATTTACAGTTACTTATACTGCAGGAGATGCTGGTATAGATGGACCTACTGATATGGAAATATCAGATGCTGTAAATACTAGTGATAATTATGGTAATAGTACTTCTACATTTGTTAATTTAAGAAGTTTATATCCTAAATATTCACGTTATACAAATGTAGTACTTCATTATGGTGATCAAAATATTGAGTTACCTTTACAAACTGGAACATTTACAGTTAATGGTGAAACAGGTACTATTACTTATAGTGATACTGCATTAAGTTTCAATCTTGATTTACCAACTGAAACTTATAAAGATACTATTACTGTTACTTATGATATTGAAACTGATTATTCTTCACTATATGCTGAAGCAATAGAAAAAGGTTGGTTAAATACTAATGGAAAACCATATGGTTATAATTATAGTTATTATCCACAATATCAATATATGATTACTAATACTGTTACTGATATAAATACTGGTAAGTCAGCTAGTAGTGAAGGTGGATCTGCTATTCAGATTACTGATGTAGTTCCATTACTAACAAAATCTACTTCAAGTATTAGTAGAGAAGAAAAGAAATGGAATATTACATTCAATACTGGTAAAACTGATGATCCAGTAACAATTCAAGATACTATGTCTATTCAAGAAGATGGAAAAGAAGAATTCTTTAATGCTTTAAAGAATAAAGACTTAGTAATCAAAGTAGCAGGAAGTACAATATATGCAAATGGTTCATTCTATTCTGGATGGGATGGTACTGTAGATATTCAACCTAATGGATTGAATTATACATTTGTCTTTAAAGATACAGATACTAATAAATGGTTATCTAATAACTATACTGTAAATATTTCTTATAATACATATATTGATTATACTTTACTTGGTGGAGATACTAGAGTTGTTAATTTCCATTTAGAAAATAAAGCTGATTTAACTAAAGGTATTAATAGAACTGATTCAACTGCTGTTTCTTACTATAATTATGAATATACTTATAGTATTTCAAAGGCATTCTTAGATAATGGTGATGATTTAACTGAAACTAATTGGAAGATTAGTGTATCTAGTGATAATAAGAGAATTCTAAATGTTAATTTAGTTGATACTAATACATTAGGTGATGAATTTGGTGATTACTTATCATTAACTAAATTTAGAATTGTTTTAGTAAATACAATGACTAATGAATCTACTGTATTATATGATTCAGCCAATAGTACTGAAAATCCTGATGGAATAGTTTTAGGAATGGATGACGTAGCTGGATTAGTATTTAATACTAATGGTAAATATAATTTCTTCGCTAATATAGCTGAATTACCAGCTAATAGTAGGATGGAATTCTACTATACATTAAAAGTTGATAAAGCTGCATATTTGGCGGCTGAAATGCCATTAGATAAACAATTAGTAATATATAATAAAGTTCAAGACAATAATAATAAATCTGCTACTGCTACAGGATCAAGTAAGATTCCTTCAGAACTTACTAAGAGATATGTAAGTGAAGGAAGAGATGCTGATGGTCATGAAGTATTAAGATGGACTATTGATGTTAACTTAGCTGATTATTATGATCTAGAGAGTCTTGTAGGAAAAGATATATTTGTTACAGATGTTTTAAGTAGTGTATTTGAATTACAACCTGCTACTGTAACTATTAGACAATTAAATATTCGTCCTAGTGGTAATACAGTTGGTGGTTTAGTAAATCCTGAATATTATACGTTAACTACTGAGAACAATACTGTTAGAATCCAATTAACAAATCCAGTTGCTACACCTACTATTCAAATCTCATTTAAGACTAAAGTAATTGGTTCTACTCACCTTGTACATAACACTGTTGAAATTGATGTAGATAATCATAAGACTACAACTGGTTTAGTAAGTTCTGTATCAATTTACTCTCCAACAGTATTCGGTGTTGTATATTCAAGAGATATGTTATCATATACTTTCTATGCTAAGAAGTTAGTAGATAATGAAGTAAGTGATGAAGTATTTAGATTCAAGATCACTGAAGTAGATAGTAGTGGTAATGATGTACCTGATGGATATACTGCTACAAGTACAAATGGTGCAGAAGGTAGAATAGAATTTAATGGATTAAGATATAGTCGTGTTGGTACATACTATTACAAAGTAGAAGAGTTAATGGATGATGAACCTAAATATGATTATGATAAGAATACATATACTATTAAAGTAGTTGTAGTAGGTAGTGATGATGGTACTACATTCGAAGTTCAAAGTGCTGAAGTTTTAGGTGCTGATGAGATTGTATTCCATAACAAAACTCCTCAACCACCTGCTGAAGAAGGACCTAAGAACCCAAATACTGCTGTATTTGTGGGAAGTATAGTAGCTCTTCTAGTAGTAATAAGTTTCTTCATATTCAAGAAATTCTATAAGAAAGTTAATTTCTTAAAATAATATAAAAAGACACAGTAATGTGTCTTTTTTTATGTATAACTAATTATTATAAGGAATTTGATTATTTATGTGATATAGTAAATGTAATCGTATTAGAAAGGAAATGATATATGATAAACGAGAAATTAAAACAATACATTGAAAAGAGAATATTTCCTAAGTATAAAAAGAATGATGAGGGACATAATTTAGAACATATAAATTATGTTATAGAAAGAAGTTTAATGTTTGCTAGTAAAATACCAGATATTAATTTAGACATGGTATATGTAATAGCAGCTTACCATGATTTAGGACATCATATTGATCCAGCGAATCATGAAAAAGTATCAGCTGAATTGTTACTTGCTGATAAACACTTAAGAAAGTTCTTTAGTGAAGAAGAAATAAAAGTGATGGCTGAAGCAGTAGAAGATCATCGTGCGAGTAAAAAAGAAAAACCTAGAAATATCTATGGAAGAATAGTTTCTTCTGCTGATAGAAATGATACTGTAGAAAAGTGTTTGTATAGAAGTTATTTCTTTGGTAAAAAGTTAGATCCAAAAGCTAGTGATCAAGAGTTATTTGAAAGAGCTTTTGAAGTATTAACTAATAAGTTTGGTGAAGAAGGATATGCAAAGTTTTACTTTGAAGATCCTACTTATGATAAATTCTTAAAAGAAATAAGAGAATTATTAAAAGATAAAAATAAATTTATAGAGACACAAAGAGAATATATATTAAATAATGTATTTAAAGTAGGTTCTTTATGTAAACATTTTAAAGGCAAAAGATTAATGTATAAGAATATATATAAAATTATATCTTTTGATAATAATGGTAAAGACTTAGATAGTAGTATTAAATATACTGGTACTAAAGATGTTAAGGAAGCTACTAATTTAGTAATATATATGAATGTTTTTAATAGAAAAGTATTTGCTAGAGAACTAGATGATTTCTATGTAGAATTAAGTAATGAAGAACAAGAAAAATATGGTCAAATACATAGAGTAGAACCATTAAGTGCAGAAGAAGAAAAAAGAGTTAATAGTAAATCATTTATAATGAAGAAAACTCATCGAGAGATTAGACCTGAAGTTAGAAAATATGTAGAAGAATATATATTACCTAGTTATGAAAGAAATGAAGAAGGACATGGTTTAGAACATATTAAATATGTTATAAATAGAAGTTTCTTCTTTGCTAGTAAAGTAGATAATATCAATTTAGATATGGTATATGTAATAGCTGCTTACCATGACATAGGACATTATATTGATGCAAAGAATCATGAAAAGGTATCAGCTGAAATGTTATTAGCTGATAAAAATTTAGGAAATTTCTTTAGTGAAGAAGAAATAAAAGTGATGGCTGAAGCAGTAGAAGATCATAGAGCAAGTAGTGATAGAGATGAACCTAGAAATATATATGGAAAAATAGTATCTACTGCTGATAGGAATGTATCAATAAATGAAGTAATGCATAGAACATACACTTATAGAATTGAACATTCACCTGAATCAACATTAGAAGAAATAATAGAAGATTCAAGACAGCATGTAATTGATAAATTTGGTAATAAAGGTTATGCAACGACAAAATCATTCTTAGAAGATTTAGATTATAAGAAATTCTTAGAAGAAGCTCCTAAGTTAGCAGCAGATAAAGAAAAATTTAAAAAGAAATTTATGGAAGTTAATGGTTTAAATAATAAAATGAAATTAACTTTCGATGAGGTAAGAAGACGTAATAGAGAATTATCTTTAGATCAAGCTTTATATAAAACATATGAGGTATTAGAAGAAACAAGACCATTTGATGTAGTAAGAAAAGAATTATTACAACTAGCTGGAATAGATGAAATAAGATACTATACGAAGATGGTTGATCCAGCATTAAAGAAATATATTAAAGATCATGTATTCCCTGATTATAGATTTAATGATGGGGGACATAATCTATATCATATTATTGAAGTTATTAGAAGAAGTTTTGCTTTAAATGATACTTTTAAATTAGGATTAAATCCAAATATGATATATGCTATTGCAGCTTGTCATGATAGAGGTAAGTACATTGATAGTGATAAACATCATTTAATAGCTGCTGAAGCATTTATTAATGATCCTGGGTTTAAACAATTCTTTACTGATGAAGAAAGAACGATTATTAAAGAAGCTATAGAAGATCATCGTTCTTCTAAAGAAGAGGAACCTAGAAGTACTTATGGTAAGTTAATATCTTCTGCTGATAGAAATACTAGTATAGATATTGTATTTATTAGAAGTTTCTTTGTAGCTAAAGAAAGACAACCTGAAACAGTAATAGAAGATTATTTAGATTATACAATTAAGAGATTAAAGAAAAAGTATGATGAAGAAAATCCAGAGAATATGTTCTATGAAGATACAACATATCAAGTATTTATAAAAGAAATGAGAGACTTATTAAATAGAGAAGAAGATTTTAAAAAGAGATATTGTGAAGTTAATCATATTAGTTCTAGAAAAAGTACAGTAGGAGCTGAAAAGGGCGAAACTAAGTTTTTACTTAAATTAAAAAAAGGCACTAAATAGTGTCTTTTTTTGATTGAATATTAATTAATATGTATAGTTTAAGTATTTTTATTTGGGATTATTAAAAAAATATTATATAATAGTACGAAATTGGTTAGGGGGTGCATGTATGGATAAAACTATGAGAAATAAGATAATAGTGTCTTCATCTTTAATATTTTTATTGGTTACTTCTAAATTAACTATTGATAGAGAGATGAGTAAGTTAAATGAGAGAATTATTTCTTGGGGAACAACAGCAGAAGCTGATGCTAATTTTGTTGCTCATAGAGGTTATTCAAGCGTGTATCCTGATAACTCTTTAGAGGCTTTTCAGGCGTGTAATGATTTAGAATGTATAGAAGGTATGGAATGTGATGTAAGGCTTACTAAAGATGGTAAATTGGTGCTTTTACACAATAGTCGTATTGGTTTAAAACATGTACACGATTATACATATGATGAATTATGTGAAATGGATCTATCTAAGACATTAACATCTAGAACTAAATTGTTTAGAGGTTTTAATTTTAATGAGTATGGAGTATTAGCTAGAAGATATGAAGAATTAATGGATAGTGATTATACTTTATGTACATTAGAAGATTTATTAAGAATAAGAGATAAAAGTAAAATATTATTTATTGATATTAAGTTTAGTGATTATAATGATGAATATTTAATGGCTAGAGTAGGTGAACTAGTAAAAGATGAAGAAAATATCATCATTCAAAGTTTTGATGGTACTAAATTGAAAGAAATGGCTGAGGTATATCCAGAATATACTTATCAATTATTAATTGATTCTAGAAAAAAATTAGAAAATATCGATTATGAATTCGATGCTTATGGTATTAAATTTGGTTTATTAGAAGAAGATACAGAAACTGTTGAAGATTTAATAGAACATGATAAACAAGTTAGTTTGTGGACTGTTAATAGTTATAATGAATATAAACAATTAGTAGAGAGATATGGAGAATATAATGATGATATTTACTATATATCAGATAATTCAGATATGATAGGTTATCAAATTAGTCAAAATTAAAAAGCACTATTAAGTGCTTTTTTATTTTACATTATTAAGATATAATTTTGTTTCTTCTACTTTAATATTATTAGTAAGAGCTTCATTTATTATTTCGGCTTTTAAGTGATAATCAGTAATTGTATTCCAGTTAGATGGAAATAATTCTTTTTGTTTTTCTGAATCATTTAGACAGTTATTTTTTTCAAGATATGTTTGTAAAGTTATTAAATAAATTGTTTTATCCATATTATCATTCATATTACATTGCCTTTCTAAAATCTTCTTCAGTTAAGTCTTGACCTTTTGTTCTTTTTATTTCGATTAGTGCTTCTACTAATAATAAAGGTTTAATAGGATTAGCATGATAATTATCTAATCTGTTTGATAACTGTATAACATAATCAAAATATTTTTCTTCGTTTATGAATGTTTTATATAAATCTGTTTGTACTAACGTTCTTTTAACTTCATCAGAAATAACATCTGATTCTATTAATAATTTTTTTTGTTGAAATGGAAGATTTTCAAATTCATAGTGTAATAAATCACTTATTGGTTTATTTTTAAAGAATTCTATGACGTGCTCATCAGTTGCTATAGTAACAGTAGTTACAGGAGTCCATTTTGAGTCTTCTTCTTTACCAATTATTTTGGATGGTAGAGAGAATAGATGAGAACCAATACTTCTTAAAAAATCTTCTACTTCTTCATCAGTTAGATTTTCAACAGCTTCAGTATCAGCTTCTAGACCTTTACTAGTATCATGATATAGGGAAGCTCTGATTCTTTCTTTTAGTTCAATATCTTCTTCGGGGATTCCAAAGCAAGCTGTTTCAAATAAAACGCTTTCAAAAATTTCGTAGCATTCGTCACCAATGAGTGATCGTAATAAATCAAGTATTTTTTTATTACCAGTAAGTACTAATGATGTAAAATTAGCAAATCCTTCATTGAATTGAAGAGTTTGGGTGTCTTGAAGATGATGTGTGTAATAATACTCTGGATGACCAAAGCCATCATATGTGGCATTTTCTCTATAATAATAATCTTCACTTCTACCTGCGAATAGAGCATTAATAAAATCTTCAGTCATTCTATATGTACCCATATAATGAGTAGAAATAACATCGAAGATAAGATCGCGATCTTCTTCAATTTCCAATTGTTCTAAAGTATCTATGTTTAAAGAATCAAATCTACTAATTATTAGATTAATTAAAGATTCACTATAACCTTGTTCTTTCATATAATTAATAAATAATTCTTTTAAATCTTCTTTAACAAATTTACCAAATAATTCTCTAATTACTTTGGCGCCTTCTTTAGTTCTAGCTAATTCATTAAGCTTTTTCTTCATTCTTAAAGTATGTGCTAGTAGTTCGTTTACTTCATCTCTTTTATCATATGTCATTGCATTTCTAGCATTAAACATTGCAGTAGTGAAATTATCTGGTAATTCATCATTTCTTACTATATTAAATAAAAAGTGACCAAATTCGTGGAATAATACACCAATTGCTTTTTCTTGAACATATTTACGTTCTAATCTTATTGTTTTAATATCTCTAATTCCATGTATTATTTCTATGTCATTTCTAAAATTAGCAGATGATTCAGTAAAATCAATTGTCACTCCTGTTTTCATTTTTTGACTAATAAAATTAGTGAGTAGAATGAAGCTTAACTTACTGCCATTTTTATAAGAACTAATAAATGACTCTAAAAAGAAATCATTTATTTCAGGTTTAATTTCTGCACCAAAAGTTGATTTATAATATTCGCTCATGCAATAAATAATAGTTTCTTTTTGGATTGAATCATCCATTATAAGGATTTTTTTAAAATATATATCTAGATTTTTAAATAGTGATGATTTTTGGGAAATATCTATTTCATTTGATTTAAAGATTTCTATTAATTCATCACATGTTATCATTTTAGTATTGATCGCATGATTTTTTGCGAAGCCAAGTTCTATAAGAAATAAACCTTTTTGTTTAATAGAAAGACTTTGAATTATTTCTTTATATTTATTGTTATTTTTTTGAGTACTGTATAATGTTTCTATTAAAGAAATATCTCTCTCGGCTAAAATGCCGGCTAATTTAAAGGCAAGATCTTTATCAACGTCGTATATATCAAGTAAAAAACCATTGTATTCTATTTCGTTTTTGATTAAAAAAATATATAAGTCATAAGAAAAACTGTCACTAACTGTACTAAACATTTTTACTAATATTTCAGCATCTTTTAAATTTTCGTTTATATAGTCATATAATTCTTGATAGTATTTATATATAAAAGATTCCATTTCTTCTTGGTTGTTAATACTCATTAATCTAGATTTAAATGATTTAGTTTCTTGCATATTATCACCAATTATATTATAACAAAAAAGACACTAATGTGTCTTTATTTAATATGTTAATTGTTCATCTCTTTTACACGCTTTAATTATACCACATTTTCGGTCATTTTTCACTTCTAGGGGATACTTTTGACTTGGTACACCAGGTCTATAAGACCTAGTGTTATTTATTTATATAAAGTTCTAGTTAGAGCTAGTTTATAACCTTTTGATTCTCTTCTAAATTCTTCATTTAAGGACATTCTTGTTAGTTGATCTTCTAAAGCCATACGATATCTTATTATTTCGTTAAAGAAAGCATTTATTTCCGAATAAAGAATAAAATCTCTACTTTCACAAATATTTAATGCACGATGAGCTTTTTTAGTTAAGATAGCTGCGTTTTCAGGAGTTAAGATACCACCATCAGCAACTTTAATTATATGATGTAATGTTAAGATATTATTTTTAGTTACTTGGTAACTTAACCAATCTAATTTATCGACTTCATATATTTTTAATAATTTTTCTAATAATTCTTGATTTGGATTGTGATACACTTTACCCATGAATAAGCCTCCTTTAAAATAATTGTTTTATATTATAACAAATATTTTTGAAAATGATAGCATTAATACTTGTGATATAATAATTAGGAGGATGTGAATAAAAGATGGATGATTTTAAAAACAAGATGAATGAAAAGATAAAAGAATATTCTAATGATCAATATTTATCTGGTTATATAAATAATGAATATACAACTAATGATAATGATGCAGATATTTATTTAAATGTTAAAGAAAAAGATGAAATAATTGATAGAAGAACAATTAGAAATCAAATAGAACTAAAAGATGATGTATATACTTATTTAGAAAAGAAATCATCAATGTTAGAGAATGACATACCTATAAATTTTCATATAATTGGATATGAATTTAGTTCTAGAGAACAAGGTATAATAAAACATTTAATTAAAGAACATTATTCAATAGAATTATATAAAGTTCAAAAAGAATATAAAAAGACAAGAAATAAAGCTATTAATTTAATTGTGATAGGTTTTGTATGTTTATTAATATATTTATATTTAGTATTAATAGCTGAATCAACTGTTATGTCAGAGATATTTGTATTCTTATTTTCATTCTCTTTATGGGAAGCATTTCATTCTATTATATATATATTAAGTGATGTTAAAGATAGAAGAGAATCTATTACACAAAATTTATTAACAAATGTCGATTTTGTAGATAAGGGAGAAGAAGTAGAGAAAAAAGAGATTACTAATGAGTAATCTCTTTTTTATATTCGACTTATGATATAATAAGTTTCACCAGGTGATTATTATGGTTAAAGACTTATGTTTTGAAGTAATTGAAAAATGTCTTAATAATTGTATGTTTTGTTCTTCAAATTCTAACTGTAATAAAAATAAAATAATCGAATTTGAAGATTTTAAAAGAACTATTGATTATTTTATTTCGACAGGTGGGATAGAAGAACTATCTATATCTGGAGGAGAACCATTTTTACATCCAGATCTTTTAAGAATGGTAGAATATGCTAAATCTAAAGGAATAAGAATCGTAATATTTACTAGTGGGGTAGTAGAAAGAAATGTGACAAGAGCACATAGAGAAGCTGCCCAAGCAGAAACAAGAAAATTACTAGCACAAGTAGAAGAAAAAGAGCCAGATAATGAATTCTTAAAGAGTAGAATAAGTAGTTTTTATAAAAATTTATTAACAGGTAAGTGTGATGCAATTCCTAGAGAGATACTATTAAAATTAAAGAAAATAGGTTTAGATAAAATAGTATTTGATTATCAAGGGTATGAATATGATACTGATCATATGTTAATGGGAAGAAAAGAAGATGCTAGACAAGCATTATTAAAATCCTTAATAGTTGCTTCTACAATGGGTTTAAATGTTGATGTCCATTTTGTACCAATGAAACCTAATTATAGAGAAATAGGTGATATATTAGAAATGCTTGAAATAGCTGAAATTAAAAATATAAGTATTTTAAATTTTTTACCTCAAGGTAGAGGGAAAGGTAATAGTGAAAAGTTACAATTAACAGAAGAAGAGTTTAGAGAATTCTTTAGTTTATTAGATAAATATAGAGAAGGTTATTCAGGTAAGATTAGAATAGGTATTCCATTACAGGGAGAAGATACACATAAATGTAATGCGGGAATAGAAAAATTAGATATTAAGTTTGATGGTACGGTATTACCATGTCCGGCTTTTAAAGAAATAACGGAAGAAGAATGTAGAAGATTTAATATAAAATTACCTAATATTTATACTAATTTAGAAGATGTTAAAATATCAGGTCATGGGACAAGAGTTCAACCTCTTTGTAAGCAAATATATAATTCTAGAAAAATGTAAAAAAAGATATCTATGCGATATCTTTTTTGTTATAATAATAACTAATTTAAAGAAACAGGTGGGTTTTTTATGGCAAGTTTTTATGATTCATATACTAAGAAGCAATTATATGCTTTGTATATGGAAGCTATGTGTAATGAAATAACAGATAGCAGATTTGATAGAATTAAGGGAGCATTACATGCAACAGTTCATTTAGGACAGTATTCTCCGGATTCTATTACAGATTTATTAGATGTATTATTTACTCTTCCAGATGAGGCGTTAGCAAATATAGAAAGCGGTAACTTTGCTAGATTTTATAAAGCTTATTTATCTCATACTGCAGGAATGCCAGAAGATTATTATTATATGAGTATATTTTTAGAAGGTATATATACTAATTATAAAAATGTTAAATTATTAACTGATTATCAAGAATTAACTGATAATTGTATGTTGTTTATGAGAGATTTAGCTAGAACTAAAGATGAACGAATGATTCAAGCTATAATGAATTATAGTCCTGATTTAGCTCAATTACTTATTAGTCATGCACAGTTAGTTAATTATCAGGCAGTTTATGATAAAAAATATTCTTCAGATCAAATGCAAGCTTATACATCTATAGAATGTCATTTATTAGTTTCGTTTTTGATGGGTGTAGAAGAATATGCTTATGATTATACACTTCCTACTACATTATTAAATGAAATGGTAGAAAAGATACCAGCAGAAGAAATTAGAAAAGTAGGACATTATATGACATATAATGTTGGAAGTCCAGTTTTAGCAAAACAATTATTGGATAAAAAATATCTTCAATCTAATGTAATAATTGAAATGGGAGAAGATGGAGAACCTAAATTAGGTCAATAAAAAAAGATATCAAATGATATCTTTTTTATTGCTTCCATCTTTAGGAACTAAATTTAATTTAGGTCCTTCTTCTTCTTGCTTTTTCTTTAAACTTTCAATGAATTTATCGGCTTCTTCTTCAGATTCATAAAATCTCATACCATTAATAAATTGATTTGATAGTTCTTCACTTTCTAAACCAAGTACTATTTGTGAACATAGATCAAATAAAGTGCGTCCAATAGCACCTAGGGTTCTTTGACCGTTTAAATAAAAATAACCTTGCCATAGATCTTCTATTTTATAAAAATAATAACCATTTAGTTTTTCATTCCCTAATGAATAAAAAGACATTAGTGTTTTCTTTTCACCATATGTTAAACCATCTAAAGTAGGTTTTTCCTTTTCTTCTGGCTCGTAACAAACTAAACCAGTTTCTTCAGTACTATGTTCTCCAACAATTGGATCACCATAATGCATAATAAATTTTTCTCTCATAAAAATATCAGCTCCTATTTCGTTGTTTATGTATTATAAAAGTTGGGTAGATGATAGTCAAGTTTTTTATTAAAAGGTCGAAAAAGGTCGAAAAAGGTCGAAAACTGAAAATAGTAGATTTTTGAAAATAGATATGTTAATATATGAAACACTTAAGGAGGACGTTAAGTAATGAAAAGCATTAATTTAGGTATGTCATTTTTTGAAATGATATCTGTAATGTCTGAAGGGAATCAGGATGCAACAAAAATATTAGAAAAAATAGCAAATAATGATTCAGTTAGAGCTACTATTCAAATATTAAAGCTAGATTCACTTGATATTAGAGGACTAAAGTTATGTAAGTTTTATAATGAATGCTGTGGACAAAATATGGATAAACTCTTTAGAACATTAGAGTTTATTAGAGAAGGAGCTTATACACAAGAAGAAGTTGATTTAAACTTCCAATTGCCGATATCTTTACCGTTTATATCTGATTCTGTTAAAGATGAAGATTATCGTACGGAAAAAGAAAGTCATCATATGACATCATTAAGTGAAAAATGGAATGAATTTGTCCAAGCACATAGAGCTACATTAGTCCCTAAATTAGAAGAATTCAAAAAAGAGAATAACGTAAGTGAAGGATTAGGTTTCTAATCCTTTTTTTGCCCTAAAAAGTTGAAAAATATACACATAAATTAAGTTACATGGTAAAATAATAATATAGTAGAGTAAAGGGATGTGTTATACATGAAAATAAGAATATTATTTTTATCTTTTGTTCTTCTTTTGATAATGCCTTTATGTGTTAATGCTGAAGCAATAAATGTAAGTGATTATAATGAGCTTAAGGAAGCAATAACAAATAGCGAAAGCGAAATTGTTATTAAAGAAGATATAACTTATGATTCTTTAATAACTATTTCTTATGAAGTAACTATAAATGGTGATAATCATAAATTAATACGTGGTTCAGGTTATACTGGTGGTTTATTATCTATTACTAGTAATGGTAATGTAACAATTAATAATTTAAATGTAGATGGTGGTGCACCAAATTGGGAGATGGATATTGCTAATGGTGCTAATAACTCATCAGGTTATTTCCGTGTTGATGTTATTAATACTGATGGTGATATATTAGCAACAGATCCTTTAATAATAAATGCTGGTGTATTAAATATTAAATCATCTATTTTTGAAAATGTTAGAAATAATAATGGTACTACAGCTGGTACTGGTGGTGTTATTCGTACGACTGCTGGAACTGTAACTATTGAAGATGGTACATTTAGACATTGTGCTTCTTATAGAGAAGGTGGAGTTCTTTATGCATCTGGTGGAGATGTAACAATAAAGGACAGTAAATTTATAAATAATGCATCAGGTGCTGGTTATAAAGGCCAAACACATGGTGGTGCTATTCAAGTAAATGGTGCTAATAAATTAGATGTTGATAATACACTATTCCAAGATAACTTTGCTCAACATAATGGTGGAGCTATTATGTTACAAACTAATGGTAGTGATATAAAGATTACAAATTCTGTTTTTAAACATAATATGTGTGGAAACGATGGAGCTGCTGTTTCTTTAGAGTCAGGTAACGCTAAACATAAAATAGAAATAACAGATACATTATTTGAAGAAAACAAAGGTTTAGCAACTACTGGTCAAAGTATGGGTACATTATGGCTAGATTCTTGGAAGAATGACGAAAACATGGCTGCTGAATTTAGAAATTTAACTTTCAAAAATAATCATACAGCTAATGGAAGTGCATTTGCTACTTATGGTCTTAATTCACCATATTGTATTTTAGATAATATTGAAACTTCTGAAAATAAATCAAATGGTGTAGGAGTTTATTTCTTGCAATCTGGAACTTTCTTAATAAGTAATGCTAATATTCATGATAACATGGCAGGTAGTGGTGCCGGAGTAGTTACAGTTGGTGGTACTGCTGTAGTAACTGATTCAGTTATCAAGAATAACACTGCTGTTTCAAGAGGTGGCGGTGGACTTGCTGCTTTTGGTAGTTTAACTATTAAGAATTCAGAAATAACTAATAATCATTCTAATAATTTTGGTGGTGGAATTGCAGCATATAGTATGTATCCTAATTATGGAAATCCTGAATTACACTTAGAGAATGTTTTAGTAAAAGATAATACTGCTGATGGTATGGGTGGAGGTATCTCTATTCAAGATACAGGATCTGCACATAGTGTAGTTACTGCTGATGAAGATTCTAGAATTTATGATAACCATGCAGAAGTTGCTGCAGACGATGTTTTATATACTCATGCAAATAGTACAGCAGGAGCTAATACTACACTTGTTAATATGGGTATTGCTGGTATCTTAGGAATTGATGGATGGTACAATGATAATGAAGGTGATCGTTTCTTAGATACAGATAATCCTACTACATTTGAAGATTATGTAGATAATGATGGTTCTGTAGCTTTCTATATAAAAGCTGCTGGTCTTTCAAATGCATCATATGATGGTAATGGTGGTACAACAGATGCTTTACCAGTTACTATAAGATATGGTGAAACATATATAGTTGATGATGATACACCAGTACGTGATGGTTATGAATTTGAAGGTTGGAATACAAAACCAGATGGAACAGGTACTTTACTAAAAGCTGGAGATCCTTATGATGGAAAAGAAGGTTTAGTATTATATGCTATGTGGATAGTAAAAGCACCTGAATCAATTAATCCAGAAACTAGTGATAAAATAATGATATTCTTTATTATTTTAATCATAAGTGGATTATCATTAGTTGGTTTAACTATTTATAATAAAAAACTTATGCATGAAATTTAAGATACTTAATAAAAGATGACTGATGTCATCTTTTTTTAAAAGTCGAAAAAGGTCGAAAATGGTCGAAATATGATATAATTTTGGTGGTGATGTGCATGCTAAAGAAATCAAATGCAATAGATAGATTACTTAGAGAAAATCCACAATTGGGTCAAAGAAGATATGGTTTACCTTTAGTAGGTAATAGACTTGATATGGAAAAATTTAATCCTACTGTAGAAAAAATAGCTGATGCTATTAACTTTTATGGATATGAAGTAAGAGATGATGATATACGTACTATAAAAGATACAGACTTAGGTACTGGTAATCCTTTAAAATATAGACCCTTTCCTTTATGTATAGAGAAAATGAAAGAGTGTTTAGATGGTGATGAATTATATCTATATCCTTATACAGAAGGTGATGATAGAATAAGACAAGAACTACTAAACTATGTAGAACAAGAAGGATTTATTAATACTAGACCATATCCATATCCTGATGTAGATGATAAAGGATTATCTGTTCATAATATTACTTTTATGCCATCTACATCGATGATATTTAATATTATTATTAATATAATATCAAGACCTGGTGATGTCTTATTAGTTACTGGTCCTAACTATGGTTTATTTACTATTAGAGCAGAGAGATCTGGAGCAGAAGTAGATATATTACCATTAGAAAAAGAAGATCACTTCTTAGTTAATCCAGATAAGTTAGCAGCTAAAATAGATGATATAAATGAAAGTTTACAAAAAGTATATAACAGAAGAAAAGGTTATGTACCTAGAGTAGTAGCTTTCTTAAATGCTAATCCTAATAATCCTACTGGTAAAGTAATGGGCGAAAAAGATGTAGAGTTATTAACAAGAATAGGAGAAGTATGTTCTAGTAGAGGAGTATTTGTAATTGATGATTTAGTATATAGAGATATATCATATGATAAAAATAATGTAGCTAAACCAATAGCAACAATTCCAGGTATGTTTAGAAATACAATATCATTATTTGGATTATCTAAATCTTATGGACTTGCAGCCATAAGAGCAGGATTTGTTGTAGCAGATGAAATAATAATAAGAGAAGTAATAAATAGAATATTCCAAGAAATAGATTCTAGTCCTTCAATAACTGGATATGCACTAGTTGGTGCTTTTAATAATAGTGATAAAAGAAATTTATTATATAATGAATACTTTAGTGATTTAAGAAATGAATATAAATATAGATATCAATTATTAAAAGCCTTAGTAGAAGGTATTGAAACAGTTACTGAATATAAAGATAAAATTATTAATGAAGTAAGAAACATCTTAGGAGATAAGAGTGATATCGCATTAAAAGGATTACCTTATGTACATTTTCCAGAGAATCTAGAACCAGAATCAGGATTCTTTGCAATACTAGATTTTACCGCAATAAAAGGAATGAAATATAAAGGAAGAATAATAAGTACTGAAAGAGATTTATTAAAGTTCTTTTATAAAACAAGTAGAATAAGATTCTTAGTAGGTCAATCTATATCATGGCCATATGAAGAAGAATTAGTTGGTAGAGTAAGTTATGGAATAGATGTAAATATTCTAGTTAATGCTTTATATAATATGGGAAGAAGTTTAGAACAATTAGAAAGTAAAGAAGAATATATTATTAGATATAATAGATTAGAAGACCAAGCACAAATGGCTAGAATAAAGATAGATGGATGGCGAGATACTTATGATAGTATTATTGCTGAAAAATATCTTAAAGGTATGGATTATGATGAACAAACACAAAGATTCTATAGAAGCTTTGATGAATATAAAAATAGAGTACTTGTGGCTGTAAGAGGTAGTGAAGTGTTGGGTTATGCTTGTTTTGACCCTAAAGAAAGATCATTTAAATACGATTCTGAATTAGAAAGCTTATATATAAAAGCAAGTGAACAACATAAAGGAATAGGTACTTATTTATTCAAAGAAACAGCTAAACAATTAATATCTGAAGGCAAAAGAAATATGATTGTATGGTGTTTAAAAGGTAATGATAATGCTATTAAGTTCTATGAAAAATTAGGTGGCATTAGATCTGAAACAAAAATGGCAAAGATAGGTAATGAAACCTATGAAGAATATGGATACTATTTTGACTTAGAAGAAATAAATAGGGATGGAAGTTTTTAACTTCCATCCTTTATTTATTAAGTTTACATTATGAATGGCTGTTTATTGAAGAGTTTTACATTTTTAGATATAATTATTATAGTATGGAGTGGTAAACATGGTATGTACATTGTCATATAATGGTGTTCTTGTAGGAGTTAATGGTGAAGAATATTTATTATCTGATGTTATAAAAACGTTTAAATCTACTTCAAATAGAAGTGTTATTTACGATAAAGAAGCTGGAACACTAACTATAGATGGTGACAATTCTGATCGTTTTACAATTAAACTTAATGCGTCACAAAAAGTACAATTTGAAGGAAAAGCTAATGATAGTGTTATAAAGCAATTACAAAAATTATCTTTAGATTATGAAAAAGATCTAATATTAAAGGAAGTAAAAGAACAAATAAAAAATGGAGTATATCCAATTGATAGTAAAACAGTTAGCATTTATAAAGAAAGTCTTAATAAAGAAATATTAAAGACAGGAGCTAAAATTGTTAAAGATTCTTTTAGAGCTATTTGGCCTCTCTTACTAATAGGTGCAACTATACCTATCTGGGTGCATCCTAGTCCATTTGGATATGCTGAATGGAAAGAAGCTTGTCAATTTCTTTTTACATTAGGTTTGGTAGGAGCTGATTTGACTGGACTTGGTGTATTTATTTATAGGCTATATTATCGTTTTTATTTTGGATTAGAGCCTGAAGCGTATAAAGATACTTTAGATAGTATCACAGAGTTTAAGATAGCAATAAAGAAAAGACTTGATTTGAAAAGGCATTTAAAAGATGTAGATCAAGAGATAAGAAAAGAGAGCTTTACTGATTTCGTTCATAGAGAAGATGAAAAAGATGATGCTAAAGTTAAAGAATATAAGGATCGTTTCTTAAGAGAATTTAGTGATATTATAGAAAAATTTGGTCAATTACCAGAAGATAGAAAAGCTGAATATCGTGTTAGATTATCTGAAGTACTAGCAGAATACCAAACTAGAGTTAATGCTTTACTAGATGAAAACCAAGGTAAGACAAATTTGTATGAAGCTCGAAATATATTTCAAGTATTTTTGGATTTATTACCTACATTGACTGATATTAATTATTCTATTACAAAAGAATTAGAAAAAATAGGCGAGAGAGAACGTTTTAATAGTACGATTCAATCTTTACAACAAACAATATCTGGTGAGACTTCATCTAGTAGTGTAACTGAAGAATTAACTGATTCTGGAGTTGCATTTCAAAGAATGGGTTAAAAAAAGTTGTGTGTATATAAGATAGTATGGAGTGGTGAAAATGAAGTGTGCATTGTCAAATAGTGGTCTTCTTTCAGCAGAAGACGGAAGAGATTTTTTGTTATCTGATGTTGTAAGAAATTATAATTCTTCTTCAGAAGGCAAAGTTGTTTATGATAAAGCAAATGGTGTATTAACAATAAAGGATGATTATAGGAGTTTTGAGATTTTTCTTAATGCAAGTCAAAAAAAACAATTTGAAGGAAGAACTGATGATCCTAATATAGAATCATTACAACAAATATCATTATCTTATGAGAGGGGAAGATTACTTGAGCAAGTAAAAGATGGAATAGAAGATGGAGTATATCCTAAAGATAGAAAAGCAATTAGTATATATAATTCAAGTCTTAATGTGGATTTATTAACGACAGGAGCTAAAGTTGTTGGCAGTTCTATTCTAGCTCTTTGGCCTTTCTTACTTGTAGGTGCAACTATACCTATATGGACACATCCTAGTCCTTTTGGTTTTGCTAGTTGGACTGAATCTCAACAATTCCTTTTTACATTAGGTTTAATGATTGTTGATGGAATAGGGGTGGGTGCAGCGCTTTTTAGGATGATTTTCCGTGTCGCAGGTGACTCGTCTCCAACATATGAAATGGCTTTAGATAGTATGAAAGAATTCGTAGGAACCATATTGAAAAAGCACAGATTGAAAAAGTATGTAAAAGCGTTAGATAAAGAAATAAGAAAAGAGAGCTTTACGGATTTCGTTCATAGAGAAGATGAAAAAGATGATGCTAAAGCTAGAAAAAATAAAGACCGCTTTTTCAATGAATTTAATGATATTTTGGTAAAATATGAAAAATTGCCACCAGATAGAAAGGATGTGTACCGTACGCCATTAGCTAATTTATTAACTGAATATCAAAATAGAGTTAATGCTTTGCTTGATGGGAATACTGGTAAGCATGTTTTAGGTGAAGCACAAGATATATGGCAAGTATTTGTTCAATTATTACCTAAATTAGAGGATCTTAATTCTTCTATTTCGGAAGAAGTAAAAGATTTGAACGAAAAAGAACGTTTTAATAGTGAAGTAAATAATTATCGACAAATATTAGCAACTGGGGGCATGGATGCTACTTTAGGTGGTTCTTCTAGTAGTGTAACTGAAGAATTAACTGATTCTGGAGTTGCATATCAAAGAATGGGTTAAAAAAGACACAAAGGTGTCTTTTTTTATTGTGGTCGAAAAAGGTCGAAAAGAGTCGACTTGATCTATATGATGAAATAGAAAAACAAAATGAATAAAAAGATCTACAAATTATGATATGATATATATAGTAATAATATTGCACTATGGAAAAACAATAAGAATAAATAATAGGTGATGATTATGGATTACAAGAGAGATAAAGGGCGAATTGATGTAAATGATGCAATAACTAGAGGACTTATTGTTTTTGATGAGGAAGAAACACATGGTGCAAGAAAAAATAAATTTTGGTTTAATGATTATCAATGGTTATATAAAGATGTAGATAATTTATATTCTACTTATGAAGATTATGCTGAACTTATATCTTATGAGATAGCTAAATTATTAGGAATGAATTGTGCTGAATATGATTTAGCTTCTTATAATGGTAAGAGAGGTGTTATATCAAAAAGTGTTGTAGGTAAAGGTAAGAAAATAGTTTCTGGAACTTCTTTACTTAGTACAGTATTTGATGAGTATTTTACTTCAAGAGTTGTTTTAAATAAGAAATTTAAAGAATTATTAGAAAAGTATTCTATTACTTCATTGGATGACTTGTATACTAATAAGAGTTTAGAAGTAAGAAAAAGATTTTTTGAAGAACTAGTAGCTTATTATAATCAGACTCGTTGTAATGCTAATGCATATAATTTGGATGTAAACAACGAAGATATGATGAAAGACTTGTTTGATTTTTGTCTTGATTTACCTGAAGTATATAATAATAATTTTAATGAAATGAAAAATGGTATTTTAGTTTCAAATAATTTATATGATATATGGAATGCTGTTGAGATATATTGTTATATTAGTGGATATAAAGTTGATACAGAATCATTCATGAAAAATTTAGTAGATATGTTTATTTTTGATATAATAACAAGCCAAGGAGATAGACACGCTGATAATTGGAGTGTTATTATTGATGAAGAAACTGGGGAACTTACATTATCTGGGATTTATGATAATTCAGGTGCACTTGCTTTAAATAGAAAAAAAGCAATTGTTAATATCAATGATCTTGTCAACAGATTACAGGTAGAAAAGAATCCTGGTAAGCGAAATGGAATATTTAGATTATTAAGTAATACTATTAATCATTCTTTTTCTGGAATTAAGGTATCTAGTGAAGATGTTATAAATAGAAGTAAGAATGAAATATTATTAGATGAATTTATGGATTCTTCTGATGATAGATTTTTAAAGAGATTACAGGATTGTGTAGATATTTTAGATGATGATGCTATAAATACTATTTTTAGAAATATAGAAGAAAAGACTGGTGAACCTGTTCCTGAGATTGTTAAAAATGTTTCTTCTAGTGTTATTAAGCATAATATAAGTAAGATTAGTGAATTACTTAATGCTAGAAGGGGGTTGAAATTATGAGTGAATTTATCTCAGATAAATATCAAAAATATATTGAAGCTTTTGGAATGAGTAAAGATGAATTGTTAGCTTTTTTAATTAATTATCATGATTCTTATGCCCTTAATGATTATTTGGATGCAGATTATTTGAATTTTGATTTTGATTCAGAAGAATACTTATCAAGATTAGTTGATTTCTTTAAAAAGAATGGCGTTGGTAAAGAACAAGCTAAAAGAATTTTAATTTCAACTCCTCTAATTTTATCTTGTAAAGATCCGGAAGGTGATTTAAGTCTTATCTATAAAGGTGATAGTATTGAAGGAATTGCTATATATGATGCAGAGGGACATTATCATTTATATAGAAAAAAGGGGAATACTTTAAGAAGTATTATTCAAACGACTTCTTTTTTGGAAGATTTACCAGTTGATGAAAATAATAGATTAACATTATCTGATAAAAGATATGAAAAGAGATTTTATGCAAAAAATGATTGTAAGTAAAAAAGACTTAAGAAATTAAGTCTTTTTTTATTTTTGATACACTATTTTCTATATTGGGAGTTTATTTATGATATAATGAAAATGGTGATATACAATATGGCTTATTGTTATAATTGCGGAAAAAAATTAAAAGATGGAAGTAGGTTTTGCACAGAATGTGGAGCTGAACAAGATGAAGTGGTTGAAGAAACTGAAACAAAAAGAAAACAAGAATTTGTTGGAACAATAAGGAAATGTCCTGTTTGTGGTGAAGAAATAAAAAGTCTTACAGCGATATGTCCAGCTTGTGGTCATGAATTGAATAATAGAACAATAAATAAACCATTAAAAGAATTCATAGAACGAGTTACTAAATTAGAAAATGAAACTGAAGGTTATAGTGCAGGAGAAATGGCAGGATGGAATTCTTGGAGTGGCATTAAAAAATTTGGTTGGGTTGTTTTAAATGTATTTCTTGTTTGTATACCATTAGTCTTTTATTATATTGGAAAACTTATTTCTTTAGGTAGTACTCCTAAATTAAGTAAGAATGAAAATGAATTATATAATTTTATTCAGAATTATCAATTCCCCAATGATAGAGAATCAATATTAGAAGCATTGATGTTTGTCAAAGGTAAGGTTAGTTATATATCTGCAGATGTACCAAATAAAAAAACATATTTTTGGACTAAGGTGTGGGCAAATAAAGCTAGAGAATTAAAACAGAGATCAGATATATTATTTAAAAATGATGAAGTAGTAAAAAATATTTATGATGAAATTGATAATAAGTCTCAAAAAGTTAAGAAAACGCTTATTATTAAAACAGCATTAATTATTGTTGTAATAGTTGTAATTTTATTACTTTTAAGATTTGCTTAAATAAAAAGGAGATGATTATATGGGATTATTTAAAAGTGATGTAGGTTTAATGGATACTATAAGATGTGATGAAAAATCATATTTGATTTGGAAATGGAGTCCTAGCGGTAATAGAGGAAATGAAATTAGATGGGGATCTTCCCTTAGAGTAAAAGATGGTGAAGTAGCTGTATTTGTTTACAAACAAAAAGATGGAACAATGCAAGATTATATTGAAGGACCTTTCGATGAAGCTATTTCAACAAAGAATTTACCAATTCTAACTAGTATAGTAGGAGCAGCTTATGCAGGTAAATCACCTTTTCAAGCAGAAATTTATTTTATTAATTTAGCTCAAATAATCCAAACTAAATTTGGTATACCATTCTTTGATATGTATGATCCTAGATTTGGAGACTTTGGTGTTCCTGTTTCAGTAAGAGGTACATTAACTTTTAAAATTAGTGATTATAAAGAGTTTATTAAATTACATAGATTAATAGATTTTAATTTAGATGATTTCCAAGCTCAAATTAAAGATGCTGTATCTAGATATGTTAAAGATGTTGTTGTTGATTTACCTATAAAGGAAAATATTCCTTTAGTGCAAATTGAATCAAAAATTGAACTTATTAATGAGACTGTAGAAAATAATTTAAAAACGAGATTACAAGAAAAATTCGGAGTTGATTTAACAGGAATAGATATAGGTTCAATTGAAATTGATAAAACTAGCGAAGGTTATACACAATTGATGAGTGTTACTAAAGATGTTACTAGTGCTACTGTTATAGCAGAGAAGGATGCTAAGGTAAAAGATATTGCAGACAAACAAAGAATTGAAGTTGAAAACTATGAAGAAAGTCTTCGTATTCAACGTGAAGAAGCTCAATATGCACAACATAAACAAACTCAAAGTTCTAATCTTGGTGCATTCCAAATTGAAAAACAAGCTGAAGTTGGTGTAGCTGGAGCAGAAGCATTAGGTCACATGGGCGAAAATGGTGCAGGAAGTGTTAATCTAGGTGGAGATTCAACTGGAGGAACTGGTTTTAATCCAGCAGCTATGATGGCAAGTATGGCTATAGGTAATGTTGTTGGTCAAAACATTGCTGGTTCTATGAATAACATTATGAATAATAATTCAACACCAACTGAATCAAATAAGCAAGATGGTAATGTTGATCCTTATGAAGAAGTAAAAAAATTAAAAAGCTTACTTGATGAAGGAATTATTTCGGAAGAAGAATTTGATAAAAAGAAAAAAGAATTATTAAAACTATAATAAAAAGCACTATAAAGTGCTTTTTTTATTGTTTATAAAAGGTCGAAAATACTATGTTATGATTGATTATTTTTTGTAAGATAAATCTTATATTGCCTTTTTAAATAGAAGTGCTATAATATGCTTCGCCGAGGGATTTTATGGTTGTAGATAATTATTATAAAGAATATTTAGATAGTAGATTAGATTTAATATTTCATGAAAATGGAAAGAGAATAACTAGTTCTCTATTCAGTAGTGATAAAACTAAAGATGATAAAATTGTTGGAGTAGATGATCAAGAAGCAAGAAAAAATAATTCTTCTTGTGGAATTGGATTTTCAAAAGCACGCAATATTTCAATAGAGGAAGCATTAAAAGAATTACCAGAATTAAATAATCGTAAAGACGAGATTAAACTCGCATATAGATTAGATAACGCTATCATTGGATTATATATGGCTTTGAATAATGGAACGAATGAGTGGTTTTTCCCACAGCTAAAATTGCATTGTTCAAAGCATAATTATCCAGAAGAATTTGTATTATTTAATAATGGTTATTTTATTATTAATCATTATATATTTGATGATAAAAGACATTTTATTCATAGATATAGAGGTATAGGTAGTTGCAAGTATTTAATAATGGGGGATAGCTATATTGTTTGTGATGACTTAAATAAATATGGATTAGCTTTATTAGATATGAAAGGAAATATAATATCAGATTATAGCTCTCAAAATTTCTATAGAAATAATAGTGCATTTATTTATGATCATTCTGAGGATATAAAAAATGATACTGGTGATATAAAAAAAATATCATTCTATAAAGTAGTATTAAAAGATGGAAAACTTTTAAATGATGGAGAACCACTTTGTATATATAAACATTCTAGAGATAATTTAATTTTACGTAGTGGAGAAAAATATTATGTATTAATGAAAGATGGTTCTTTATTAGAGAACGGAAAGGTTTTTGAAAAAATAACTGTCTTTAATTATGGTAGATTAATATTTACTATTACTCATAGTGGATTTGGTAGTTTATTTGATGATAAAGGTAAAAGAATAACAGAAACTAGTATATCTTTTGTTGAAAATTTTGATAATAATGCATATGGTAAAGTTTATTTTACTAGTTATGTATGTGAAAAAGATAGTTATAGAAGAACTAAGCAAGTAGATTATGGTCCTTATTATAAATTGATTAATAGAGATAATAAGGAATATCTTGTAGATGGAAATGGAATTTTAGTTTCAGAGCATCCTCATGATAGTATATTATATGTATTATTTCAAAAGTATTTGATTGTCAAAGATAATGAAAAATATTTAATAGTAGATAAAGATGGTAATGTTATTTATACTTTTGATGATCCTCAAAAAACTATTAGTGTTACTTCTCATGAGTATACCAATTTATTATTTGTTGATTATAATGCTCGTTTATTTGAATATGATCATGAAAAAAGTGATACGTCATATTTTAATAGAAATAACATAGCAGTTATTCCTGATGAAAAATTATTAGCTGCTAATGTAGGTAAAATAATAAGATATCATTTAACTGTTGGTGGTAAAAAAATTCATACTAGGTATTGTCCAGTTAAAATATATGGTGATTATTTTGTTTTGTGTTTTGGATCGTTAATGCGTTTTTATTTATATAATATAAAAACCAAGAAATATTTGCCTATTGGTAATTTAGATGAGGTATTCTATAATGATTCGTTTATTGAAGCAAAAGGTATTATGTATTATCCATATAAAGATAAGTTGTTAGATATTACTGATTATTATAAAGAACATTTAAAAGGAAAAAAATCAATATCTATTAATGAAGATATAGGAGAAATATTTACAAAGGATGAATTTAGTGAGCGTTATAAAGGTGAATTAGCTTTTTTACAATTACAAGAAGATTTAGAAGAAGAACGTCTTCTAGAAGAAGAAGCAAATGCAAGAAGAGAACTAGAAAAAGAAGAAGCAGAAGTACAAAGAAAATTAAAAGAAAATGAACAAGAAAAAAGATTACAAAAAGCTTTAAAGAAGAAACAAGAAAATGAAAGATTATTATTTAAAAAAATAGAAGAATATAATAATGGAATTGGTGAATTCCTTAATAATCTTTCTATTTTAGGTGAAAGTGACATAGATATACCAAAAAGTAATATAATTAGAAGACATAAAGTAAAAAATTTATTTGTTCAAGTTGGAGATCATTTAGAAATTAATAGTAGAATGAAAAAGTACTATTCTATAATAGATTTTTCAGATCAAACATTTAAAAATGTTAAAGTATCAGGTGAAGACTTTAGAGGAACTAATGCAACTAATATTGATCCTCAAGTAGTTTATAAAAAAGATTTAAGTAATTGTAATTTTGAAGGAATTAATCTATCTTCATGTGATTTTACAGGAGTTAATATTAAAGGATGTAAATTATCATATTATGAAGATGACAAGACATTATCTATTTTTAAAACAACAATAGTTAATTCTATATATGATGAAACTACTACGATAAATGGATTGTCTGTTAGTGAATTTATAGATGGTACAGTTAAATTAGAAATAACAAATAAAAGACCTTAAGGTCTTTTTATTTTGTGTCGAAAAATGGTCGAAAAAGGTCGAAAAAAGTCAATGTGGTATAATCTTGTGGCTGGTTTGAAAAAAGTAGGTGATTATAATTTATATCTAAGCCAGTTTTATACACATTCTATAGGAGGAGTAGTTTGAAGATTTAAAGAGGAAAAGTAAAAGGGGGGTGAAGATATGAAAGCAACGAAGAAAAATATAAAATTACTAAATGAATATATACAAGATATAGGCAGGGCGACTATGTTTATTAATTCAAGACACCTTTTATCGCCTGAAGATTTTATAAAGCTGCCATTTACAGTGCAAAAGAACATTTATGAAAGACATTTAGTTATATTTACCTGGATAAGACACGACCTAGAAATGCTTTATAGTATAGTGAACGATAGAGAATACAAACCATTTAATGGTGAAAAGTTCTATCAAACATGGCTCAAATCAAAAGAAAGGCAAAGAAAGAAGAAAAAACGTTTAGTAGACTTTTTAAAAGACTAGCAGTCAATGCTAGTCTTTTCTTCCTTAATTAGTAATGTAAACTTCATAAAAGGTCGAAAAAGGTCAAAATAAATCGAGAACGATATGTTATAATGAATATGGTGATGAATAATGGGGTTATTTTCAAGACTATTTAGAAAACATAAAAATGAAAACATCGTTAGTATTAGTATTAATATTGGGAATAATGATGATTTTGATCCGATTGAATATACAAAATATAATAATGAACGAATTCAAGAATTTAACAACAGATATGATTTAAATACTATCACTGGAATTAGATCAATTCCGATATCTGAGGCTCAAAGATACTCTGATGGTGGAAAAAGTGTCGTTTATATGCCAGAGCAAATTCTTAATCGAAAAGCTACAGAGTTTAAAAAAAATAATAAACTTGATTTAGCAATTGAATGCTTGAAAAAAGCAAATGAAATGTATCCATTATCTTTTTATAGATATATGAGGGATAGTTATGAAAGATTGGTTGATTTTTTAATTCTTGCAAAAAAATTTGAAGAAGCTAGGGTCGAGCATGAAAAATTAGATAGCACTGTAGGTACTAGATTGGATGAGTTTCGTATGCTGCAACAGTCATCTGTGAATTCTGGATATGATTCAGAAGAATCTTATTACAACAGGGTAATAAAACCTTATATAGATGAAGAAAAACAAAGGGAAGAGTATTATTGGTTATTAGAAAATTATCCTGATATTGCTCCGAAGTCTTTTGGAGGTTATAGAAAGATGAAAAAGCAAAATTCAGAAAATTATCAAAAAATAGTGTATATGTTAGAACAAAAGGGGCTTTCCATAGATACGATTTGTTTTTGGAAAAGAGGGTAATTGAGTATTCTAAAAATTTTGAAAAGAGGTTTTAAAATGTTAGTTTATGAAGGAGTTAAGTCTGGTTTTATAAATGATGTAGATTTAAATTTAATTACAGATAAGATCTTAAAAAGATTTAGAGAAGTATTTCATAGAGGTACTGGTGAATCTGAAGTGAATTCTTGGCGTGAATCTATGCTTAGAATGCGTGGCGTTTTATCTGATGAAGAAATACCGGATAATGCTGGTGTAGCTATTGAGTTTAATATACCTCATACTTCAAATAGAATTGATTTTTTATTATCTGGTTATGATAAAAATAAGAACAATTCAATTATAATTATTGAATTAAAACAATGGACTCATGCTGATGCAGTAGAAGGAAAAGATGGAATTGTATCTACTGTTACAGGCAAAGCATTAAGAGAAGTAACTCATCCATCATATCAAGCATGGAGTTATGCAAGTCTAATAGATAGTTATAATCAAGAAGTGTATGATAGAAATGTTGGATTACACCCATGCGCTTTCTTACATAACTATGAATTAACTGATGATGATCCTATTAATAGTGAACAATATAAAGATTATATAAAGGCAGCTCCTATGTTTGGAGCAAAAGACTTTGAAAAATTAAGCGATTTTATTAAAAGATTTGTAACAGAAGGAGATAATAAAGAGGGATTGTATATCATTGAAAATGGTAAAATTAAACCTTCAAAAATGTTACAAGATTCTTTTTCGTCTGTTTTAAGAGGTAATAAAGAATTTGTTTTAATAGATGATC
>JAEEGL010581022.1_pt1 | contig 51568 bp, 36 predicted proteins | sample 9134231 | NCBI WGS metagenome assembly JAEEGL01 (sample SAMN16246548, study PRJNA631951) | gut metagenome | biome: gut microbiome; feature: rumen; material: fiber-attached | host: Bos | place: Iran: Karaj | collected 2018-10
ATTCCACCAGAAACTTAATTCAAGTTCCTCAAAGGGGTCCATCTGTCCGCTAAAGTTCCACAGCCGCGGGTCATTTGGGTCGTTGATGAGCAATCCCATCTTGGCCAGCAAAGAGTGTCTGTGCGAATAGATCAGCACCGGGCGGAGGTTTTTCATACCCATAGAGACATGCTGCGGCACATCGCTAAGCTCATCCTCACTCGGCGGCATCACCACGCTGCGCACCCACGTGTCGCGCTCCAGACTCAGGCCGTGGTAGCACATCAGCGTGTCGCCGAACTGCGTGACAAGAAAGGTGTAGCTGCCGGGCGGCACATTCTTCATCTTATAGTTGCCCGCATAGTCGCTGTATGCCTCGGCGATTATCTTTCCTTGGAGCAACTGCACACGGCACAGCGGCAGCACGTTGCCGTCGGCGCCATTCACCACTGTGCCGGCAACCCGCAGGGTGTCCTGCGCCAACAACCCGGCCACCGGCAGCGCCAAAGCCAGCAAGATAATCATCCAGCGCTTCATGTCTCTTCGTTTTATATCGTCAGGTCGAAGCACAAGGTATCGCCAATCTGTAACTCATAACTGTTGCTGTTGGCCAAAGAAAAGCCATAGTTGGGGACCAGCTGGTAGACCCACACACCATAGCAGTTCTGCGAGGCCATCGTGAAGCCGCTGTGGTTTTTGAGCGTTACCCTCTCTCCCTGCAAACCAGTGACAACCACCGTTGAGCCGTTGACGGAGATGGATATGCGCTGCTTCAGCGGCAGCGACGACGGCAATGTGTCGACATACGACGGCAGGAAGGCCGGAAGCTTCTCCGGCAACGGTATCGGCTGGCGCAACGGCAGGGGAATGGCGGTGTCGAGCGGCGTGTCGGCCGTCGCTGTATCAGACTTGCTCACAGCCCGTTCCGGCTTCGGCTTCTGGGGCGTGGGTTCCGGCTCGTAAGCGGGTTCCGAGCGGTGGAAGACAGCCTTGTTCCATTGCGGCACCACGGCTATGGCGAGGCCCGAGGCCACGGCGACCAACAGCAATACCAGCACTATGCTGCGCATACGCTGGATGGCGCGGTGCCAGCGCTGATAGACGGCGTCGCGCGTAAGGCCGAGAGCCTCGGCAATCTCGTCGGCGCGGTAGCCCTCGAGGTACAACTTTACCAGCCGCTGGTCGTCGGGGCTCAGGGCCGCCATCAGATGCTCTATTTCCTCCTTCTCCTGCGACGAATCGTCTGCCGTGAGGGTTTCCGCCATCAGGGTTGTCAAAGGCTGCTGGAGGGGCCTCTGGAGGCGTCGTTGCAGGTCGAGCGACGAGCGGCACTGCCAGTACACCCACGAGCGCACCTCGCCGGGGGTGGCGTCGAACCGCAGCGTGTCGAAATGGAGCCACATGGCGATGGACGCCTCCTGCACCAAATCGTTGCAGCGAGCCCAGTTGCCTTTAGCCGACAACCAGCACATGCGCCACACCATCAAGCGGTGGCGGCGCAGCAACTCCGTGTATGCACTTTGGCGGTCCATATACAATATAGTACACCTCCGACGACCGGAATCTGACATCGGAGGTGCAAAAATATGAAAAAAAACTGTAGCCTGACTATCTTATTACCACCACCTTCTTCAGCGGGCGCTTGCCGACACTAACCATGTAGATGCCGGTGGCGGGGGCCCTGAGGTTACAGCAGCCACGGGCCATGCCGTCAGCCACCTGACGACCCTCCATGTCATAGACCACCACCACCTCGCCGTCGGCGCCCTCGACCACGATGCGGCCACCGAGGGCATAGATGTTGATGTTCTCCTTATCGGGGTCGCTGGTGCCCAGGTTGCAGTCCTCGACAATCTGGTCGGCGAACTGCCCCCAGTAGCTGTCGGCCAGCCATGCGTTGAGGCTTCCGCAGGGGACGACGATGCTGTCGGCATCCGTCCCGTCGAGGCAACCGTATGTGCCGTAGCCGTCGTCGGTGGTCGCGGGCGGCACGGTGTTCCTGAGACGCAGCATCTGCAGGGGCTGTCTGTAGAATGCGTCCACCTCGATGGTGTCAACCGGGGCGGAAAAGGTGAGTCTTTTGAGCCTCCCACGGTAGTCGCCGATGAAGGCGGTCATTCTAACGACCCGCAGCGTCGGGGGCAGTGTCAGCTCGGTGAAGGAGCAGTCGCCGAAAGCGCATGTGTCGATGACTTCGACGGCATTGCCCCAGGTGATGTCCGACAGGGAGATACACATGAAAAAGGCGGCTTCCGGGACGGTGCGCAGGCCATTTGGTATGTCAACCGATGCCAGGCGACTGCAGCTGTGGAAACAGCCCTCGCCCATCGTGTCGAGTGTGGCGGGCATGCCGACGCGGGTCAGCGACGTGCAGTAGTAGAACGCCCATTCATCGATAAAATGCAGGTGGTTGGGCAGGTCGATGCTCTGCAGCGAACTGCCGTTGAACGCCTCGTTGCCGATGGTGGTCACTCCGTCGGGGACATGGACATACTTGACATCGCTATTGCCGCCGAAGCCGTTGACATAACGTAGGGTATTAGGAAGAAACACAGAGTCGGAGCTCTTGTGGCACGACACGAGGGAGTCGCCGCTGGCGGAGTATATCATCATCCCGTCCATATAGTAGTGCGTGTTGCCTTCCGCCATGGAGAGGTTGCTGAGGGCAGGACAGTTCACGAAAGGCCCCGGAGCGATATGCGTCACTGTCGAAGGAATGACGATGTTGTTCAAACGCTGATTGTCAACAAAAGCCCAGTCGCCGATGCTTTCAAGGCCTTCGGGGAGCGTCACGCCGGTGATGTTCTGGCAATAGGCGAAAGCGTTGGTGGCCAAGTGACGTGTGCACTGTGGCAACGTGACGGCTCCGCTTTTGGTTTTCAGGCATTCCACAAGGGTCGTGGTATCTTTGCTGAACAGCATCTTGTCCATTGACATGAAGTAGGGGTTATCCTCATCTACGTTGATGGTTGTCAGATTGTTTGCCGCAAACGCCAAAGGCTCTATGACCGCCACCGAGGCTGAAATGGTGATGGTCGACGGGCCGGTGGCGAACAGGAAGCATTCCCGTTTTATCTGTCTGACCGACGAGGGAATGGTGATGCCCGAAAGAGACGCTTGGGCGAACGCTTGCTCGCCCAGGGCAACAACGTCGTAGGTCTCACCGTTGTACGTCACCGTGGCCGGGATGTTGATATTGCCCGAATAAGGGGTGCATGATTCTTTGCCAGTAACCTCTACAGTGTGCTCTTCCGCGGAAAGGACATGGTAGCCAATACCGCCCGACATAAAGTTCTGTGCCGATGCAACGGCGGTAAAAGTCAGTGCTGAGAGGAACGCAAAAAGTGTTTTTGTCTTTTTCATTGTCCGTTGTGTTATGGTGATTGCACTTTTTCAGGTCTTCTACAAACATAATACACCTCCGACGCCTAAAATCTGACATCTTCCACCAAATATATTAACATAGGGAGCCAATCGCAATGATTGGTTCCCTATATTATTTATATTTATACCTTACAATCAATGGGTCTTGCCGAAGACGGCGCGCTGCATCAAGGGCTTGGTGCTGTACTGCGTCTCCCAAATCTTGACGGCTTCGTTGCCGATAATCTGGGGGTTGGTGTAGGCTGTGTGTACACCGTGCTTGATGGCGGCCTCGTTCATGTCGCAGTAGTAGATGCTGTGCACGCCGCGCTTCTGCCAGTCGGGCAGCACCCCGTTGAGGAGCAGGTCGATGGTATCGAAGTGCTTGAGGTCGTGCAGTATGTGGTACCAGCCGAAGGGGAAGAGCTTGCCATTGGCTTTCTTATAGGCCTTGGTGAGGTCGGGGATGGAGAGGCCGAAAGCCACCAGCTTGTCGTTCTCGTCGACCACAAACTGGACGAAATCCATGTTGACGAAGGGGAAGTACTCGTCGATATAGACGCCGATTTCCTTCTCAGTCATGGGCACGAAGTCGTAGAGGTCTTTGAAGGAGTCGTTGATGGCATGGAAGAACTGCCAAGCATAGGGGATAAGCTCCTTGCGACGTTTGACTTTGACGAGCTTTAGGTGGTACTTCTCCATGATAAGCTTGTTGAGGCGGCCCACCTTCTCCGGCACGGGCTGGTTGGCCTGCATGGAATACTGCTGCCAGCGGCATTTTATCTCGTAGCCGGCGCGCTCGATGAAGCGCACGTAATATTCGGGGTTGTAGAGGGTGGAGGTGTTCTGGCGGGCATCGAAGTTGTCGATGGCCCAGCATTCCTTGTCCATATCGGTGAAGCCGAAAGGCCCCTCGATTTCATTCATACCATTGCGCTTGCCGTACTCCATCACCTTGTCGAGCAGGGCTGTGAAGACGTCGTAGTCCTCGATGAAGTCGAACCAGCCGAAGCGGACGGCTTTCTTGTGCCAATGCTCGTTGACGGTGCGGTTGATGATGGCTGCCACGCGGCCCACCACTTTGCCGTCGCGCCAGGCGAGATAGAGCTCACGCGAGCAGTGTTCAAGCGATGGATTCTTCTCGGTGAGGAGGTTTATCTCGTCGAAGTCGAGCGCCGGGATGTATGAAGGGACATCCTTGAAAAGCTTGTTGGGAAATGCTATAAACTTGCGCAGCTCGCGGCGGCTGGTAACAGTACGAATTTCAATCATAACAGTGTTGGTATTAAATTTTAAGCTGTAAGTTTTAAGTGGTTGTGGGCCAATGCCGCTAACACTTAAAACTTACAGCTTACAACTTACAATTTAAAGAACTCCCTGTTTTTTGAAGGCTTTGTAGATTTTCTCCACACCGGTGTCTATCTGCTCGTGGGTATGCGTGGCCATGAGGGCGAAGCGGATGAGCGTCTCGTCGCTGGGCACGGCGGGCGATATGACGGGGGTGACGAATACGCCGTCGACCAGCAGCTCGTGGGTGATGGTGAAGGTCTTGACGTTGTCGCGTATGAAGAGCGGGATGATGGGTGTCGAGGTGTTGCCTATCTCGAAGCCGAGGTCTTTGAAGGCTTTGAAGGCGTAGCGCTGGTTGTCCCACAGGCGCTCGTTGCGCTCGGGTTCACTGCGCATGATATGCAGGGCCTCGAGGACCGAGGCGGTGCTGGCGGGAGTGATGCTGGCGGTGAAGATATAAGGACGCACACTGTGCTTCATCCAGTTGATGGTGTCCTTGTCGGCGGCTATGAAGCCACCCACCGAGGCAAGACTCTTGCTGAAGGTGCCCATGACGAGGTCGACATTGGGCAGCATGTTGTAGTGGTCGCAGGTGCCGCGACCTTCGCGACCGAAGACACCGAGGCCGTGGGCTTCGTCGACCATCAGTGTGGCGCCGTATTTATCGCATATTTCGACCATCTTGTCGACATGTGCCACGTCGCCTTCCATCGAGAAGACGCCGTCGGTGACAACCAGCTTGGAGGCCTCGACGGGCACCTTGGAGAGGACGCGCTCAAGGTCGGCCATGTCGTTGTGGCGGTATTTCTGGGTGTTGGCAATGGTGATGAGGCGGCCTTCCATGATGCTGGCGTGTACGCGCTCATCGTAGAACAGGTAGTCGCCGCGGCTGCAGATGTTGGGAATGACGCCGCTATTGGCCAGGAAGCCTGCCGAGAAAAGCATGACGCCGTCTTTGCCTAAGAATTCGGCCAGTTCGTCCTGCAGTTGAATGTGAATGTCGAGAGTGCCGTTGAGGAACGGAGAGCCAGCGCAACCGGTGCCATACTTGTCGATGGCACGTTTGGCAGCCTCTTTCAGGCGTGGATCGTTGGTGAGGCCAAGGTAGCTGTTGCTGCCAAACATGAGGATAGGATGGTCGTAGCCCGTGACATATACTTCTGTGTTTTGCGGACTGCAGATGGGGGTGAAGTAAGGATAAATACCCAGGGCTCTCATCTCCTGGGGGTAGGTGTATTGTGCTAACTTTTGCCTTAGCGGTTTCATACTCGTTTTTTATTATTTTTAAAGTGCAAAGAAACAAAAAATTTCCGAAACGGAGGCAAATTAAAATGTTAAAAGTGAGTATAAGCTTTCCGTCAAGCGACTCGCTCCTATTCTAAAGGTCTGATTGTTAATATAATTATCTCCAACTATTTTTTTCGCCATTTCAGCGTAGGCAAGTGCTTCCTCGGGAGTTCTAATGCCTCCAGCAGCCTTAAAACCGACAGTTTTTTTGTTAAAATTAACGTTTCTTTTAACTACATTTAACATCGTCTCGGCTGCCTCGATTGTTGCACCGGTAGCAATCTTTCCAGTGGATGTTTTGATAAAATCGGCCCCTCCTTCGATTGCCAATTCTGAGGCACGGCTGATAAGTTGTGTTGTGAGTTCGCCCGTCTCAAGAATAACCTTCAATGTGTGTTCCTTGCAGACCTCTTTCATCGCTTCCACTTCAGCGCGGACTGTTGCCTCGTCGCCTTCAATCAGCGCACCTCTGCTCAATACCATGTCTATCTCGTCGGCACCTTGTTCTAAAGCGTATTTGACCTCCGCAATTTTGAGTTCCAACGGCAACTGCCCATGTGGAAACGCTCCTGCAACCGATGCTACTTTTATGCCACTTTCTTTTAACACTCTTTTTGCTGTCGCCACAAAGCGTGGATACACACACACTGCTGCCACTGTTGTGCCATCGGTGAGACGCATCTCCATCGTGCGGTGACAAAAGGCTTCTACCGACGATTCATTGTCTGTCGCGTTGAGCGTTGTGTTGTCGATACACGAAAACACACGCCGGCCCATATCACTGCTGATCATAACAGCTGGCTTATCTTCTCCACCCGGCGCTGGTGACGGCCACCCTCAAATGGAGTATCTATGTATTCGTCGACAATCTGCAGTGCAGTCTCCACGCTTATAAAACGTGCAGGCATGGAGATGCAGTTGCAGTCGTTGTGCTGACGACCAAGATGTGCAATCTCCGGCGTCCAGCAAAGGGCGCAGCGCACATTGGGATACTTGTTGACAGTCATTTGTACACCGTTGCCGCTGCCGCAGATAACGATGCCACGTTTATATTCTCCTTTGTTCAATGTAGAACCAACTTTGTGTGCATAGTCAGGATAGTCGCAACTGTCAGTGCTGTCGGTGCCAAAGTCATTCACCTCGAATCCACGTTGGCGCAGATGGTCGATAACTTTTAGCTTAAGTTCATAGCCAGCATGATCGCAGGCAATAGGGATGATTTCTTTCATATCTTTTTTATTGTATATTTATGATTGCAAAGTTACAATAAAAGAATAAAACAGCAAAACTATCTTTTCAACAAAAAAAGGTTGAATATGGTGTTAATTGTTGTCAGTAGTGATGTTGAAAAAAAATAGGTGTTGAAAAACACTTTTTTTTCAATACCATTTTCAACAAAAATAACAATGACTAACTTCACTTTTTGCAATTTAACTTTCCATTGTTACATCATTTTTAACAATCATGTTGATTAAAAAACAATATCACTAATAATCTTTACTTTCCGTTGTTGAAAGCGATGTTAATTGTTGTTTATTTGAAATGGCAATGTTTAGTCACTTACGTTGTTTATTAACAGAATTAACATCCATAAAAAATAAAAGAAAAAATAAAAATGGAATAATAATATTTATTGAAGGTCGTGGATAACCTTTCCTCAACAATACGCAGTTATCAAATTAATGAGGGTGTATTGTTTTTTTTTAGTAATTTTGCATTTTGTTTAACAAAATGCTGAAGCAATGAACAACCAGGAGATCAAGCAAGAAATATTGCAATTGAAAAAAGAAAAGAACGCTGTCATTCTTGGACATTATTATCAGCGTCACGAGATACAGGAATTGTCGGATTTTGTTGGCGACAGTCTGGCATTGGCCCAGGAAGCCCAGCGAACAGAAGCCGATATCATAGTCTTCTGCGGTGTGCATTTTATGGCAGAAACTGCCAAAATTCTCAACCCCCGACGTAAGGTGTTGTTGCCCGATATGGAGGCTTCCTGCTCGCTTGCCGAAAGCTGTAAGGCCGACGAATTCTCAGCCTTCAAGGCACAGCATCCAGACCACATGGTCATCAGTTATGTGAATTGCTCGGCAGAGATAAAAGCCCTCAGCGACCTTATCTGCACATCTGGCAACGCAGAAAAGCTGGTTCGTTCATTACCCGAAGACCAGAAGATTATTTTCGCTCCCGACCGTAACCTCGGCGGATATATCAACCAGGTAACAGGAAGGAAGATGGTGCTTTGGAATGGTGTTTGCACCGTACATGATGCCATGCAGGCTGAAGCTGTAATGATGCTGAAAGCCGAACATCCTGACGCTCCTGTCATTGCTCATCCCGAGTGCAACCCCGCGTTGCTCAAAGTGGCCGACTTCATAGGTTCAACCAAAGCTATGCTCAATTATATCAAGGCCAGTGATGCAAAGAAGTTCATAGTGGCTACCGAGACAGGCATCCTCTATGAGATGAAGCGAGAGAACCCTGATAAGGAGTTCATCACTTTGCGCGACAACAAGAGCTGCGCTTGCGACGACTGCGCCTATATGAAACTCAACACCCTCGAGAAACTCTATCGCTGCCTGCGTGACGAGCAGCCAGAGATAATCATGAGTGATGAGATGATCGAGGCCGCCAAGCGCCCCATCGTGCGTATGCTCGACATGAGCCGCCAGCTGGGCATCATCAAATAGTGCGGGCGATGAAGAAGCCCGAAGATCTTCCCATTGTGGAAGGTTATGAGCCGCAAAAGAAAACGATAAGCATGCTGTCGGCAAACCTGCTGGCTATTGCTTTGTTTGTGGTGATTGGAGTGTTGCTTGGTATTCCATATTATTACCTTTACGGTGCCAAAGAGCTGGCTTCATGGAATACCATATTTCCGTGGTTTCTTTTGCTTATGGTGGTTGGCATTGTGGTGCACGAGTTGGTGCACGGTATCACATGGCTCCTCCTCACGCACATAGGATTCAGCCACCTCAGTTTCGGCTTCCTCCCTGGTGGAGTGTATTGCCATATCGACGTTCCTATGCCCAAGCGGCAGTATGTCATCGGTGCTTTGATGCCACTGTTGTTGTTGGGTATGGTGCCCACATTGGTGGCCTTCTGTGTCGGAAGCTTGCTGTGGTTGCTACTGGGTATTGTATTCATCGTGTCGGCCGCCGGCGATATGATGATAGTTTGGGCAATCAGGAAGTATCCTGCCGATGTGCTTGTCTACGACCATCCGAGCGAGGCAGGCTGCTATGTCTACCACAAAATTGATTAAAGTTTTCTTTTAGGGGCTACTATTTGCGGAGCGTAGCGCCATACCAAGACACCGCATAGTATCAGCGTCAGAAACTCTGCCACATCTACGGCAATCCATATTCCGTCAATACCCATTATTGCCGGCAATATCCACACACACGACAGTTCGAACACCATTGAGCGTGCCAATGCCGCAATGGCAGATATGAGACCGTTCTGCATGCCTGTGAACAACGACGAGGCAAACATGCTCCAACCGCAGATGAGGAAGCACAGCATATATAGTCTTGTAGCCTTTGTGGTAAGGGCGGTCAAGCTTTCGTCATAGCCCACAAACAGTCGGGCGTAGCCACCGCTGAACACTTCAGCCAGTCCCGTCATAACTACTCCGGTTATTCCTATTATAACCAATGATTTCCGGAAAAGCGACTGCTGTTCGTCGATATCGCGTGCACCGTAGTGATAGCCTATGATGGGCGTGATGGCTATATTGTAGCCAATGAATACTGCGGCATATACGAAGGCGATGTACATCACCACTCCGTAGGCCGCCACTCCGTCTTCGCCGAGAAACCGCATCAGCTGCAGGTTGTAGCAGATGCTGACAATACTCATGGCTATGTTGCTCACATATTCGCTCAATCCGTTGCTGCAGGCCTTGCCTATGTAGGGCCATATCACACGTGTGTGGCGTAGCATAGTGAGACTACCTCGATTGAGCCGTTTTGAACTGAAATAAACCAGTGGGAATATGCCTCCTACCAGCTGTGCTACTGCTGTCGCCACGGCGGCGCCAGCCACGCCCCATCGCATCGCCCAAACGAAGAGAGCGTCGAGGGCTATGTTTATCACCCCGCTGACTATTGACATTATTGTGCCCAGTTGTGGCCGTTCGGCTGCCATGTAGAACGACTGGAAGGCCATCTGCAGCACGAATCCTGGAAGGCCTATCATGCACAGGCGTCCGTATATCACGCATTCGTGCATCATCCCTTCGTCGGCACCAAGCCATCGCGCTATGGTAGGGGTGAAGACAGCAAACAGCACACCAAGCAATAAGCCTAACTGTGTTGCAAATCGCACCAGCATGGTGAATATTCGGTTGGCTTTTTCTCCGTACCCTTCGCCTTTCACCTTGGCCACCAATGCGCCGCCGCCGCTTCCTACCATCAGCCCCAGCGAGCCCAACATCATCATGGCGGGCCACATCAGGTTGATGGCGGCGAAACCGCTTTTGCCGGCGAAGTTGGAGATGAAGAAACTGTCAACGATGCTATAGATAGAGGTGATGAGCACCATGCCGATGCTCGGAAGCACCGAGTGTATTATTCTTCGATATCCGTAGTGTCCAGACAGGCTTATTTCCATCGTGCGGTTGTTTATCCAATCAGGCGTTCCATCTGTTTGTCGGTGGCATTGGGCAGTATGGTGCTGAAGTGTTTCATCAGCCGTTCGCGGCTCTCTTCAGGGCTGCGGTCGCACTGGCAGGCATCGTGGCCGAACAGGTGCTCTGGTGTGTTCAGCAGCGCCCATCCCCAACCATATTTGTTGCCGTGTTTGTCCTGTGGGTAGACGAAATCCTCGGTCACTATCCGGCAGGCCATCTGCAGCCGTGTGATGTAGTTGTCGAAACGCGATCGCATCTTGGCGCCAGTGAATCCGCAAGCCGAGCGCAGGTCGCGGGTAATCATGCTTCCATTCACCTGCAGCACTTCCAGGATTACACCTTCCACGCTCTCCTCGTCGGGCATGGGGTGGCGGCTGCGGCGCCAGTTGCATAGGTCGGGCCACCACTCCATGGTGACGAATCCCGCCTTGCCGTCGAAGAACTTGCCGTAGGCAAAATGCCCCTCGGTGACGATGGGTCCTTTCCAGTCCCACAACGGCCAGTCCCAGCTGCCGTCGTCCAGCAGTTTGTATCGGCATTCCGGTGCTATCATCTCGTCGGCCGAAAACCCCGGCACCGTGCCTGCAAGCAACGGCAGTAAACCGATACTCTCTATCGCCTCCATCAGTTCGGGACAGTCGTGTATGTCGTTTTTCAGAATCTGTTTCTTCTTCATTGCGGCGGCAAAGATACACATTTTTTCCGACAGGTGGATTTTTATTTGTAATTTTGCACTCCGAAACTCAAAAAAACTATGATAGGACAACCGCAAGTATACGAGGCATTGGAACGGATGCAGATACCGTTCGACTACTACGAGCACCCCGAGGCACCGACCATCGAGATAGCCGCCCAGTTCTACCGTGGCGAAGGCACAACACTCTGCAAGAACCTCTTCTTCCGCAACCATAAGGGCAACCGTCATTATCTTGTCATCATGGACAGTCGTTACCCGATGGACATACACGACATGGAACACCGTCTCCACCAAGGTAAGCTTTCTTTCGCCAGTCCCGAGCGCATGATGCGTTATCTCGGTGTTAAGCCCGGCAGCGTTTCGCTTTTCACGCTTGTGAACGACGCCAATCACGAGGTGACGCTCTTCGTCGACCGCAACCTTTTAAATGCCGAAAAGGTGAGCTTCCATCCTAATGATAACCACGCTTCGCTGGTGATAACTCGCGACGATATGTTGAAATTCATCAACGAGATAGGCAACCCATACGAGGTTGTTGATTTATACGACCCGAATTGTTGATATCGTAGTAAAAAATGTTTCACGTGAAACCATGAAGAAACAGGAATACATAGTCAGCGAGCCACAGGAATTGCTCGTTTTTTTGATGAAACAGATGCCCGACAGCAGCCGTACGAAGGTGAAGGAGTTGCTGGCGCACAACGTATATGTCGATGGGCGACGCACGTCGCAGTTTAATTTCCCGCTGCAGAAAGGGATGAGGGTTTCGATAGAGAAAGCATCGTTCCAAGACCGGCTGCGTCCGCGCGACCTCGACATTGTTTTCGAGGACCAGCACCTCCTCGTAGTCAACAAACACGAAGGCTTGCTTAGCTACAGCAAGCATCCCAACGACAAGACTGTCATCACCGTCCTCAACCAGTATCTCGACGCCACCCATCAGCGCTGCCACGCCCATATCGTCCACCGCCTCGACCGCGACACCAGCGGTCTGATGGTGGTCAGCAAGAGCAAGGAGGTGAGCCAGAAATTTGAGGAGGACTGGAAAGGCATGGTCTTCGACCGTCGCTATGTGGCGGTGGCTTGGGGCCACTTGGAGCAGAGTAGGGGAGAGGTGCGCTCGTGGTTTACCGATGGCGAGTACTGCGTACTCTCGTCGCCCGTCGACAACGGCGGCAAGCTGGCCGTGACGCACTATGAGGTGAAGCAGACTTCGCGCCGCTACAGCCTTGTGGAGCTGAAGCTTGACACCGGTCGCCGCAACCAGATACGTGTGCATCTGCGCGACCTGAAGCACCCTGTGGTGCATGACCCTATGTACGGTTACAAGGAGGATGTCTCGCCGATAAACCGCTTGGCACTTCATGCCTTCCGCTTGTGTTTCACGCATCCTGTTACGGGCAAGCGCCTGAAGTTTGAAACCCCGGTGCCGGCTGCCTTTATGAAACTTATGGAACTTTAATCAGTGACGGCCCTGGGAGCGCGGGCGGCCCGCCCGCAAACAAAACAAGAAGTATGCACAACTCACTGGTAGCACATATTAACCAATGGAAAACTCACAGCCGTGGTTATGTGCCACATATTGAAAACATGTCCTTACAGGTCATCACCTACCGTTTATACGACTCGCTGCCGGCGAATGTTGTAGATGAGATGAAAATACAGCTTGCAATAAAAGAAAAGACCGAGAGCGACAAGAATAAACTGGCCGAACTGCGCAAAACGATAGATAGATATGAGGATGCTGGATATGGGCAATGTTTTTTGAAAGATGCACGGGTGGCAGATGTTGTGCAGGAGAACATGTTACATTTTGACGAGAAACGATATAAGCTGATATGTTGGTGTATAATGCCAAATCATGTGCATGTATTGATAGGAGTAAAAGACGGATACACCTTGTCGGAGATAATGCATGGCTGGCGGTCGTATACAGCGCACGAATGTAACAGGATATTGAACCGCAGTGGTGATTTTTGGATGAATGAGTATTTTGACCGGTATATACGCAACCAGGAACATCTGTCCAATGTTATTAACTACATAGCTCAAAACCCCGTCAAAGCAGGCTTGGTCAAGCGTCCGGAAGATTGGCCTTATTGGGGATGCAGGCGAGCCGCCTGCGCTCCCAGGTTAGAAGCGTAGCGAGAAGTCGACGTCGGGGGGCGATTTACGGGTTTTTTTCTGAACACTCTCGGAAACCACAATAATCAATAGGTTTTGCCGTTATCTTTAATCAGAATATTAACCAAAAAACAGATAATATTATGAGTCAATTCAAAGACGACAAACAGACAGGACGCTATATCCTGTGGGGTGTGCTGGCGCTGGTAGCAATCATCGTGTTCTTCTCCTCGTTCTACACCATCCGCTCTACCGAGCGTGGCGTGCTGGCCACCTTCGGCAAGATGAACGACCAGGTGGTCGAGGACGGTCTGCACCTGAAGATACCCTTCATCCAGACCATCAAGAAGGTCAACGTGCAGCAGAAGAAATTCGACGGCAAGGAGAACAGCTACACACGCGATGTGCAGACCTCCGAGGTGGAGTACACCATCAACTACGACCTTGTGCGCGAGAATGTCAGCAAGCTGATGAAGAATGTGGGCGACGACTACCACAACCGCATCGTGGTGCCGTTTGTCCGTTCGGCCATGAAGCAGAGCTTCGGCAATTTTGCAGCTACCGAGATAGTAGAGAACCGCGACGCCGTGCGCCGCGAGATTGAGCTCACTTTGCGCCGTACTCTCGACAGCAACTATTTCACCAACATACAGTTCCAGCTGGTCAATATCGACTTCGACGACGAGTTCGAGAACGCCATCAAGGACAAGCAGGTGGCCGAGCAGAACGCCCTGAAAGCCAAGAATGTCACCATCCAAGTTGAGGAGCAGGCCAAGCAGACCAAGATCAAGGCAGAGGCCGACGCCGAGGCCATGCGCATCAAGGCCAACGCCTTGGAGCGCAACCCCAAGTTGGTCAACTACGAGGCCGTGCAGAAATGGGACGGCAAGATGCCGCAGTATATGCTCGGCAACTCGGTGCCGTTCATCGACATCAAGTAACGGATTGCGTTTACAAGCATATTAAAGAGGAAGGCCGCGGTCTTCCTCTTTTTTGTTAACTAAGCGGGGAGGGAGTTCAGGGAGTTCAAGGAGTGCGAGGGGGTGCGGGGGAGTGTAGCAAGGTGAGAGGAAGGTGAGAGGAAGGTGAGAGGAAGGTGAAAGGAAGGTGAGAGGAAGGTGAGAGGAAGGTGAGAGGAAGGTGAGAGGAAGATGAGAGCAAGGTGAGAGCAAGGTGAGAGGAAGGTGAGAGTAAGGTGAGAGCAAGGTGAGAGTAAGGTGAGAGCAAGGTGAGAGCAAGGTGAAGGGTGTGATGTGAGCATAGATTGAAAAAAAAGACGTATTTGTGGCAATAATATTATTCATGCGCCGTTATTATTGTTAATTATGGGTAAAAAGGCCGTCATATTGATGCTTGCCGTGCTGGCTTTCGGTTGTGCTTGGTCGCAAGACGACACATCGCGCACGCAGGTGCACCTGTCGACAGGTGCCACTGTGGCGTCGGGTTTTGGCCGCACGCAGTCGCTCATGTGGGTGGCTCCGAGTGTGGAGCACCGGGTGAGCGACCGGCTTGCCGTCAGTGCCGGTTTCTCGGCGGCAGGGTCGTTGCTGAACGGCTATGAGATCCACGGCTACGGTCCATCGAGCCTTGCACCGCGCCGCAGCGGCACGCGCATGGGTTCGATGTGGGCATCGGCCGAGTATCGTGTCAGTGACCGCCTCTGGCTGTGGGCCGAGGTGGAGCACCTGACAGGCTATGTGCAGCCATTGTGGCTCGACGGAGCGGTGCCGATCGCCGCTACCGCCATCAGCGGCGGCATGGCATACGAGTTCCCGGGCGGCAGCCTGCTGGAGATGCATTTCCATTTCGTGCACGACCACTACGGCACTGCCCGCATGGGCCTGCTGGCCCACCCATGGTATGGCGGCTACGCCCCCGACTGGGAGTTGTACGGCGGTCCGTGGCCGTTCTGAAAAATGATTGTTGAAAGTCGAAATTTGAAAAAGTGGAATATAACACTCAACGCGAACAACTGAAGATTACTGACTACGGCCGCCATGTGGCCAAGATGATAGACTACTGCAAGGGCCTCGCCGACCGCGAGGAGCGCAACGCCTTGGCAAACACCATTGTCGAGGTGATGGCGCATGTCAACCCCAAGATTAAGGAGCGCACCGACTACCGTCACATCCTGTGGGATCACCTGATGGTGATGGCCGACTACAAGCTGGACGTCGACTGTCCATACCCCATCGACCGCAGTGAGGGCGAGGAGTTCCGTCCGGCACCGCTGCACTATAGCGAGGGCGGCATCCGCTACCGCCACTACGGGCGCACGACAGAGGACCTGATCAAGGCCGTCGCCGCCATGCCCGAAGGCGAGGAGCGCGACCTGCTGACGGTTCAGATAGCCCATACCATGAAGCGGCAGTACCTGCAGTGGAACCGTGACACGGTGGACGACGCACTGATTGCCGAGCAGCTGACTGAACTCAGCGGCGGCCGTCTGCACCTGCCCGAGGGGTTCCAGTTCCGCGACTCGCAGCTCTATATCGACGCCATGGCCGCCGCTGCCGCCAAGAAAGAAGGCAACGGCAAGAAAAAGAAAAAGAAGAAAAAATGAGCAGTTTTGAAATCATAGGAGGGCGCAAGCTGCGGGGCGAGATAGTGCCGCAGGGGGCCAAGAACGAGGCCCTGCAGGTGCTCTGCGCCGTGTTGCTCACGAGCGACAAGGTGCGCATCGAGCATGTGCCCGACATACGTGACGTGAACCGACTCATCGACCTGCTGAAATTGCTGGGTGTCAGTGTCCGCGAGGACCATACCTCGTTGTGTGAAAGCGGCCGCACCTTCGAGTTCCAGGCCGACCAGGTGAACCTCGACGTGCTGGCGAGTGCCGACTACCGCGAGCAGGCCGGGACGCTGCGTGGCAGCATCATGCTGGTGGGTCCGCTGCTGTCGCGCTACGGCCAGGCCGTGGTGCCGCAGCCGGGAGGCGACAAGATAGGGCGTCGCCGCCTCGACACGCACTTCATCGGCATGGAACGTCTCGGCGCCGAAGTGGAATACAAGCGCGGCGCCTATAGCGTCAAGGCCAAGCGTCTCAAAGGCTGCTACATGCTGCTCGACGAGGCGTCGGTCACAGGTACCGCCAATATAGTCATGGCGTCGGTGCTCGCCAAAGGCACTACCACCATCATGAACGCCGCCTGCGAGCCATACGTCTACCAACTGTGCAACATGCTCAACGCCATGGGCGCCAAAATCAGCGGTGTGGGCAGCAACCTGCTTACCATCCGCGGCGTCAAGGAGCTGCATGGCTGCACACACCGCCTGCTGCCCGACATGATCGAGGTTGGTTCGTTCATCGGCATGGCCGCCATGACGCAGGGCGACATCACCATCAAGAACGCCCAGGTGCAGCATCTGGGCCTTATCCCGCAGGTGTTCCGCCGTCTGGGCATCGAGGTATGGCAGAAAGGCGACGACCTCTACATCCCCTCACAGGAACACTACGAGATTGAGCGTTTCATGGATGGCAGCATCATGACCGTCGCCGACGCGCCGTGGCCCGGCTTCACGCCCGACCTCATCTCCATAGCCCTCGTGGTTGCCACGCAGGCCAAAGGCAGCGTGCTGATACACCAGAAGATGTTCGAGAGCCGCCTGTTCTTCGTCGACAAGCTTATCGACATGGGAGCGCAGATAATACTCTGCGACCCGCACCGTGCCACGGTGATAGGGCTCGACCGCGAACATCGCCTGCGCGGGGTGCGCATGGCATCGCCCGACATACGAGCCGGCGTGGCATTGCTCATCGCCGCCCTCAGTGCCGACGGCAAGAGCCGCATCGACAACATCGAACAGATTGACCGAGGCTACCAGCACATCGACGAACGTCTGCGCCGTCTGGGTGCCGACATAAGAAGAGTCTAAACGTAAACTACCGAATATATGCTTTTCAACCTTTTCAAACGCAAGTACGAACCACGTCCCATATTCGCTCCGTTGGGCACCGACATGCACTGCCACTTGATTCCTAAAGTCGACGACGGATCGAAATGCTACGAAGAAAGCATCGAGTGCCTCAACACCCTCAAGGCTGTGGGCTACAACAAAGTGATTATCACCCCACATTTCCAGCATCCCCGCTTCCCGAACAAGGAGGACGACATTGTGCGCCGTTATGAGGATTTGAAGCATAAGGCCGCGGAGGCCGGCGTGCAGATCGAGATTGCCGGCATCGGAGGCGAATACCGCATCGACAGCGGCTTTGCGCCACGGCTGGAGAACCCGCAGTTCCTGCAGGTGGCCGGCAAGTATGTGCTGGTCGAGTTCTCGCTGCACCAGCAGATGATGGGCAGCGACGAGCTGATATTCGAGATGCAGATGAAGGGCTACGAGATTATCCTCGCCCACCCCGAGCGCTACCCATACCTCAATGTTTTCGGCAGTCGTATGGAGCAGTTGAAAAACCAAGGTGTCTTCTTCCAGATCAACGCCCTGTCGCTCGGCGGCTTCTATGGCGAAGAAGCCAAGAAGCGCGCCTACGAGATGCTGGACCGTGGATGGGTGGAGTTTATGGGCACCGACACCCACAACACCATGTATGCCCAGGCCCTCAGCGACCTCAGCCGCGACCGCAAGGTAGAGAAAGTGTTAGAGAAATATCAATTCATGAACAATACGTTGCTATGAACAGTCTGAATGCCGTTTCGCCCATCGACGGGCGCTATCGCTCGAAATGTGAGCCCTTGGCCAAGTACTTCTCCGAGGGAGCGTTGATAAAATACCGTGTCCGCGTCGAAGTGGAATACTTCATCGCCTTGTCCGACCGCCTGAAAGGACAGCGTCCTGCACTGGGCGCAGTGGCATCCAAGGCCGAGGCGCTGCGCGACATTTACCGCAACTTCACCGATGCCGACGCACAGGCTATCAAGGACATCGAGAAGGTGACCAACCACGACGTGAAAGCTGTGGAGTACTTCCTCAAGGGTAAATTCGACGAGATGGGCCTTGCCGAGCTCAAGGAGTTCATCCATTTCGGCCTGACGTCGCAAGATATCAACAACACCAGCGTGCCGCTGTCGATGAAGGAGTGCCACGACGAGGTGCTTCTGCCGGCCTACCGTCGTGTGCTCGACATGCTGCAGGCACGTGCCGAGGAGTGGAAAGACATACCGATGCTGGCCCACACCCACGGACAGCCCGCCTCGCCCACCACGCTGGGCAAGGAATGGGGCGTCTTCGCCTACCGTCTGCGCCGTCAGATTGATGAACTGGAACGCATACCGTTCACCGCAAAGTTCGGCGGCGCTACGGGCAATTTCAACGCCCATCTGGCCGCTTTCCCCGACATCGACTGGCGTGCCTTTGGCAACGACTTCGTGAAGAACCACCTCGGCCTCGAGCGTCAGCAGCTCACCACCCAGATTGAGAACTACGACATGATGGCAGCATGGTTCGACGCCTGCAAGCGCATCAATGTCATACTGATAGACCTCTGCCGCGATGTGTGGACATACGTCTCGATGGAGTATTTCAAGCAGAAAATCAAAGCCGGCGAGGTGGGTTCCAGCGCCATGCCCCACAAGGTGAACCCCATCGACTTCGAGAATGCCGAAGGCAACCTGGGTTTGGCTAACGCCATCTTCGAGCATTTGAGCCACAAGCTGCCTATCAGCCGTATGCAGCGCGATCTGACCGACAGCACGGTGAGCCGCAACATTGGAGTGCCCATAGCCTACACCATGATTTCCATCGCCTCGCTCGAGAAGGGCCTTGGCAAGTTGCTGCTCAACGAGCAGGCCCTCTACCGCGACCTTGAGAACAACTGGGCCGTGGTGGCAGAAGCCATACAGACCATACTGCGTTCGGTGGGCTACCCCAACCCCTATGAAGCACTGAAACAACTGACAAGAACCAACGAGAAGGTAACGGCCGAGACTATAGCCACGTTCGTCGACACACTGGATGTGGCTCCCGAAGTCAGAGAGCGCCTGAAAAAGATATCGCCGCACAACTATATCGGCTACAGCCTATGAGTTTCACGCTGCGCCATATAAGACCATACAGCACACGTGGTGTGCTGTATGTGCTTTTGGTGGTGCTGAGCGTGCTGTTCACCATGGCCACGGCATTGAGTGTGGCCGACTTTCTCAAGATACTTTTCGGCGAAGGAGGCGAGACGACGGTGCCGTCGGTGAACCTCGTTTCGCGGTGGCTCGACGGTCTTTATGCATGGCTCATCTCTTTCGGTCGGCTCAACGCGTTGCTGCTCTTCTCGGTGATTATCTTCGTGCTGTACAGCCTGAAGAATGTCTTCGGATACCTCTCGGCGGTGCAGATTGCGGTAATCAAGACCCGGGTGGTGCGCGATGTACGCAACAGTCTCTTCCGCAAAGCCATGCGACTGCCTATGAGCTACTACGACCGTAACCGCAAAGGCGATGTGCTGTCGAGGTTCAGCAGCGACATGATAGAATACGAGGAGAGTGTCCTCGGGTCGGTGCAGACGCTGCTTTCGTCGCTCATCAGCATGGTGCTTTACCTGGCCATGCTGGTCTACCTCAACGTCAAGCTCACACTGTTCGTGATATGTATGCTGCCGCTGGTGGCTCTGGTTGTTGCCGGACTCTCGCGGCGCTTGCGCCGCCGGTCGAAGACGGTGCAGGAGATGAGTTCGCGCCTTATCTCGGTCACCGACGAGACCATAGGCGGTGTGAAGGTCATAAAGTCGTATACAGCCATTGACTTTTCCAACCAACGGTTCCGGGAATACAACCGCGACTACACGCGCCGCCGCACGGCCATGTATCGTCGCATCGACGCGGCATCGCCGGTGAGCGAGTTCCTGGGTACCGTCATTGTCGTAGGCATCCTGCTCTTCGGCACGCTGCTCGTCATGAGCGGCGACCACGGCCTGACACCAGACCTGTTCATCTCGTTCGTCATGCTTTTCGTGCTTATGATTCCACCTGCCAAGGAGATATCCACTGCTTTCTCGCAGATTAAGAAGGGCAGGGCATGTGTCGACAGGATAGAAGAGTTTCTTGGAGAAGAGGAAGAGGATGATTCCCAAGTTAAGAGTTATGAGTTAAGAGTTAAGAGTTCCGACGGGGCGGCTGTGGAGCTGCGACATGTAAACTTCAGCTACAACGAAGGTGTGCCAGTGCTTAACGACATCAGCCTCAGCGTTCCGCGTGGGACGACCGTCGCCCTTGTAGGTGCCTCGGGCAGCGGCAAGTCGACGATTGCCGACCTGATATGCCGCTTTTACGAACCTCAGGAAGGGGATGTGCTGCTCGACGGAGTGCCCGTAGGCATGCTCCCGCTTGCCGACCTTCGCCGCCGCATAGGTGTGGTGGCGCAGGACACCCTGCTTTTCAACGACAGCGTGGCTGCGAACATCGCCTTTGGACGGCCCAACGCCACCAGAGACGAGATAGAAGCGGCTGCCCGTGCCGCCCAGGCCCATGAATTCATAGCCGCCATGCCGGAGGGTTACGACACTAACCTCGGCGAGGGAGGTAGCCTGCTCAGCGGCGGCCAACGCCAACGCATAAGCATTGCCCGTGCCCTGCTGCGCGAACCCGAGCTGCTGATACTCGATGAGGCCACGTCGGCACTCGACACCGAGAATGAACGTCTCTTGCAGCAGACCCTTGACGAAGTGTTGCACGGCCGTACGGCCATCGTCATAGCCCATCGCCTGTCGACCATCCGCAACGCCGACAATATCGTGGTGCTCGACCACGGAACCATTGTAGAGCAGGGCACCCACGAAGAACTGATGGCTCTCGGCGGCCGATATGCCGACTTGGTGAAACTACAAACTCTGTAAAGGTTAATGTTTAATGGTTAAAGGTTAAGGTGAGAGTTGAAAAGAGCATAAAACAGTTGAAGAGATGGTTGCGCGTGATAATATGCGTCAGCCTAATTTTCAACTTTCAGCTTTCATCTTTCAACACCATCCATGCCCAGCATCATGTGGATCCTGTGACCGACTGGCTTGCCACGGTCGACGACTCGACGCAGCAGATAGTGCTGCGCTGGCGACCCAGTGCCGACAGCCTATGCATGGGTTACCATATATGCTCTGGATCGCCTTGTCTCGACTATGACACCGTTTTTGGACGCTTTGACACGACGTATGTATGTGCCGACCATGACCCTATGGAGCGTCACAGTTACCGTCTGCATGTATTCGACAGCAGCTACAATGTCAGCTCCTTGACGCCGTCGTTCGGCAACATGGTGCTTACGGCCGATGTGCCGGAATGCGCCACCACGGTCAACGTCAGCTGGACGCCATACGAAGGCATGCCGTCGGGTGTGTGGCGCTATAGTCTGCTGGTGCGCCAGGAACCCTTCGAGGATGAATTCGGAGAATACTACCATACCGACAGTGCCGGCGTGCTGGCATACACCTTCGATATTCCGGATGGGTCGACGACAGTGCATCTGAAAGTGCTTGCCATCAGCCGCACTGGCGCCCTGGTGTCGCAATCGAACAGGGTTACCGTGGTGCGTCGCACGGTTGACAGCGCCGCTTTTCTTGAGATTGAAGAGGTGGCCTACGACACCCTTCTGTGGACGGTACGCTTGGGCTTGCACATAGACACAGCGTTCCAGGCCGAGCATTACACTTTGTGGCGCAGTGTCGACGGCAGTCCATGGCGTGAGCTTGCCACGCTCAACCCCACGCAGGCACATAGCGTGTACGAGGACAGTGACCTGCACGGAGGCGGCTCGTTGCTGTGCTACCAGCTGTCGGTGCCCGATGCCTGCGGCATGAACGAGAATTATTCGGCCACACGCTGTCTTATGGTGCCCGAGCGGCCTGATCCGGTGGCATGGTTTGCCAACACCCTTGTGGCAGGCGATGAAGAGAACGGCACATTTCTGCCGTCTCTTACAGGGTGGGACCGCGAAACCTATGAGTTGACAATATACAACCGTATGGGGTTGCAGCTCTTTGTCAGTAGGGATCCCTTGCAGGGGTGGACACCAGAGCGCAGCACGCCTCAAGGGGTCTATGCATACGTGCTGCATGTAGGCTTCCTCAACGGCACACTGAAGACATTTACAGGAACGATAACATTAATCAAGTAAGACACATGAAGATAGCACTCTACCTGCGACATATCGACCATGCCTCGCAACCCGTATTCAACGAGCTTGTCGAGGCACTTCATGCCAAAGGCATAGCTGTGCAGCCAGTCACCGACGGTGATTCCGTCGACGGCTGCGACTTTCTTTTCTCGATAGGCGGCGACGGTACCCTGTTGAGCTCAGTGCAGTTTGTGCGCAGCAGCAACCCGTCGGGTTTCCCGCCCATCCTCGGCATTAACTTCGGACATTTGGGCTTTCTCACCACCGTCGGCAAGGAAGATTTCGGTGCCATGATAGAGGACCTGATAGCTGGACATTATTCGCTCGAGCAGCGCACCTTGCTGCAAATCAACGAAGAGTCGTATGCCTTGAACGAGGTGTTCCTGCATCGCAGCGAGGAGTCGTCGCTGCTTCGCACACAGGTGTTTGTCGACGGCGACTATGTGGCCACCTATGCCGGCGACGGTGTCATCGTGGCCACGCCTACGGGCTCCACGGCATACTCGCTCAGCTGTGGCGGGCCTATCCTCACCCCTAATTCAAAAGGCCTGTTGATAACGCCTATCTCCGCCCATACGCTCACGCTGCGGCCCATAATAGTGCCTGACACGTCGAAACTACTGCTCCGTGTAGAGAATGCCGACCAGTTTACACTCGGCATGGACTCGCGGCGCCGTCAACTGCAGGGGTCGGTGGAGCTTTCGCTGCAGCGTGCCCCGTTCACTATCAGCCTTATCCGTATGAACACGCAGAACTTCTTCTCCGCCATACGCGACAAGCTGATGTGGGGTACCGAAGTGCGTCCGTGACACTTTTGGCATATAATTTGCAGGTATAAGGGTATGGAAAAGATGACTTTCACCACCGACCGCACTTCGCTCACCGAAGGCGAGATAATAGAGATAACATGGGACTGCCACGAGGCAGAGCGTGTCGAGCTTACCATTGACAACGGCTACAAAGCCACTGCCATAGCACTCGACCTCACAGGCACAAAGCGTTTCCGTCTCAACCGTTCGCGCGGCAAGACCAAGCTGACGCTCACTGCCTGGGTGAATGGAAAGGATTACTCCAAGACCATAAAGGTAAAGGTTGCCGAGATGCCCACAGTCGAGGCTGAGACCGTCGACGAAAAGGGGCGTCCAGTCGGCAAGGCCAGCCAGTGGTGGCAGACCTACAGCAAGCGCTGGCGCACCTCGTGGCAGGCCATGACGCCCCAGAAGCAGCTGGCCACCAAAGTGCTGGCCGCCCTGGCGGTGCTAATGCTCTTCTCGCGCCTGCTTCCGGCTCTGTTCTTCTTTGGCCTGATAGCCATCATGATATGGATGGTTATAATAATCACTAAACATTAATTTCCTAATTATTCTCAAGTCCTCGATGTCGGGTATTGGTCAAAAAGTGGGTATTATATAGTTGAACTATAATAGTGCCAATGACCGACATCAACGGAACACGATACACGCACTTCGACGCGATAGTGGAGCGCCACAAGAGGCTGATACGCAGCCTCTGCTGGCGTGGTGCCGGTGGCGACGAGGAATTGTGTGCCGACTTGATGCAGGATACATTTTTGCAGTTATGGCGTGCACGTCATAGTCTGCGTGACGGTGCTACCGAAGGCGAGATACGCGAGTGGGTACGGTTGCACTGTCGCCGTGTGATATCTCACCACCTGCGACGGTCCGATGTGACGACGGTGACTCTGGATCAAGATGCCCAGATTGCCGCCGAAGCGGTGGACCACCGTGCCGAGCTGGAAGCATTGGCCATTGGTCTTACTGAACAGGAGCACAAACTGCTGAGGTTGTTTATGGAAGGCTATCAACAGGTGGAGATAGCCGCGCTGTGGGGCATGCATCCCGACAGTGTAGGACGGCTGAAACGGCAAATGATAGAAAAGATGAAGAAAAACATATAGGCTATGAAAGAAAAAGACATAATAATGATGATTGACGAGACAGCAGCCTGGCAGCAGGAGGCTGATCGGCAGTACCTGGAGGACTTGGGACATCGTGCCACCAGCGACCTGCACCGTTGGAAGCGTGCTCGCCTAGTGGTGTGGAACATAGCCGCTTCGGTTATGGTGGTCGTCATAGCTGGCGTCTATGCCATGCTGCTACCCCAACGGACGGACGACCGGCAGGTGCTCTGCAACGTGCGCGACGATGAGGCGTTGGTGGTCAACCGCGTCTGCAGCGTCATGGGCAACTGTGCCGACCGGCAGGTAATCAATATAATGGAAATTAAGTAGTTATGAAGAAACGCGCGCTCATATACATCGGAGTTTTGCTGCTGTTGCTGGCGGCGGTGACGGTCTTCAGGACTCGTCCCGTCGAGCCGGAGGGCAGTGAGCTGTATGAGCGCTGCAAGGATGTGCCAGGTGTGCGTGTGGGCTTCATCAAGGACTATCCCGTCAACGACAGCGTCACCTGCGACGTCACCACCGTCGAGGCCTTGACCGACGAGGGCTGGGAGTGGATGATGGAGGAGTTCAACCTGCAGAGGCTGATTGACCAATGGAAACTTATGGACTCCGTCTATCAGGAGACAGGCATCCCGAGCGATGGTCTTATGCATTCCGTCAACTTCTGGTATTCGGTTCCCGACCAACCGGAGATGTGGGGTTTGGACAATGCGGATCCTGAGCATGACCCTGTGGACTGTGTGGCCATGTCGCCCTATTTCCGCTGGCTGGCCTCTTTCCAGACGCATAGCCACGAGGAAGCCCATGCCTTCATCCACGACTTTATCTTCCTGCAAATGAGTAGACAGACGATTGTGCCGCTGCCCACGAAGGCCGAGGCAATACAATAATACAATATAAACCGCGTTATTAATTTTTAAAGCATAAAAATATCACAATGAAAAAACTCGTATGGGTGGCCTTGGTGGCCATGATGACTTTGACTGGGAATTACACTAAGGCACAGACCGTTGGCTGCAACGACACCGTGCATTGGGGCACGCCGCTATCGTTCGAGGGCAATAAGTGCTGCTGGACGGTATTGGAAGGGCCAACGGACTGCTTCTATGCCAACTACAATCAGATTGACTGCAACTACGACACCCTCGGCGACCACCGCTTCCTGTCGCCGTGGGTCGAGATACCCACTTTCGCCGCCACCGACTCGGTGGTGCTCATCTATGCCACCCAGGTGACCTGTACGGCCGAGTATAGCGTGGCCATCACCACCGACGGAGTGACCTACGACACCCTGCGCCATCGGCTGGTCAATGAATATCAGCACGACACTATCATGCTGGGTGCCTACGCAGGTCAGGTGATACGCATACAGCTCTGCCACTACGGGTTGAACAGCACCTTCGACCCCTATGCCGGCGGCTGCTCTTATGCGGCGGACTATCACTGGCAGTTGCTGTTCTCGGCACTGCAGTGGCGCAGCCTCGTCTACCCGGTGGCCACCTGCAATATCCCGAACATGGCCTACGTGGGCGAGACGACCTGGCTGCAGGCCTCGCTAACCGAGGGCTCGCACAACGGCCTGACCTACACGTGGCATTCGTCGCTGATGGGCCAGACCTGGACGGGCGACTCGGTGCCAGTGGTCTATAACGTTGGCGGCGTGGACACCATCACCCTTGTGGCCAGCAATGCCTACGGCAGCGACACACTGGTGCAGACTCTCACAGTGATAGACTGCCCCGGCGTCATCACCGCCCATCCTTGGAAGGTCGATTTCGCGAACGACTTCGACTGCTGGCGAACTGTGGGCTCGGTAGGTTGGACCTCTGCGAGCAGGACTGTCTCGGGCGTTACCACCTACGGCATTTCGTCACCGCACAACGCGAGCGGCGCCAATATCATCACTTCGCCAGCCGTGGCTCTCCCCGCCGACTCGACAGGGCTGCGCCTCTACTGGAAAGACTATCGGTTGAGCAGCAGCACCTCGACCTACTATGTACTTGTCTCCACCAGCGACCGATTCGACATCTCGACCTACGACACCATCTTCACCTGCACCTCGCAGACCAACAACTATACGCAACGCAGTGTCTCGCTGGCCGACTATGCCGGCGACACGGTGTATATAGCCTTCTGCAAGATGCTGCAGAGCGGTCGTAACATCTACATCACCGACGTGCAGATGTACAACACGCAGGCTCCGTTAGGTGTACTGTATGCCAACGACTTTGCAATCGTCGGCGACACGACGAATTTCACTGTCGACCTGTCGCAGGGCGACACCTTGGGTCTCACCGTTACGCTGCACAGCGCACTGAAAGACTCTTCGTGGGTTATGAGCGCAAATGCTTGGATTGTCGGCTCTTATTGGCTCGACTTGGTATACGACACACCGGGCGAAGAGACGGTGACGGTCACCGCTACCAACGCCCAAGGCACCTTGGTGCTGAGCGCGAATTTGAACGTCTTTGCCTGCAACACGGTAAGCACCTTCCCCTGGGAGGAGGACTTCAGCGATGCAGCCGGCAGCTACAATGCCTGTTGGACCATCAACGGCTACAGCCATAACGCCCCCAACAGCGGCTACAGTGCCCACGACGAGGAGACCGACGTGGTGTGGTCGATGACCAACTTCATGAGGGCCACCTACGCCGGCAGCTATATGATTATGCCGCCGATTGCCATCCCTGCCGGCGAGACCAACTTAGCATTCATGGTCGAGTATGCGAAAGGAACAATGGACATCCGTGTGTCGCCCACTGCCTCGACCGACATAGAGCAGTTCACCGACGTGCTGTTCACCGAGCCGACAAGCAACTATATCAAACGCCGCTGGGTCAGCTTAGGCGCATACGCGGGGCAGACCATCCGCGTGGCCCTTGTCACCACCAATCCGAACAGTCAGAACGTCAACCGCGTATGGGTAGGCCTCGACACCCTGCCCTACATCGGCTTAAAGGCCTCGGTACCTGCCAAGGTGCATGCCGACTCGACGGGTCTCTGCACCATCAGTCTTTCGCATGGCTCCACCGACGGGCTGCATTACACATGGAGCTCGAAGGTGGGTGGCATCATAACCACCAACGCCCTTGGCGACAGCGCCTGGATAAGCTACAGCGCCGGCTTCAGCAGCACCGAGGACACCATCACCGTCGTGGCCACCAACGCCTATGGCGCCGACACTGTGGCCAAGCCGCTGCATATCATCGACTGCTCGCCGGCCCTCACGCTGCCATGGAAAGAGACCTTCGCCGACGGCGACGTGTGCTGGTATATCCCCGAGGGCAGCAACTGGCACGACGCCATTCCCAACAACAACGCTTCGCAGGAACACCTGCGCCACCTCTTCTCGCATTGCACCAGCGACACCATCGACAGCTGGATTATGTCGAAGGCCATCACCATCCCGGCCGACACCACCGAGGCGGTGCACCTCTTCTGGAAGGCGGCTTCGTCGCGAAACAACTTCATGCACACCTACCGCGTGCTGGTCACCACCAGCGAGAGCTTCACCGACACGTCGGTCTACCAGCTGGTCTACTTCGACAGCTCGACACACGTCAACTTCTCGAACTACGACAGCCGCAGCGTCAGCTTGGAGCAGTATGCCGGACAGACCATCCACATTGCCTTCAACAACCGCCCGGTGAACTATGCCGGCACCAACACAGGCCTCTATATCGACGATGTGGAGATACGGTCGTCCAAAGTGCCCGTGGTGAGCCTGTCGGCCCCCAGCGCGACCAACAGCCACACGCCGGTGACCTTCACCGCCACCCTCATCGAGGGAAGCTCCATGGGGTTGACCTACACGTGGCACTCGACGCTGATGGACAGCACGATGGTCACGACAGCACCTATGCTGACCATGGCATATACTTTAGGTGGTACCGATACCATGATGGTTATCGCCTCGAACGCCTACGGCGCCGACACCGCCACGGCTACGGTCTCTGTGACCGACTGCACGCCCATTGCCACCCTGCCGTGGGAGGAGGACTTCAACAACGTTGCTGCGGTGGCTTACAACGCTGCCAACGGCAAGGTGCCCAACTGCTGGAACCGCTATTGGAACGGCAGCGATGCCAAATTCACTCCGCATGTCATAAGCAGCTATCCTTATAATCCCATCAGTGGCTATGTCTCGAGCAGCAACCGCGCACTCCTGCTGCAGGCCGGTACCACCGCTGGTTACGACAGCGTGGCCATGGTGGAGAGCCCCGCCTTCGATGTTCCTCTCAACGGGCAGCTGCTGTCGTTCTACTACATGCACGAGAGCGCCAGCTACGGCACCCTCAGTGTGGGCTACCTGCAGGACGGCGCCTTTGTGGGTGTGGCCGACATGGAGCCGCAGGCGGCGGGACGTACCGACACGGTGAGCCTCCAGGCCATCCCCGCCGGGGTGAACCGCTTTGCCCTGCAGTGGAAGAAGACCGGCACATGGTACGGTGTTATCGTCGATAACATCCAGGTTTTCGCTCCCGACACGCTGCCTACGGTACGCATCGAGGCTCCCACACAAATCTTCGTGGGCGACCCCACCACCTTCCGCGCCATCCTCACCAACGGCCTCACCGACGGCCTCAGCTTCACTTGGCACTCCACGCTGACAGGCGCCACCTACAATTCGCCTGCATCCTATTTCAACATAGTCTATACGGCCGAGGGCGTTGACACTGTCACCGTCACGGCGGCGAATGCCTACGGCGCCGACAGTGCAACGGTCGTTGTCACTGTGGGCAGCCATCCCCTGCCGCAGGTCACCGTCACTGGCTCCAGCAGCCTGATGGCCTACGACAACACAGCCACCTTCACGGCCACCATCAACGACTGCTCGCGCAACGGTCTGACCTGCACCTGGCATTCGACCTTGATGGACTCCACCTGGGTCACCCCTGTGCAACCCTCTTCCACCAGCACGTGGCAGCTTGTGTACACACAAGGCGGTCTTGACACGATAACCTGCACCGTAAGCAACGCCTACGGCACCGTGGCCGACACTACATGGTGCAATGTGACCAACTGCTATGCCTTTGATGTGCCGTATAACGAAGGCTTCGAGATGTTCAATGCGGGATATACCCTGCCCACCTGCTGGCAGCGCATCTGGAACGGCACCGCAGCGGCCAACTACGGTCCCTGCATCTTGGCTTCGGGAGCCTATCCCTTTGCTTCGCACGGCAGCAAGGTGCTGATGATGAAAGCCGGCTCCTCCAACAACAATTACGACACCGTGGCCTACGCGGTGCTGCCTCAGTTCGAGGACAGCCTTACGGACCTCACGCTCACATTCTGGTATGGGCATGAGTCAGTCAACAGAGGTACCTTGACAGTGGGTTATTTGGCCGACAGCCTCTTCACCCCGATAGCCGACATGACCGCCGTGGGCATTGCCGGCCGTCGCGACACAGTAAGCTTCAGCGGCGTGACTGCCGACGGAGCACGTATGGCGCTGCGGTGGAGAAACAACCTCTCGGTATATGCCGTGGCTATCGACAGTCTGAGCGTGTTCGTCGACAACAGCTTCCATGCGCCGCGCAACCTGAGGGTCGACAGCATCGGCGCACAGTGTGTTACGCTGGCGTGGACACCCGTAGAGAACGCGACAGCATATCATGTGACGGTGGACGGTGCGGTGGATACCGTGGTGAGCGGAGCCATTGCAACAGTTTGCGGCCTCGGCCCCAACACGCAATACAGCGCCAGTGTAGCCGCAATCAGCGGCAGCGACACCAGTAGCGCTACCACCGTCGCCTTCACGACGCTTTGCCACATCGTGGAGCTGCCGTGGTTCGAGGACTTCCAGGGCAGCAGTCCGTTGGCCTGCTGGAGCTACACAGGTGCAGGCTACTATTATAGCATGCAGATTTGCACGGAATACTATTGGGAAGACTATTGCCACAGCGGCAGCCGCGGTTTGCAGATGTACAACTATACAGACGGCAACACCCTTGTGGTCTCCACGCCCGCCATAGAGGCTCCCGCCGACGAGCTGCTGGTCAGCTTTTGGGTGTGCAACCCCAACGAGGAGGGCGGGCTGCTCGAGGCAGGCGTCATTACCGACCCAACCGACAGCACCACCTTCGTGCCCCTCATGCAGTGTACGATGACCGACACTCCCACCCGCTATGAGTTCGACACACGCAACGTGACCGTGTCTGGTTTCGCGGCACTTGCTTTCCGCACCACCGCCTACTGCACCGCCATGATTGTCGACGATATCAACGTGGAACAAATCAGCACCTGCGCCCGCTTGCGCAGCGTGGGCAGCTATGCCCTCGACGCCCGCACTGCCGTGGTGGAATGGCAGTACGACACTGCCTCGGCTGTGCCCAACACCGGCGTTCTCATCACCCTCACCGACCTCAGCGACAATACAGCCGCCCCTGTGGTTGTCACCGCCACCGGCAACAGCCGTGGCTTCACGGGCCTCGCTGTTGGCCACCGCTACCAAGCCACCGTGCAGGCCCTATGCAACAACGACACCACTGAAGCACTGACTACAATAATCGTCCCCACGGGCAACGTATGTGCCGAGCGCAACGGCGACAACACCAGTTCCTATACATCGTACTGGTACCTTGACAATGTCAACCGTCCATACGCCTACTCGCAGGCTCTTTATCCCGCCACGTTGGCCGCCACAGTCGACACCCTCTACGGCATAGCCTACTACCTTGTCTCGTCCGCTGTCGAACAGTATCCCTCCAGTTATAACACATATTCTAGTGGGCCGCGAATTGTGGACGTATACATCGGGCAGACTTCGGCCAACAGCCTTACGTCACCCGTAAGCGCCACAAACATGACCCTCGCCGTGCAGAACTACGAGCTTTCGCTCACACAGACCGGCTGGGTACGTATCAATTTTACCAATCCCTTGCCCTTAGACGGTGTGAGTAACCTCATAGTCACCCTCGACGACAACACCGGCGCCGTCTATGGCGACGCCCATTTCAAATACCACACCGATGTGATGGGCAACTGCTTCTACACCAGCAGTTCCAGCTACAGTTACACGCAGACCTACGATCCCTACAACCCAACCTCTTTCAACCCCAACAGCGTCACGTGGATTCCCGACATACAGCTACTGGGCGGTTGCAGCAACAATAACTGCCTGCAACCCCTTGTCACCGTCACCGCCGAGGATACCCATAGCGTCAGCCTAGCCTGGCAGCAGCGCGGCACGGAGGCTTTGTGGCAGGTGGAATATTGTGAGGATGGCGACAGCAACTGGGTAATCGCTGGTACCACCACCGATACCACCTACATACTTAGCCTTAACGCCTCGATGGCCTACCGTGTGCGGGTGGCGTCCCTCTGCTCGGGTGAAGCCATCTACAGCGATGTGCATGTTGTCCACACGCTCTGCGGACCTGTCAGCCTGCCATACTACCAGACCTTCCGCAACTATGACATGCCAAACAATGTTTCATACCTCACCGACGCCACCCCTTGCTGGGAAACGTGTGGAATCCATCTCCTCTCGCAGGGTCGTGGACTGTGGAACACCCACCAGAACGGCGACTACATCATCTCGCCTGAAATTGGGGCCAACCTCACCGAAGTACACGTCAGCCTTGTGGCCAATGGTAGTACCTTCTTCTTGGCTGGACTCAAGGTGGGCGCCTGTGACGCTTCGGGCAACAACCTGCAGTGGATTGACACCATAACACTTGCCGACAGCGCGACAGAGTATACCGTATATCTAAACAACTATACCGGCAGCGAACGCCATATCGCCATCGGCGGCAGCTACGAGAGCTGGTACCTTTTCGACGTAAGCGTCGACGCCATCAGCAGCTGTATGCCTGTGCACCATGTGTCGCTGGGACAGATTGACGACACCAGCGTCACCGTCCATTGGCCTCCGGTCGACATGTCGAGCCACTGGGCCGTATATGTCGACGGCTCGCTGGCTGGCATCACCTATGATACCATGTTTGCTGTTGGCAACTTTGCCCCCAGCACGCAGCATACCATCGGTGTGAGCGAGATATGCTCGGCAGGTGACACGTCGGTGGCCACCACCATCGACATCACCACCCTCTGCACCATGGCACTGCCATGGACTGAGGACTTCACCGGCGGTGTCGACAACGAATTGCCCAACTGCTGGTATCCTATTTTCCGGCCGCATACAGGCAGCTACCTTAATGCTTATATCCTTAGAGCAAACAACAACCCCTATCTCTACTTCTACGACTACTACTCGCCATACCATGAGATTGACAATGATACTGTGGCCAACTTCCTCTGCTCGCCTGTGATACATGCAGGCAGCCGTGCTGTCAACATCAGTTTCTCGGGCAGGAGGGGCAGCAGCGACGGAGTGGTCCAAGCGGGTATCATGACCAACCCGGCAGACACCAACTCGTTCGTGCCGATGCTGACATTCCTAAGCTATACTTCCACTGCTTCGGTCTATCAATTCACTACCGACAGCCTCGTGCTCCCCGACAAATACTGCCTTGCCTTCCGTGCATGGGGTCCTGCCACCTTCGCGGTAGACGACATCAATGTAAGCTTTGTGCCGCTTCCCACCTACACCCTCACCCTTGGCGTCAACGACACCGCCATGGGCTCGGTCAGTGGTGACGGCACTTATGAGGAGGGATCTGTGGTGCTTATCACCGCCATGCCCAACGATGGCTACCACTTCGTGACATGGAACGACAGCGTCACCTCAGCCACCCGCGAGGTGGTGGTGCGCGGCGACATCGCCCTCACCGCCTTCTTCGCTCCAGACAGCACGCCCGTCATCCCCGACACCGTGTGGCGTACCGTCACCGTTACGGCCAATGTCGACGGTGCATGCGAGACATACGGCAGCGGTAACTATGCGGATAGCAGTGTGGTCGAAATAGGCTACACAGTGGTGGACACCACAAGCGAGGGAGGCCACTGGCAGTTCCTTGGCTGGAACGACGGCGGCACGGGCAATCCGCGCGACATCCTCGTTACATCAGACACTGTTATAGTAGCTCTCTTTGAGTGGATTGAAGACAGCGTCGGCATTAGGGATGTTCAAAATTACAAGATTCGGATTTATCCCAATCCAGTACATGGCGATGTCACCGTCAGCGTCAGCCAGCCAGCGACCGTCACTGTTCTCGATATGGTAGGTCGGGAAGTTATTTCTCCGACACCGATTGTCGACATGCTTCGACTTCCCACCTCCGACCTGCCGGCAGGCATCTACTTCGTGCAGATAGGAACGGTTGTGAAGAAATTGGTAATACGATAGTCAATATTAACTCAATCAATCCTCTATGCGCCGTCGGGAAGACGGCGCATTTCTTTTTCCGCTACATGTAAAAAAATATTTGTATTTTTGCAGTTCAAAATCAGGAGAAAATTAATAAATATCAATCAATATGAAAGTATCCCGTATTTTAGCAGCAGCGTTCCTCGGCGTGGCCATGATGGCCGCCTCGACTGCCGACGCATGCACCAATTTCCTGTTCACCAAGGGCGCCACCAAGGATGGCAGCACCATGATCACTTATGCCGCCGACAGCCACACGCTCTACGGCGAGCTCTACTATCGCAAGGCAGCCTCATATCCCGCCGGCACTATGTTCCAAGTCGTCGACTGGGACAGCGGCACGCCCCTCATCATGATCCCGCAGGTGGAGCATACCTACAGCGTGGTGGGCAACATCAACGAGCACCAGTTGGCCATCGGCGAGACCACCTATGGCGGCCGCGAGGAGCTGGCCACCGAGATTGAAGGCGGCATCGACTACGGCAGCTACATCTACCTCACCCTGCAGCGCGCCAAGAATGCCCGCGAGGCCATCCAGGTGCTGGCAGGCTTCATGAAAGACTACCCCTACCACAGCGAGGGCGAGAGCTTCAGCATCGCCGACCCCAACGAGGTGTGGATCCTCGAGCTCATCGGCAAGCGCCCCGGCACCGTGAAGCCCGAACTGGCCAAGAAGTTGAAATATAAATACACCGACGGTGCCGTGTGGGTGGCCCGCCGCATCCCCGACGGATACGTCTGCGGTCACGCCAACCAGGCTCGCATCACCCAGTTCCCGCAGGAACCCAAGAAGTGGAACAAGGCCAAGGGCAAAGGCCTGCACACCGTCATCAGCAGCGCCCACCTCGACTACCTCTTCGAGCCCGAGGTGGAGTGCGTCTACAGCAGCGAGGTCATCACCTACGCCCGTGCCTGCGGCTGGTACGACGGCACCGATGAGGCCTTCTCCTTCGCCGACACCTATGCCCCGCTGACATTCAGCGGTATGCGCGGCTGCGACGCCCGCGTCTACGCCATGTTCAACCGTGTGGCCAAGGGTATGCAGCGCTACGAGAAATACGCTATGGGCGATGCCACCGCCGAACGCCTGCCACTCTGGGTGCAGCCCGACCATAAGGTCGACGTCCGCGAGGTCATGGACCTCATGCGCGACCACTACGAGGGCACCGCTATGGATATGACCAAAGACCTCGGCGCAGGCCCCTTCAACTGCCCCTACCGCTGGCGTCCTATGGGCTTCGAGCTTGACGGCCACACCTACGTGCACGAGCGCGCCACCTCGACTCAGCAGACCGGCTTTAGCTTCGTGGCACAGTGCCGCAGCTGGCTACCCGACAAGGTCGGCGGCATCATCTGGTTCGGCGTCGACGACACCTACTCCACCGTCTACTGCCCCATGTACTGCGGCATCACCGAGATACCCCTCTGCTTCCGTCAGGGCAACGGCGACATGGTGACCTACAGCGAGACCGCCGCCTTCTGGCTCTTCAACCGCGTCACCAACTTCGTCTACAGCCGCTACAGCGACATGATTAGAGACGTACAGCGTGTCCAAAGCCGTCTGGAAGACACTTATGTCAAGGATGTCCAGAAGTTTGACAACCGTGCCAAAGAGAACAGTGGCGAAGCCCTCGAGCGTCAGCTCAACGACTTCAGTGGCCGTGCCGCCGCTCGCATGATGAAAGAGTGGAACGACCTTGACAAATATTTGCTGGTCAAATATATGGACGGCAATATCAAGAAAGAGAAAGACGGCAAGTTTGAGCGTACCGAGACCGGTCAGGCCGTGTTCCCCTCCCAGCCCAAGTATCGCGAGGAGTGGTACCGCATGATCGTCAAGGACCACGGCGAAGTTATCCGCGAAAAATAATCCATGCACTGGATAATACTTATTGTAGCAGGACTCTGCGAGGTCGGCTTCGCCTTCTGCCTTGGCAAGACGAAGGGCCTCGCAGGCCTGCCTTACTGGGAGTGGATGGCAGGCTTCGCCTTCTTCTACGTGCTCAGCGCCGTACTGTTGGCCAAAGCCACCGAAAGCCTTCCCATAGGCACAGCCTATCCCGTCTGGACAGGCATCGGCGCAGTGGGCTCAGTACTCCTTGGCATCTTCGTTTTCCATGAACCTGCCACCTTCTGGCGCCTCTTCTTCCTGACCACTCTCATCCTCTCTATCATCGGCCTCCGTGCCGTCTCGGTATAGCTGCAATCCCATTGTTTCTGTGATATATATGCAAAATCACCATAATTGGTGAGGGGATGTTATACCTGTGTTGTGCTATCTTTGCAAGCTGAAACAAAGAAAGCACAATGAAAGCAAAGAGTTATTTATCAACAATATGTATTGCGGCGGCGATGGCGTTCGCGAGCCAGTTGTCTGCACAAACAACCGATACGATCAAGGCATCGCGCCTGACGGTTGGTGGTTACGGCGAGGCCGTTCTCAAGTACAATTTCTTTAGCGACAATCCCAAACGCTACCTCAACCCTGGCAACTATGCCGATGCCCCTGGGCATGGCCGTGTTGATTTGCCCCATGCGGTGATTATGCTTGGCTACGACTTCGGTCGCGGATGGACTATGGGTACCGAGATAGAGTTCGAACATGGCGGTACCGAAGCCGCCGTCGAGATGGAGGCCGACGAGGCCACCGAGTTTGAAAAGGAGATAGAGCGTGGCGGCGAAGTGGCCCTCGAACAATTCTGGCTCCAGAAGAGCTTTGGCTCTCATCTTAACGTGCGCGTGGGTCATATAGTTGTTCCTGTGGGCATGACCAACAACGGGCATCTGCCCACGCAGTTCTTTGGTGTCTATCGTCCCGAGGGCGAAAACACCATCATGCCGTGCACATGGCACGAGACAGGCCTCTCGCTGTGGGGCCGTGTTGGAGCGTGGCGCTATGAGCTGCAGTTGCTGCCGGCACTCAACAGCCGTATGATGACCTCCTATGGATGGGTACACAATGCCTCGGCTTCGCCCTACGAGTTCCGCGTGGCCAACCATCCTGCCGGTGCCGCACGCATCGACTGGACTGGTGTCAATGGTCTTCGCTTGAGCGTCAGTGGCTATATAGGCAACTCTTTCAATAACGATATCCGTACCGATGTCTACAGCGAGACCTCCAAGTGGTACGGCGTAAAAGGGACGGTGGCTATCGCCGCTTTCGACTTTGCCTATCGCAACAAGTGGCTCACCGTGCGGGGCAATGCCGATTACGGCACGCTGGGCGATGCGGCACTTATATCGGCGCAGAACAAGAGCCAGGCGCACAGCTCGTCGTCGCCATACCCACACAGCACTGTTGGCGAACATGCCTGGGATGCCGGCATTGAAGCCGGTGTCGACCTGCTGGCCGCCAGCCACACCAAGCACCGACTCTTCCTGTTCGGCCGCTACGACCACTACGACAGTTTCGTCCCAGGTGCCGAACAGATAGATGTCGAGGAGGCCGAGCGGCAGGTTGTGTCGTGTGGCATCAACTATTATCCCATGCCCGAGATTGCCGTCAAGCTTGAAGGTGGAGTGCGGCTCTTTGCCGCCCAGTACAACAACGAACCCTTCGTGGCCTTGGGTATCACGTGGGCCGGTTTCTTCAAATAGTGTGAAATATTAATAACAAAAACTACTATTATGTCTAAACTATTTACCAAAACCATTGTTGCCATAGCCTTTGCTGCTATGGCTCTCACGGCAGTTTCTTGCCATCCCGACGAACCCGAAGTCCCTTCGGGCAATGAAGCCGATGCAAAGGCCGAGGCAATTGCGGCCCAGTTTGTCGACCACACCGTAACCCCCACCTACAGCGCATTGGCTGCAAAAGCCGAGTTGCTTGCCGACAAGTTGGCCGCCCTCAAGGCCAACCCTACTGATGCAGGCGTCCAGGAGGCCTGCGCCATCTTCCTCGAAGCCCGCGCCCAGTGGGAAATGAGCGAAGCCTTCCTTTTCGGTGCCGCAGGCGACTTCGGTATAGACCCGCACATTGATTCGTGGCCCCTTGACGTCACTAACTTCAACACCCTGATGAACAGTCCCGACATGCTCAACCGCCTTGCTGGCGACGACGGCGACGTTGTTGCTGGCGACAACCTTGGCAATGCACTGCTTGGTTTCCATGGCATCGAGTACATTCTGTTTGCCAACGGCCAGCCCAAAGCCGCCGCTGCCATCACTGCCAACGAGTGGATATATGCCGCCGCCGTGGCCGGCGACTTGCGCAACCGTTGCTACCAACTCGAGGTCAGCTGGATTGGCGACGCTGCCCCCGAGAGCCATATTGCCAAGGTCGAAGAGCTTGAACTCAACAGTACTGTTGCTGGCGGCGACCTCAGCTATGGCGACAACATGAAGAAAGCCGGTCAGGCAGGCAGCACCTATTACAGCCGTGTGGCTGCCCTCATGGCCATCGTCGACGGGTGTAAGACTATCGCCGATGAGGTAGGCACCAGCAAAATAGGCTCGGCCTACAGTGGCGAGGACGAGACCTATATCGAGTCGCCCTACAGCCAGAAGTCCATAGTCGACTTCCACGACAACATCGTAAGCATCCAGAACGCATATATGGGTGGCGTCGAGGGTCAGCGCAACGAGAGCAAGTCGCTCCATGCCTTTGTGAAAGAAAGTGATGCCGACCTTGACGCCCGCGTCATTGCAGCCATCGACAACGCCCTCGCCAAGATTGACGCCATGCCCGCCCCCTTCGTCAACCACATCTCCGACCCCGCCAACGGTGTCGCCATGGAAGCCTGTCAGGCCGTCGACGAAGTCTTCTCCGAGGTCAATGAACTGCTCCGTTCCATTTAATACAAAAAACTGCAATAGCTATGAAACAACATTTGACATCACTGTCTGTAGTGCTCCTGGCAGCTGGTCTCGCTGTGGCATGCCAGCCCGACCCCGAGCCGCAACCCACTCCTTCACCAGCCGACTGGGTGCGCGTCGAGACCCTCGCCGGTGGCGAACTCGGCACCACTTTCAACCAGAGTGCTTCAGCCTATGAAGATCCTACACCTGCCGTCGAACGGGCAGGCATGGTCAATGCCTTCAAATACGGCGAAATGTTCTTCGAGCACACCGTCACCCAGGACAATCCGCCATTCAACGGCCTCGGCCCCCTCTATGTGCGCTCCAGCTGCGAGAGTTGCCATCCCGGTTATGGCCATGGTCGTCGCATGAACCGCTACCGCGCCGACGACTGGGGCAACGGCTACCTGCTGGTGGTCTACAACACAGCCACCAACGCATATGAAGCCTCGGTGGCCGGCATGCCGCAGACCAAGGCTGTGGCACCTTTCAAGCCCTCGATTGACGAGGATAAGATCAACATTGCATGGCTTGGCTATACCGACGAGTGGGGCAACCGTTTCCCCGATGGCGAGACCTACGAGCTAATCTATCCCGAAGTCACCATACCCGAAGATGCTTTCTACGCCCCCCTTGCCACGCCTTACGCCCAACTGGGATTCCGTCTGGAGAGCACCATAGGTATCTATGGCACAGGCCTGCTCGATGCCATCCCCGACGACTCGCTCAAGGCACAGTATCAGCGCGAAGCCGATGCCGGTGCCGACCTCAACCCCGCCATCTGGGCCGGTAGCGACTGGGCCTCGCTCTATGGCAACACCAACCATCCCAAGCGCTTCACTTATGCCCTCAGCCGTGGTCCTCTGCAAGATGCCGCTGGTGCCAACGCCATCTGGAACATCACTAATGTCACCCGCAGCGACCGTCGCAAGCACTACCTCAGCCTCACGCCTTCAATCTACGCCACTGCGGCCTCGCAAGACCCCGAGGTGCAGGCAGCTTTCTACGACTACTTCCCGGAATGGAACAAGACCGGCAATCCCGAGACCGACATCTACAACTATCTCACTTGCGACACCCTGCCTGTGGAGATGAGTGACCAGGATTACGTCAACTTCATGGTTTGGCATCGTGGTCTTGCTGTGCCTGCCGCCCGCAACCTGGACGATCCAGTCGTGCAGCATGGCCGCAAGCTCTTCCGTGAACTGGGCTGCGCCACGTGCCACCGCCCCAGTTGGACCACCGGCGACGACCGCTTCACCGACCCCAACCATTTCTTTGTCGATGGCGACAGCCGCCTGCCACGCTATCCCAACCAGACCATCTGGCCCTATTCCGACATGGTGCAGCATCGCCTCTACATGAAGAACGATATCCGAACTGGCTGGTGCCGTACCACGCCCCTCTGGGGCCGCGGACTGGCGCAGATATGCTCGGGCCATAGCGACCGTCTGCACGACTGCCGTGCCCGCACTGTCATCGAGGCCATCATGTGGCATGGCTGCAGCGACCAGGGTGGTGTCAGCGATGCACGTTGGACGGTGGAGAAATTCCGCCAGCTAAGCAAAGCCGACCGCGATGCCGTGGTGAAATTTATTGATGCCATTTAAATAGATGAAAACAATTCGTGTTATGCTTATGGTGCTGGTGGCTGCTGTGCTTGCCGCCGGCACCATTTTTGAAAAATACAATGGGGCCGAATGGGTTGGTGCACACTTCTACGGCTCGTGGTGGTTTGCGGTGCTGATGGCATTGGTTGCCGTTGGTGCCATAGTTTCAATAGTGCAAGGCAAGATGTGGCAGCGTCCTTCGGCACTGCTAGTCCATGCCGCCGTTCCGGTCATCCTGCTTGGTGGTGCTTTGACCACTTGGACAGGCCAGCATGGGAGCATAACTCTCAACCCCGGAGTACGCACTGCAACCGTAGCTGTTGCCGACGACCGTACCTTTTCCCTGCCATTTGAAGTGGAACTGACGAGTTTCGAGGTGCAGACATATCCAGGCACGCACACCCCTATGGACTTTGTGAGCAATGTTGTTGTCGACGGCGAAAGCCACATCATCTCGATGAACAATATCCTGCGTCACAGCGGCTACCGGTTCTATCAGGAGGACTATGGCGACGATGGTTCGTCCACTCTCAGTGTAGCCCACGACCCATGGGGCATCGGCGTGACATACCTTGGCTATGTGTTGCTGATTGTTGGACTTTTAGGCCTCCTCATCGTCAAGAACGGTCCATTCCGTCGCCTGCTTCGTGGAGCCGTCCCACTGCTCCTGTTTCTGTTTTTCAATTCAGCAAACGCCGCCCCACGCACACTGCCCAAAGCCACCGCCGAAGAGATGGGGCGCATGTACGTGCTATACAAAGGGCGCGTATGTCCGCTACAAACCTACGCCAAGGATTTCACTACCAAGCTCACCGGGAAGGCCACCTACGAAGGTCTTACTGCCGAGCAGGTGCTGGCAGGGTATCTCTACTATTTCGACGAATGGGCCAACGAACCACTTATTAAGCTCAAAGGCGACGAGGTATGTCGCCGCGCCGGTGTCGAAGGGCGCAGGGCCTCGTTCCGTGACCTGCAATTTTTGGACAACGAGCAACTAGGCCCGTCGGCCGACAAGAACCTGCGAGCCGCCAATGAGAAATACAGCCTTATCCAGTCGCTGCTCTCAGGCAAGGGACTCAAAATATTCCCATTGGCCGATAGCGCCGGAACAATAGGCTGGTATGCGCAGAACGGCATGCTGCCTTTGGGTGTCGGCGATGACACCTACCTCTTCGTCCGCAAGCATCAAGGCTACTGCCAGGAGTTGGTTGTGAAGGGCGACTTTGAAGAGCTGGAGCGTGTCTTTGCGAAGACACGTGCTTTCCAGGAGCGGCAGGCCGCCGAGGTGCTGCCTTCTGATTTTCGTGTGGTCGCCGAGCGCTTATACAATGTACTTACCACGGGGCGCTGGCTGGCAATGTTGAGCATCACACTGGGTCTGCTTTTCTTTGCCGCAACCCTTTTTCTCACCGGCAGGGGACGCCAACTGCCGCGCTGGGCTTCATCGGCAGCGGCGATGTGGGTATCGCTGCTGACGGTTTTCCTGTTGCTTATATTCGTTCTGCGCTGGATTGTCGGTGGCCATGCCCCAATGGCAGGTGGGTTCGACAGCATGAACCTTATGGCCATTGTAATAGGCATTGTGGCATTGCTGCTAAACCGCCGCTACCCAACGACACTCTCGGCTGGCATGATGACCATGGGATTCTGTCTCTTGGTAGCCATGATGAGCGGCAGCAACCCGCCCGTCACCAACCTCATGCCTGTGCTCAACTCGCCACTGCTGACACTCCATGTGGCTGTCATCATGTGTTCTTACGCCCTCTTCTTCTTTGTAATGATGGGTGGTGTAGCGGGCCTTATCTCAAACGGTGAGGAATATCGTCGGCTGAACCTTATGCTACTCTACCCGGCAGTGACGTTGCTGGCCGTTGGCATCATCATCGGTGCCGTGTGGGCCAACATCTCGTGGGGTAACTATTGGTCATGGGACCCCAAGGAGGTATGGGCGCTCATCACTCTCATTGTCTATGCCATCCCTCTGCATCGGGGTGTGCTTAAGGGTGCCAATGGCTTTCACCTCTACTGTCTGCTGGCGTTCGTCAGCGTTGTGGTTACATATTTCGGAGTCAACTTCTTCCTCGGGGGTATCCACGCATACAACTAATAGTGCATCACTGTGCATAGAGCATTGTTGCAGTGAGTTTTCCGATATGGTAATGAAAATTTTTTTGCCATATCGGAAAAAGTGTGTAATTTTGCAGTCCGAATTATAAAGTAATAATACTATGTCGATAACAATACCTGCCCTTATCATAGGTGCTATTTTAGTGAACAATGTCGTTCTGGCGCAGTTCCTCGGCATCTGTCCTTTCCTTGGTGTCAGCAAGGATGTAAAGTCTTCGGTCGGTATGAGTGGCGCAGTGCTTTTTGTCATGTTGCTGGCCACTATGGTCACTTGGCTCATCATGACTTATGTCCTTGTGCCGTTGCATCTCGAGTATCTTCAGACCATTGCTTATATCCTGGTCATCGCCGGTCTTGTGCAGATGGTGGAGATTGTGCTTAAGAAGATTGCCCCCTCGCTCTATCAGGCCCTCGGTGTCTTCCTTCCCCTTATCACCACAAACTGTGCTGTGCTCGGTGTGGCTATCCTGGTCATTCAGAAGAACATGAATTTCCTCGAAAGCGTCATCTACAGTGCCTCCATTGCCGTCGGTTTTGCTCTGGCGCTGATACTCTTCGCAGGTATCCGCGAACAGCTTGAGCTCACCGGCACCCCCAAGGGTATGAAGGGCGTGCCCATAGCGCTCGTCACCGCCGGCATCCTGGCCATGGCCTTCATGGGTTTCAATGGTTTAGTACCTCTGCCTTAAGGGAATGCGAATTTAAATATTTTTAACAGACCAAAATAAGCGGAAAAATGGTTGAAAAACCGTTTTCCGCTTTTTTAGTGTCAGAGTATTGGTATTGAAAATTAGTGCATTAATGGTTTTTTAGGAATTATTTAGAATTTATTTTTAACATTCAATGAGATAATGTTGTACTTTTGCACCCAAATTTTGAAAAAAAGTATAACATTTTAAAACACAAAGAAAAATGAAGAAAGTAGTATTTGCTATGGCTATCGCCAGCATGTTCGGCCTCGTTGCTTGCAACAACAACAAGACCGTCGAAGAGACCGTTGACACTGTTGTTGAAGAGACCGTTGAGGCTACCTGCGACAGCATGCAGGCCGTCGAGAACGCCGTCGAGGAGGTTGTTGATGCCGCCGTCGAGGGTGCCGTTGAGACCGTTGCCGAATAAGCAATCGACAGACTGAAAAGTCCCAAACTTACGAAGCCGCTTGGTTAGCCAAGCGGCTTTTTTTGTTGGAATCTATATACCTGCTGACAACAAGACACCTATGATTTGACATAGCCGTGCAACCTGAAATCTCAATTTTTGGACACTCTATAATCCATTTGTTTTCAGTATGTTCTTCGGTTGTTCTTCGGTTGTTCTTTGGTTGTTCTTTGGTTTAAACCAAAGAACAGACTGTAAGTAACTGATAATGAATACCACTTTTTAGAACCTTTGGGCGGCTCCTGGTAATGCTCTGATGCAGAGGAATAACTATGGTCGGTATGATTCTCTCCTCGGCGGCTCTGAACGCAGAGATCGGGAGAGAATCTTACCGGTCGTAATGAAACAATACGCCGTGGCACCATCAGGGAGTGCACCCTTTTGTATATAAATCCCATGATACAAAAGGTCTGGTAGCTAATGGATTGTGTGGATTCGTGGGATTTTGTTTTGTGTTATAAATATTTATTTGTATCTTTGCTTTGTGCATAGTGTGCCGTCTGGAACGGTAACGCTGTGTGTATCATGCAGTAAGGAAGTAAGATAGATTATATAAAAAAACAAAAACATAAAAAGAGATGAAACACATTACCAGGTTTCTGATGCTGATGGCTTTCGTGGCCACAATTGTGTTGCCCTGCGGCACACGGGCCCAGATGGCTTCGCTGATGGTTGCCGATGGCACCGTCACTAACGAATATGTGCCAGTCTACGGCTATTATGCCGACGAGCTCCAGCACAACCAGATTGTCTATCCTGCCAGTATGCTGGCGTCAATGACCGGCAGTTATATTACCCAGCTTCAATGGTTTCTGAGCACGCCGGCGGATGCCAGTTGGGGTAACTCGGTGACTGTAAGTATGGCTATTGTTTCTGACAGTGTCATGGGCGAGGATTTATTTGCCATTCCTTTGACGCCGGTGTGGACGGGTTCAATGAATGCCACCACTTCCGATTTGATTATTCCTTTCACGTCGCCGTTCTATTACAATAGTGGCAATCTTTTGGTCGATATACGTTTCAATACGGTCAACAACTACTCCGAAGCGGAATTCTATGGTATTTCCCGTGCAAACGCTTCATTGATGACCTATGGCACGCCTGTCCCGATGAGCGTTGACGATGCGGATTGGTCCTCTTTTGAAAATTTTCTGCCGAAGACCACGTTCACATACGATCATAATGGCAGTTACTGCAATGCACCAACGGCTGTGACCATTGACAGCCTTAGCAGCAATTTCGTAAGCCTCACATGGGTTGGAAGCGCGGCGAGCTATGGTATTGAATGGGATGAGAGCGACGTCTTTGTCGTCGGTGGCGGCACTACAGGATATGCCACCGGCACCAGTTACGCTATCTCCGGCCTCACGCCGAGCACATCCTACACGTTATTGCTGTGGAGCAATTGCGGTACGATGAGTAGTGATACAGTCACTGTCAGTTTTACCACAGAGGCTTCGGCTGTAAACTATTTCCCTTATGTGACAGGGTTCGAAGCCGACAATGGTGACGATACTGGGTGGGGCATCCGTAACGGTGCCGCTGCCAACCGTTGGGTGATTGACAGTGCTGTCAACCATACCGCCGGTGGCAGTTATGCCCTTTATATCAGCAATGACAATGGTGTAAGCAACAGTTACAGCAATACCTCCACATCGACGGTATATGCGTACCGCAAGTTGTATCTCCCAGACGCGGGTGACTACATGGTGGGTTTCGACTGGCGCTCACAGGGTGAGTGCGACTATGATTATCTGAGCGTTTTCATCGCCCCTGGCACTACCAATTTTGTGGCTCCGGTACTCTCCAACGCGGGATGGAGCCAGTTAGGCAATGATCTGTGTGGCAGTTCTGCCTGGACTACTGCGAACGAGGCGTTCACCATAGCCGATGCGGGCTACTACTACCTTGTTTTCCGTTGGGAGAACGACTACTCTGACGGCAATAATCCTCCTGCGGCAATCGATAATGTTAATGTTGGCCATGTAGTATGTGAACAACCGCGAAATTTTGCCATCGATTCCATCAATGCCAACGAGGTCATCCTCAACTGGCAGTCGGGCGGTTCCGAGATTCTCTGGGTACTCAGCATCAATGATGGTCCGTGGCAGGCGGTAAGCACTATGCCCCATGTTGTCACAGGTCTCAACCACAGTTCTCATTATTCTTTTGCACTTCGTTCCGTCTGCTCGGATGGTGACACGAGCCCTGCAGTCACTATATCGGCATGGACTGATTGTTTGCCGATAGCTGTTCTGCCCTATGTAGAGAATTTCGAATCCATGGCCGTTGGTGCCGGCAACCCCTTCAACCCATGCTGGAGCAAGGGTACAAGTTCGCCGACACCTTATCCTTATGTTGAAAACAACAGCGGCAATCATGTGCTCCATAGTGTGTGTATGGCTACGGACTATTGCTATGCGGTCATGCCTGAACTTGACCCAAGCATCGCCATCAACAGTCTCGAAATGAGTTTCGATATGCGAAAGAACAGCACCACTGTCGGCAATGGCGGTCACATGGAAGTTGCCGTACTCAACGGTGACAGCTGGTCTGCAGGCCAACCCTATGACACTATTGCTGTGATTGACGAGACGAGCACCGAATTCGTAAACCATATAGTCGACCTGTCGGGCTACACGGGTACCGGACGGCGTGTTGCATTCCTCTTCTTCAATGTCAATGCCACGCCGTACAACTATGTTCAGCTTGACAATATCGACTTGCACCTTGCACCCACCTGTGTGCAGCCTGTCGGTCTGACCCTTGTCCGTGCGGCTTCCGATACCCTGATTGTCACGTGGAGCGACCCTGTAAACAATGCCGGCAATTATTGGATAGAATATCGTCCTGTCGGAGTGGCGGACAGCACATTGTGGATCAGTATGACTTCCAGCACCACCACGGCTGTCATTGACGGTTTGATTCCCAACACCAACTATGACATACGCGTCAGTGCCGTATGTTCAGTGGGTGATACCAGCCGTCCTGTTGAGGGCGTTTTTCGCACTGACTGCGGTTCCATCACTAATCTTCCGTGGATAGAGACATTTGACAATATTACCGTTACCGCAGCAAGTCCGCTGCCCTGCTGGGAGCACCTTGGCGGTGGTTTTGTCAGCACCACGGCCAACTACCATTACAGTAGTGGAAATGGCCTTACCTTCAACCCGAATGGCAATCCTGTAGGCAATATAATGGTTTTGCCCGAATTCAACGATCCTATTGAAGAACTTGAAATTTCCTTCTGGTCGCGTCCCGATGGCGCAACCAGTGGTTCGATAGGTGTTGGCTACATAACCGATGTTACTAATGCCGCCACCTTTGTCCAGTTGGGGAACTATCCAGTAAGCCATTGGACTTCTGCCGCTAATGTAAATACATGGCTGCGTATCGACCAGACGTTTGCAGGAGTCCCGACCGGTGCTCGCATTGCTTTGCGCCATAATGTCGACAATACTTCATGGTATTGGTATGTTGACGACATAAATGTTCATTTTGCCCCAAGCTGCCTGCCTCCGGCTTCGGTGGCTGTGGCTGCCACTACCTGCCAGAGCCTTACTGCCAGCATTAGTGGCCTTGGTGGCAGTATGTATCGTGTGTGGCTGCTTAATAATGATGCGATAGTGGATTCTGCCGACATAAGCGACACCGCCTATACCTTCACCGCTTTAAACCCCTTGACCCAGTATACAGTCAATGTTGCTGTCATTTGTGACGACGGCACCCTCTCGCACACCGTCACGGCCACCGGCATGACTCTCGCCTGTGGCGAGGAGTTGCCGTACAGCACTGGGTTTGAGAGCGACCAAGATGTGGCGTGGTTGTTTGCCAACGGCAACCAGGCCAACAAGTGGTATATAGGCAACGCAACCAATAATGGTGGCAGTCGTGCTATGTATATCAGTAGCAATGGTACTGACAACTATTACAACCTCTTTAGTTCGTCAAGCGTATATGCTTACAAGGCATTCAATGTGATTCCTGGTCAGTATAACGTTTCCTTCGACTGGAAAGCTCGTGGCGAAAGTTCCTTTGATTACTTGCGTGCCTTCGTAGTTCCCGGCAACACCGTGTTCAATGCCGGAGAGACCAACGGCATAAATATCAGTGGTGCTCCTGCCGGCTGGACAGCCATCGATGGAGGTAATAAACTCAACCTCTCCACCACGTGGCAGAACCAGTCTTATGTTGTTGATGTGGAGGATACCACTACTATCTATGTCGTTTTCTATTGGCACAACAATATGAACGGAGGCGATATGCCGGCTGCAGCCATCGACAATGTTCTGATTGACGCCCTTTCATGTCCTGCACCCACAGCACTTACCCTTGATTCTATCACCACAACCGATGCTTACTTGCATTGGATGTCGGTCGGCAATGAAAGCGAATGGCTTGTCAGTGTCAATGATGGTCCGTGGCAATCCACAAGCAACACCAACTATGTCGTTTCCGGTCTCAACCCCAGCAGCTATAATACCTTTGCTGTGCGTGCCCTTTGTGGTGCCGGCGACACAAGTCTTGCTGTCAGCACCGATGCATACACCGATTGTGTGCCCATAGTCACGTTGCCCTATGTCCAGGATTTCGAGCACCTCGAGATTGGTGCCACCGCATCCTTTGACCCCTGCTGGGACAAGAGCGTGGGCTACACGGCATTCCCCTATGTTGAAGAGTATAACGGCAATAAAGTGCTTTATGCCTTCTCGATGGGCACTGGTTACAGCTATGCCATTATGCCTGAAATTGATGCTGCGGTCCAGTTAAGCGACCTCGAACTGAGTTTCGACATGCGCCGTAGCGAAAGCGGAATGGGCTCCGGCGGGCATCTTGTTGTTGCTGCCCTCGACACCAATGTATGGAGTTTTGGCCAGCCCTTCGACACCCTCGCTGTCTTCGACGAGACGAGCTACTTGTTCGTAAACAAATATGTGAACCTTTCCGCATATAGCGGCACAGCGAAGCGTATAGCGTTCCTGTTCTTCTGTGCAGGCACATCTTACAACGACGTGCAAATCGACAATGTTAACCTGCATCTCCTGCCAGACTGTCAGCGCCCCGACATGCCTGTCGTCACTCTTATTACCGACAACCAAATCGACATCAGTATGAGTGGGAGCATCACTGGCAACTATCGTGTATACATCAGCACTGGAAGCGGAGTTGACTCGGCTGACGTCATAGGAGCCAGCACCTATACATTTACCGGACTCAGCCCCATGACGACGTATACCATCAGTGTGGCCAGCAACTGTGGCACTTCGCTGTCGCCGGTGATGTCTGTCAATGCCACTACGACAATGATAAGTTCCTCGTTGCCTTACAATACGGGATTCGAACTCTCGCACGACAATGCATGGATGTTCGTCAATGGCGGCCAGACAAACGAATGGTGTATCGGCAGCGCCACAAATAATGGTGGCAGCCGTGCCATGTATGTCAGCAACAATAATGGCGCCAATAACAGTTATAATACCACCGGAGACTCATATATTTTCGCCTATAAGACCCTTATGTTCGCCACTCCGGGCGAATATATCGTAGCCTACGACTGGAAAGCCTCGGGAGAGGCCAATTACGACTATTTACGCGCCTTCCTGGTGCCCGGAAACTATGATGTTGTGCCAGCCAGCCAGAACGGAATCTCTGTTACCGCCGCTCCTGCAGGATGGATCGCCCTTGACGGTGGAGGACAGCTTTCGGGCAGCAACAGCTGGCAGACACGTACCGAGATTGTGAATATCGATACGGCCGGCAGCTATCACTTGCTCTTCTATTGGGAGAATGATGGTTCGGGAGGAGCGATGCCCCCTGCCGCCATTGACAATGTGCATGTTGCTGAACTGAGTTGTCCGGCACCTGTGAATCTGGCCATCGACCTCGTCGGCTCATCCTATGTGATGTTCCATTGGACTCCAGCCGGCAATGAGACACAGTGGGCGGTCGATTTGGGCTCCTTCAGCGCGGTGGTTAACACACCTATGTGTACTGTCACTGGATTAAGTGGTCTGACAAGCTATACCGCTCGCGTACGTCCCATCTGCGGGGTAGGGGATACTGGTTTTGCCTCGTTACTGCAGTTCACGACTGTTGTTTGCGACAACGCTACTGTGGCAGAAAACTGCACCTCGTCGGAAACGGCTACAAGCATGTTCTCGCCAATAGGCTATAGTCTGTATAACTACAGTTTTGTGCAGACCATAATTCCTGCCAGCGACATGGCCGATATGGTGGGCAATATCAGTGCTATTGCTTTCCAGCCCACTTCCATAGCAGCCGGTACCCATTACAACCACATGGATGTCTATATGGCCAACGTTAGTGAGAACGACCTTTCTGCAGGCTTCATACATCCTGACGTCTCGCATCAATTTGTGCAGGTTATCTTTGATGGCGACTTCAGTTTCGATGCTACTGCATGGCAACTGCAAACACTTGATTCCGCCTTCGTGTGGGACGGCACCAGCAACATTCTGGTTACGGTCAATCGTCGCCATGGTTCATGGATCAACGGCAGCGCCTTCGCTGCCCATGTTGACTCGTTGCCCCGCACGCGTTATGTTTCAAGCGATGCATCCCCCTACAATATCGGTAGTGTCAGTGGCGGAACAGCCAGTACTACTGTGGGCAATCTGCGTCTCATAAGCTGCGGTGACGATTGCCTTGAGCCGGTTATTTCCATCGCCACGGCGTCAGATGTGACCATCGACATTGAATGGACGACCTTTGGCACTCACTACTATGTGGCTATCACCGACGGTACATGGGATGACAATGAAATCGTTGGTACGCTTGTCAGTGGCGGCGCGCATTCTTATACCTTCAGTGGTTTGATGCCGTCGACCACATATACTGTAGGCGTACGGCAGGTATGTGGCGATGACCTCTATTCAAACTGGGTATTGCGCGAAATCACCACTTCCGACATGCCTTGCAGCCCAGTTACAGGCATTACTGTCGACGACATTAGCTTCAACAGCGTCAGAGTCAGATGGACGCAGACAGGCTATGAGAGCACCTGGATAGTGCGTGTATATAACAACACGTTCAGCCAGACAGACACCGCTATCACTACTGCATTTCCTGGAAGTGGCGTCCCTCATGCATATACTGTAACTGGCCTCACCCCCGGTGTCACCTACAACATCAATGTACAGCCGCTTTGCGGTAGCGATGGCAGTATTGAAGGCCCAATGAGCGACCCAGTGTCGTTTACTACTGATATTTGTCAACCGGTCACCGGTGTTAGTGTAGACGAAATTGGCGGCACGACGGCAACAGCCAGATGGGACGCCGCCAGCGCCGGTAGCGGCAACTACCGTGTGGAGTATGGCTACACTGGATTTGACCGTGGATATGGCCAGGTGGCTATTGTGTCAACCAATAGCTATACGATGGAGGGCCTTGAACCCAATATGATGTATGATGTATATGTGGCAAATATTTGTACTGAGAGCCTTCTTTCGGTATGGAGCCAGCCGGTCAGCTTCACCACAACCAGTGCAGGTATAGCCGATGTTGACGACGAGGGCAACCTTAGCATATACCCCAACCCAGCTGGGGCTATGGTCAACATCGCCAGTCCTATGAGCGAAGCCGACATCACTATTGTGGATATGAACGGTCGTACCGTTGCATCTTTCCGTATGAATGACGGTCGTGCTACTTTCGACGTGAGCGGTCTCGCACATGGAGCATACTTCGTCCGCCTCACAGACAATCACTTTACAGTTGTACGTAAATTGATAGTAAAATAAACTAACGCTAACCAACACTATGGAACAGCAACTCTTAATATACAATACTTTAAGTCGGCAGAAAGAGCTCTTCCGACCAATAACGGAAGGACGCGTGGGCATGTATGTCTGCGGCCCGACGGTCTACGGCGACGGTCACCTTGGCCACGCCCGTCCAGCCATCACCTTCGATGTAGTGTATCGCTACCTGACCCACCTGGGCTACAAGGTGCGCTATGTGCGTAATATCACCGACGTGGGCCACCTGGAGCACGACGCCGACGAGGGCGAGGACAAGATTGCCAAGAAGGCACGTCTGGAGCAGCTGGAACCCATGGAGGTGGCACAGTACTACACCAACCGCTACCATGCCGCCATGGAGAAGCTCAACGTGCTGCCCCCCAGCATCGAGCCCCACGCCAGCGGCCATATCATGGAGCAGATAGCCCTCGTGCAGCAGATTCTCGATGCCGGCTACGCTTACGTCTCGAACGGCTCGGTCTACTTCGACGTGC
>JAEEGL011858529.1_pt1 | contig 51563 bp, 45 predicted proteins | sample 9134231 | NCBI WGS metagenome assembly JAEEGL01 (sample SAMN16246548, study PRJNA631951) | gut metagenome | biome: gut microbiome; feature: rumen; material: fiber-attached | host: Bos | place: Iran: Karaj | collected 2018-10
AGAAAACTAATTTCGATTTCTTTTAATATAGATATCTTCTTTTTCGAGAACTGCTTTCAGGGTATATTCTTTACATTTTCCCTCAACGCAGTCTGCCGGTTCATAGAAATATGAGCTAAGTTCAGTCCCGAGATTATATCCAAGTGGATCGGTCCAGAGTGCTGGATCGATCATTTTTAGATTATCTTCGGAGATTGATTCAGGATAATAACCATGGCTAGGATAGTAACCCTCCTCGAGAGCATAATACATGGCGTTAATCGCGGTTTTACGATCTTCATCACGTTCCATCGCGTCAATATTGGCCTTTTGGACGAAGAATAGAATGACAAGAAGCGTTGCGAAAAAGGCAACAATTGAGATTTCTAAAATAGTAAAACCGGATTTTCTTTTCATATCTTTATTATAACACCAAAATATGATACAATAATTATATCGTCTTTATGGTACCGTAGCTCAGCTGGTTAGAGCGTGGGACTCATAAGCCCAAGGTCGGTGGTTCAAGACCACCCGGTACCACCATAGACTAAAACTCGGCATCTAGCCGATTTTTTGTGGCAAACCCTTGCGAGGCGCAACGTCACACAGCTTTGACAAACATATATAAGTATTGTATAATAATAAAACTAACCTAATAGTGGGTTAGTAAAACAGCCCATCTTGCGTATGCATCTGGGAGCACATTAAGAAAGGAGGTATTCGTATGAATACCAATAAAACAGAGTACTATGACATCGTAGCTGGTCCAAACAAGGACGCATTGTTCGACGCATGTAAGTATGCGCACAGCAAGGCGGCAAAGATTCCTATCATTTTCGAAGTTGCAATCGGCTATACACTACCCCCGAACGAGCCAGGCAGTGTCTACATCCCGATGGAGATTACCGATATCAGCATTACTTGCATTGAATACGAGGATAATTCCGGTGAGAGCTTCAATCTGAACGGGAATTGTTACGCTGATCCGGATTCAACCGGAGGAAGTAAGCCTTATAGATTTAAGGCTTATTATAATTCAAAAAAACGTAAAGGCCGCATTGCTTTCGAGGAGTAAGTCTTTTCACAATGATCCACTGCCCGGGCTTTGGCCCGGGCTTGCAAAGAAATGTACACCACGAATAAGGAGGTGGTATTATTGGCAGACTTAGTTGATTTCTCACTGAGCATTGACCAGATCTATCATAAGTGTTTAGTGGATATAGACGATGTACCCAAAAAGGTCAAAAGGCTCGTTACTGGCAGCCTTGAGATTGGCAACGTAATCTATGTAAAAACAATAGGTCCAGAGCCACATGTCTTCGACAAGGGAAAGATCATGGAAATGAGCAACCATATCTGGGAGATAGTAGAATGCATGCCGAGCCAATTTAAGCATGATTACTTCGGCGCTCCATATCGCGATGCTATCCCCTATTGGATGATGCCGCTTGGTGGATTTGATTTAAAAAATCCCAACGACCATCGAAATCTCATAGCCTTCGATCATCTTGTTGCCCTTGGCGTAGCATCACGATGTATGCAGCTGCCATTCCATAAGTCAGATTGGTGGATGCTATGGGACAGATTGCCTCACGTCAAAGTAGTGGGGCCGCCGAACTTCAGAAGGAAAATCAAAAATCCTGTGAGATTCATGGGAATCGTAAAGAAAGTTCCTGGGCTTGTTCTTGCATTACTGTGTCTTCCTCTTCTCTGTATTCTATGGGGCGAAAAGCCCTCCGATCTCTTCTAAGCAGAGAACAAAATAAAGGACCCGAATTTTGGGTCCTTTTTTTATTTCGAGTTTTTGTCCACCTATTTTGGCGGAAGGGACAGGATTCGAACCTGCGAAGCTATTAACTTGCTGGTTTTCAAGACCAGTGCCATCAACCACTCGGCCACCCTTCCATGAATTATTATATCATATATCAGCATCGAGGACAATGGATATGCTGTATTTTGGATAAGCCTCGTGAATTTTCTTCTTGATTTCTGCTACTTTTTCGCGAGCGCTGCGTTCCTCAAAGCTAAAAACCAAATCAAACGAAATCGCCTTCTTCTCGGCATCGACGTAAAATCCATGCATCTGCTTAAGGGTGCTGTATTCTCCCAAAATCCCTTCGATAGTATTCTTGATGTCTTTAAACTCGCCATCTTCGTTCGCGGCATAAACGCCAATCGTTAGAATAATCCCGAACTCGTTATAAATCGCGGTCTCAATCTTTCGAGATAAATTGTGGATCTCGCCCGTGCGCATTTCGTCGTCGATCTGGATATGTGCGCTTGCAATAATCTTGTTTGGGCCATAATTATGAAGCGTCAAATCATAAACGCCCTGCACGTCATCAAACTTTTTTATACGGTTTTGAACTTTTTTCATCAGCTCCGCGTCGACGCCAGAACCAATAATGTCGCTAATCGCATCCCGCAAGATCTCGATTGCTGTTTTGATAATTACAATCGAAATCAGAATGCCAATATAACCTTCAAGGCCGACATTCCAGATGAAGCTAATCAAAGCGCCGACTAGAACCGAGGACGAAAGTGCAGCATCCGAAATTGCATCAATGCCGCTAGCCTTCAGGCTACTAGAATTAAGCTCCTTGCCACGCTTCAAAACAAAACGTCCGAAGAAGAGTTTCACGAGCACGGTAGTGCCAATAATAACAAGGGAAATAACGGAATAATCTGCGTCGCCCGGGTTAATAATCTTGTCGATTGATTCTTTGACTGCCGTTATGCCTGCGGCAAGCACGATGAGAGAGACGATAAGGGCAGAAAAATACTCAATGCGGCCATAACCGAACGGATGTTTTTTGTCTGGTCTTTTCTGGGATAGAAAAACGCCAAGAATCGTCACAATCGACGATAATGCGTCGGTAAAGTTGTTTACCGCATCAAGTACCACGGCCACGGAGCCACTCAGGATTCCAACGGTCGCTTTTGTTGCCACCAAAATCAGATTAACGATGATTCCGATAATACTGATTTTGACGATACTCTTGCTACGATTCATTTTATTCTGCGTTCGTATAAACAGCCACCACGTCGTCTAGGTCGTCGACAGCATCGAGCAACTTTTCGAGTTTCTCAGCGTCTTCGCCCTCAACAGGAACATAATTATTAGGAACATATTTAAGCTCGGCGGAAGTAACAGTGAGGCCTGCCTCGATTAGGGCAGCACGTACCTTCATAAGATCAGATGCGGCAGTAAAGATTTCGATACCATCTTCTTCTTCGGATGCATCTTCAGCGCCCGCATCAAGTGCAGTCATGAGTGCATCTTCACCCTTCTCGGAAATCATGATCACGCCTTTACGGGAGAATTGGAACATGACAGAACCTGGGTCAGCCATGCGGCCGCCATTTTTATCAAGTGTGTGGCGAACTTCTGGCATGGTGCGGTTTTTGTTATCGGTTGCGATTTCAATCACGATACCAACCCCGCCTGGGCCATATGCTTCGTAAACTTCTTCGATGAGTGCAGCAGCAGACTTATCGGCCACGCGAGCAATTGCGCGTTCGATGTTAGCTTTTGGCATGTTAGCAAGGCGAGCTTTTTCGAGTACCATTGCGAGTGATGGGTTCATGGCTGGATCGGTGCCGGCGCGAGCCGCAATTGCAATCTGGTTACCAATCTTAGTAAACAAAGCACCACGCTTTGCGTCAACGACGGCTTTCTGACGTTTTGTGGTCTCCCACTTACTGTGTCCTGACATATTATTTTCTCCAAAAAATGTATTAAAAACTTACAATTATTTTAACATATTTCCGGAGATTAGCCAACAGAAAACCAACAAACGTTAAGTGGTTAGCAAGGACAGATACTTATGTTTTCCGCCTTCGCGCGAAAATCGAGGCAAGAAGAATTATAGCTATTGGAGCGTATATTAAAAACACCCACCCATTCCTTTTTGGCACTTCAACCAGAAAATATTTCTGCTCAGCAAAAAACTTTACGATTAGAATATGAAAATCGAGCAAACGTGTCGTAACGAAAGCGACCGCTGCGCTAACCATGGGAATGCCAGCTAGGACACCGGTCATAAAAAGAAGCCCAATCGTAAAGGGAAGCGTTGGCAAAATAATCAGGTTAGCGAGAATTGTAATGAGTGAGAATGAGTCAAAATAAAAAATCGTAATCGGGAGTGTAATAAGTGTGGCGACAGAAGAAGTAATAATAGACCTTGCAACAAAATTCGGTTTCTTGTCGCCATAGAAAAACCGTGTCACTTTTGGAGAAAGGATCATAATCCCGCCAAACGAAGCGAACGACAATTGCCAACCCATATTCGTGACAAACATCGGATCAAAAAGCAAAGTTATCGCCATCGCAATTAAAACAATTCGCCATGCCGAGAATTTTCTTCCAACAAACCACGCTAGTGTCGAAAGAACCGAAACGATGCCGGCGCGTAAAATCGACGGCGTCCAGCCAATCATCACGACAAAAAGCAAGATAAAAAGCAGAGAATATAAAAGTCCGGCAAAACGCGAAATTTTTCCAAAGACCTTTTTCACGGCACCGGTCAAAATCGAAAGGTGTGTTCCGCTCGCCACCACGATGTGAGAAAGTCCAATCGCTCGAAGTGCCTCAGTTAAATCTTTTGGAAGACTACCTTTGATGCCAAGAAGATACGCTTCTCCCAGTTCCGAGTTTGGCTCCGGAATCATTTTGAAAAGTCTTGCCCGAAACCATTCCTGAATATCCATTAGCCATCCCCATTGTTCAAACTCGGCTGATCCAGTAACGAGCGATGGCACTGCGCGCACAAATCCAACAATCATTCCAGCAAGAAACGAAACTAGAATCAAACCCCTCGCAGGATAAACCAAAGAATAAGAAAAAAGCATTAATGCCGGAATAATCCAAAAAGGCGAAGCAAAAAAGTTCCAACGAAAAACCACAACGCAAATAATCCCAACAATTATGCCCACAAGAAATGCGACGAAAAAGTATGAGCTATGGATAAATTTATGCACGCAAAAATATTAGCGAACAAAGAATAATAATCAACCCCCTAACTAACTTAAGCGATAGCTTGTTCGAGCTCGGATGCAAGATTATTCATGAGCTCAGTAATCTTTTCTAGATCTTCACCCCAAACCACGATACGCACAATGTTCTCGGTGCCGCTAGGACGAACCAAAATCCTGCCACCAAAATTCTTAAACTCCGCATCGTATTTGATCAAAATCTTTTTTACTTCTTCGGAAGATTTTAGTAATTCTTTTTGTTTTGGATCGGCGCTAATTTTGGTTTCGGCCTGAGGAAGTTTTGTCATGGAAGATGCAAGATCTTTGAGGCTCGTGCCACGATCTTTAAGGATTTTCGCAATCATCATTGAAACGAGTAAACCGTCGCTGCAAGTTTCGTGTGGAAGATGAATGTGTCCATTTTGCTCGCCACCAACTAGTGCGCCTTTTTCGTGCATTGCAGCATAGACGTGGTGGTTGCCAACCGGCGTAACCTCAATGTCGATGTTATTGTCCTTGGCCCAGTTCAGGATGCCCTGGTTGCAGGAGACCGTTACGACGACAGATTTGAGTTTTAGGGCCTCAGCAACAATCACGATGATTTGGTCACCATCAACTAGATTTCCTTCAGCGTCAACGAGCAGGGCGCGGTCACCATCACCATCAAAAGCGATGCCAAAATCGTATTCGCCATTTTTGACAAGTTCGGTTATGGCCTCAATATGAGTACTACCGCAGCCATCGTTAATATTTTTTCCGTAGCTTGAGTCGGCATGAATCAACGTAACTTCGGCACCGAGCGCCTCAAGTGCGGATTTATTAATAACGCTCGTTGCGCCATCAGCGCAGTCCATACCAATCTTGAGTCCAGACAAATCTTCGCGATTAATATAATCTAGAAGATGCTCGCGATAAAGTGAGACTGCCTCATCATGCAGGTCCTCACGAAGGGAAGTGGCTACTGTTTCGAATTCATGTTCATCTTCGATTGCGGCTTCAAGCGCAAGGCATCCTGCTTCAGAAATTGATTCGCCACAACTTTCTCCGCGCTCAAAGAATTTCAAACCATTATCCGTATATGGGTTGTGTGAAGCAGTCACGTCGATTGCAAAATCAAATCCCATTTCATAAAATGCGTAGTCGATGGCCGGAGTTGGCAAAACGCCAACTGTTCCATATTCAATGCCGAGCGTTTCGAATGCCTCGGAAAGAGCTTGAATGATTTCTTCGGAAGATTCGCGCGTATCGCCACCAAGAAGGACTTTGATATTTTCGCCACCGTAGTTGACGAGACCCTTTGCAACTTTTTGCAAAAATGCCGGCGTGAAAAAACCAGCTTCACGACGAATGCCGTCGGTGCCAAAATATTTTAGTTTTGTTTCTGACATATATCCTCCATGGTATGCCAACTTAGTGTTGCACATTTTGCACGTGCCGGCATCCTCGAAATGTTTTCGAGCGCAGCCGCTTCTTTCAGCAAACTAAGTTCGTCATTATTAATTTTGTTGTTAATCATTTTAATGAACAAATCCGCAAGCTTTTTTTCCTCATCAACTGGTTTTCCAATAATGAGATCAAGCATGATATCAGTCGAGGCTTGCGAAATTGCGCAACCACTACCAGTAAAACTTCCGTCACGAATCACTCCGTCCTCAATTTTGACATGAAGAGTAATATCATCTCCGCATGACGGGTTGACACCTTCTTTGTTAAAATTTGCGGAAGGTAGTTCGTGCTTATGAGCAGGGAACAAATTATGTTCGTTTAATACCTCGTCATAATCTGTTTTTGGAAGTTCTCCAAGCGCTTTGGCGAGATTCATTATATCATCTTTTGTGTTATAAATTCCAACACTAACTCGGACTGCAGAATTTTCACCAAGGAAATTCACAAGCGGCTGCGCGCAATGATGTCCGGCGCGCACAGCGATGTTTTCCAAGTCAAGGTATGATGCAACGTCGTGTGGATGTACGCCAGTAATATTAAACGAAACAATGCCGAGGTGCTCATCCGAATTATTTGATCCTAGAATTTTCACTTGTGGTATTTTGGCTAACTCATCAAGAAGCAGTTTCGTTAATTCTTTTTCATGCTCCATGATTTTTGAAAAGCCTGTTTCATTAATAAAATCTATGGCAGAACGAAGTCCCACAGCGGCGGCCGCATCAACTGTTCCTGCCTCGAACTTTTGAGGGAGTGGCGAATAATGAACGTCTGTTTCGCTTACGAAATCTACCATTCCACCGCCGATGAGAAACGGCGGCATTTTTTCGAGTAGTTCACGCTTGCCATAAAGCACGCCAACTCCAGTGGGGCCATACATCTTGTGTCCCGAAAACGCCAAGAAATCTACATCCAGATCCTGGACGTCAATCGGCATATGGGCCACACTTTGTGCTGCATCGCAAACAATAACTGTTCCATTCTTATGGCAAATTTCAGCAAACTTTTTTATGTCATAAACCATGCCAAGCACATTTGATAGTTGTGTAACGGCAAAAAGTTTCGTCCTTGGTGTCAGTCCATTGCGAAGCATGTCGGGACTAATTGAACCATCCTTATTGCAATACAAAAAGTTCAGCTTCAAATGTTTGTCTTTTGCGAGTCTTTGCCACGGCAGGAAATTACTGTGATGTTCGGTGATCGCAACCAAAATCTCGTCACCAGGTTCAAGTAGTGACCCATACGAAAATGCCACGAGATTTAGACTTTCGGTTGCGCTTTTTGTGAAAATGATTTCGGCGCTCTCGACGGCGTTTATAAAATCGCGTACAGTCACGCGAGCCGCCTCAAACTCCGTAGTTGCATCAACGCTCAGCTGATAAATTCCTCGGAGCGGGTTGGCATTTTTTTCGCGATAAAACTTGTCCATTGCAAGAATAACTGCCTCCGGCTTTTCGGTCGTCGCAGCATTGTCTAAATAACAAAGCTCCGGATATTTTTCTTTGAAAGGAAACATTAATTGATTAGCTCCCGAATTTTATCTAATGCAATTTTATCACGCACATTTTTGACCGTCTCGAAAATCTTTGCTTTCGTCATAAGCTTGCGGATTTGTTTATCGCTAAGTCCACGCGACTTTAGATAATACTCGACTTTTTCATCCAGCCGTCCAATCGACGCCCCATGTGCTCCTTCAACATCATCTTCTGTGCAAAGAATGAGAGGAATTGCTTTATTGACCACGGTGTCATCAAGGAGCAGGGCCTCTTCGCTTTCGGCTCCTTTTGAACCGGACGCTCCGGTTTTGAAATCGATCGTTCCACGATAGATTTTTTCAGATTTGCCGGAAAGTGTCCCGCAAACCTTAATGTTGCTCACGGACTTTTTGCCACGATGAATTGCGACAAGGTTGAGATCGAGCAGTTCAGATTTTTTAAGATTGTATCCAGCATTGCAATCAAACTTAGCGCTTTCACCCACGAGTTCCGCAAAGGCGCCACCATATATCTTCGCACCGTTAAGATAAACTTGCGTAAGTTTAACAGTTGCATGTGAAGAAATCTTTGCGCCAACATCACTAATTAGCAAAAACTTTGCCCCGGCATCAACGATCTGCACGAGATTAAGTTTTGAATTTTCATCCGCAACGATTTCGAGTTGTACTACGCCAGTTCCGGATTCTGAAGAAGAAAAATTCATCACAACTTCAAGCTCAGAATTTGGCAGGGCATGAATCTTAATCCTGGAGCCAGAAGTAGAATTTTTAAAGTTATAATCCAGGCGAAGCGCTGACGTACATTTTTTAGAAACCGCAAAAACTTGTTTTGGTAAAACTTTTTCAAGTGCGTGAGACAGCTCCTCTCCGCACCCAGTTTGAATCCCGCATGATTCTTTGAGAGCCTCAAGCGAAACTTCGGACGGAGAATCGATAATCGGCTCAAACGGAGAAATTTCATCAAACAAAACCTCAGCATCGTTTACGTTGGATTTGTTCCAGGTTGGAACAGAAAGATGGTTAATTTTCATCCTATGCTCCCTTCCATTTCCATACTAATTAGATTATTCATTTCCATCGCATATTCGATCGGCAACTCTTTTGAAACATCGTCGCAAAATCCACGAACGATTAGCGCTTTGGCTTCTTCTTCGCTTAATCCTCGCGAGGTGAGATAGAAGATTTCGTCGTCGCCAATGCGACCAATCTTGGCTTCGTGACCAACATCAGCAAAGCTTGTTTGGACATCCATTATTGGGATAGTGTTGGATCTAGATGCTGAATCGAGCATGAGCGATTCGCAGCTTACGGAGGATTTACTTCCGCGCGCCTTTTTTGTTACCTTTACGATACTGCGAAAAGTATTAATCCCGCCACTTTTTGAAATTGAGCGTGTGTTCATGTATGATGATGTGTCCGGCGCGGCATGAATAATTTTTGCGCCAGTGTCGAGATTTTGACCCGCACCCGCAAAGGAAATGCTGGTGAATTCTGCCCGTGCGCCCTTACCGTTCAAAATACTCATTGGATAAAGGCTAGAGGTATGTGAGCCAAAAGACCCAGAAATCCACTCGATTTTTCCGCCTTCCTCAACAATCGCGCGCTTGGTGTTTAGGTTGTACATATTCTTAGACCAGTTTTCGATTGATGAAAAACGCATTGTGGCATTCTTTTTTACATAGATTTCTACGCATCCAGCATGAAGGGAAGCCTTATAATACTTTGGCGCCGAGCAGCCCTCGATAAAATGTAGATACGCGCCTTCGTCCACAATGATCAAGGTGTGTTCAAATTGTCCGGCCCCCATTGCATTAAGTCTAAAATATGACTGCAATGGATAATCAACATGCACTCCTTTTGGCACATAGACAAACGACCCACCAGACCACACTGCTGCATGAAGCGCTGCGAACTTGTGGTCATCCACTGGCACGAGCTTCATGAAATAATCTCGAATCATTTTTTCATAACGTTTGTCGCGCATCGCTCCTTCGATATCCATATAAACTACGCCATCAGCTCTCGCCTCTTCGCGCATGTTATGATAAACGAGCTCGGAGTCATATTGCGCACCCACGCCCGATAGTGATTCGCGTTCCGCCTGTGGAATCCCGAGACGTTCGAACGTGTTCTTGATATCTTCCGGGACGTCCTCCCATTTGTTTTTCATGCGCACCTTCGCGCGAATATAAGTCACGATTTCGGACATGTCGAGTCCATCAAGAGGCGGCCACCAATCCGCTGTCGGCATCTCATTGTAGATTTTTAGCGCATTCTGGCGAAATTCCCGCATCCATTCTGGATCATTTTTTTCTTTGGAAATCTCATCGATTATTTCTGGCGTAACGCCACTTTTTAGCATATCCTTCGGTTCTTCGTCATAATAAAAATCGTAACGACTAGTGTCTACATCCGATACTTGAGTTTTCTTTTTCATTTCTTATCCGCCAAATACTTTTCAAAACCAGAATTGTTAATCTCGTCAATGATTTCAGAGCCACCACTCTTTGCGATTCTCCCGTCAACCAGAACATGAATTTTGTCAAAATGTATTTTTTTCGCAATCTTGGTATTGTGGGTAATAATAATCATCGCATGAGTTTTGTCGTCTTGGAATTGTCTGATTCCTAAAAGAACGGTCTTCATCGCATCGACGTCAAGGCCGGAATCAGTTTCATCCAAAATCGCAAGCTTCGGGTTTAGCATCAGAAGCTGTAATATTTCGGCCTTCTTTTTCTCGCCGCCAGAAAAACCAACATTTAGATCTCGCTTTGCGTACTTTGGATCCATCTTGAGGAGTTTCATATTTTCTTCTAGACGATCTTTAAAATTCAGGATCTCGGCGTGGCGATCCGGATCACCCTCGATCACGCTGCGCAAGAAATTCGAGAGCGTGATTCCTGGAACCTCGATTGGGCTTTGGAAGGAAAGGAAGATACCCTTTCGTGCTCGTTTGTCGGAAGAAAGTTCTGTGATATCTTCTCCCTCGAACAGGACTTGCCCGTCCGTGATCTCGTAGGATGGGTTCCCCATGATGATATGTCCGAGTGTGGATTTTCCAGCGCCATTCGGGCCCATAAGAACATGAGTCTCACCAGGTTTAATATTGAGAGAAATGCCATGCAGGAGTTCTTTTTTTTCGAGCCCAGCATAAACATTCTTTAGTTGTAGAATATTTGTCATAATAGTACACTCCAGTTTATATTGGAGACCAAGGCCTCCGATATCAGTAATAATTATTATAACATCTCAGGCTCGCTGTGGTAAAATATTAGAGAAATATGCACCCGTAGCTCAGTGGATTAGAGCATCTGTCTTCGGAACAGAGGGTCGTGGGTTCGAGTCCCTCCGGGTGTACCACATTTAGAATTATCTCAGTCCAGCGGGACTCTGGCTTCGCGCGAGTCCCTCCGGGTGTACCAAATATATAGACCATAAAAATAACCGCTTATATAGCGGTTATTTTTTAGCGACCATCTTTAAGATTAACATGTTTTCTTTTGTCGCTGTGTTTGTGATTGTTATTGCGGTTTAGTTTTGCAATAACTTTCTTAGCTGCTTTTCTTGCCATGGGCATATTATAACATACTTTTATGAAATGGAAAACAATGACTCAAATCTAATCCGCTTATGCTATAATATAATCATGGACGAACAGGAGATCCAGCAGAAACGTCGCGAGAACGAAGAAGTGGCAACCAAAAATCGTGCCCGCATCCTTGGTTTTCCATACCTCGACACTAGAGAATTTGAAAATGAAATTCCACTAGTTCCTGATTTTCTTTCTAAAGAAGTCATGCATGCCGAAAAGGTAATCCCGCTCCAAAAAGGTGGTGGCGAAACTCACTACCAGGTCATGATTACCAGCCAAACCCCAAATAACTGGATTCGTCAAACTCGCCAAGATTTTAACGACCGTGGTGAACGCATCGATTTATTCCTGATTTCTGAATCTGCATACAAAGTATTCATGCTCCGCTATGATCCACCAAAAGAGGTTCATTACGAAGACATTAAAATCGCCGACGAAGGTGATTCTGAAACCATTGCGTCCGTTTCTCAGACTCTCGCTCAGGTTTCGCCAGAAAAAATCTTCGACTTCTTGATTGACCAAGCCGATAAGCTTAAGGCCTCTGATATTCATATCGAAAATCTTCGCACTGAAATACGCATCCGCATGCGCGTTGATGGTATCCTCCATCCTGTCGCCAATATCGATCGTGATCGCTATCGTATCTTGCTTGGTGAACTCAGCTCTCGCGCTAGTGTGTCGACCGCCTCAAATAAGCCACAATCCGGTCATATGCAGAAAGAAATCTTCTCTAATGGGACTTCTCATGTTTTGAATATTCGTGTTGAAACTATTCCGACCATGTATGGGCAGGATGCCGTGCTTCGCTTATTTAACTTTGACGAATCACTTCTTAATCTCGACCTCCTTGGCATCACGCAAGAAGAAAAACAAGAAATTGAAGACGTCATCTATCATCCACGCGGTCTCGTGTTGATGGTGGGGCCAACTGGTTCCGGAAAGTCAACTACCCTCTATTCAATTTTGAATGCATTAAACACGACCGACCGAAAAATTATTACACTTGAAGATCCAATCGAATATAGCATCACGGGTATTTCTCAAATTCCAGTCGAAACAAATGGCGGTGGCTCCTTTGCTGAAGGCCTCCGTTCGGTGCTTCGTCTAGATCCAGATGTCGTGATGGTTGGTGAGATTCGTGATGCGGACACAGCAAGAACCGCAATTCAGGCCTCAATTACGGGCCACTTAGTTCTCAGCTCTCTTCACGCTAACTCGTCCGCCGCTGCATTTTCACGCATTATCGATATGACCGGCGCAAACCCAATTTTCTCAAGCTCAATTCGCCTCATTATTGCTCAGCGCCTCGTTCGCAAACTCTCGGATTCGAAGAAAGCTCGCCCAGCCACGGATGCTGAGTCGAATTATATTCGCGCCATTTTGTCTAACGTCCCAAAGGATAAACTCGAGGGAATTAACCTAGATAATATTACGCTCTATGACGCAGTTAAAACTCCAGAAAACGTTTTTGGATTTTCTGGCCGTATGGCTATCATGGAGCAACTTGTCGTTTCTGAAGATATCCAAGCGCTCATTCGCGGTGACTTGAAAGATATTAACGTCGAAGCTGTCGAAAAAATTGCCAAGAAAAATGGCATGCTCACCCTCGAGCAAAAAGGTATTATTGCTGCCCTTCGTGGCCAAACTACCCTCGAGGAAGTGTCTCGCGTCGTCTAATATGATATAATATACATATGGCATGGGGCCATCGTTCAACGGATAGGACATACCCCCTCTAAGGGTACAATGCTGGTTCGATTCCAACTGGCCCTGCCACAAACAGAAAGGAAAAAATGGCCAAAGCTGCAATGTTCGAAAAAGATCTGCCCGAAGAAGAGCGATTTTTTTATTATGAATCAACTGAAGATGACCCAATCAAGACTGAGACGCAGGAAAAGACCCACAACAAAGTTGAGCTTTATGATGGCTATAAATATATCAAAAAGAACCCTTTTGCCAAGCTTTATGGCATAATCCTGTATTATATTTTCAAGCTCTTCGCTAGGTGGTACGCAAGATTTTACCTGCACATGAAGATGGAAAACCGTAAGGTTATCAAGAAGGCCAAGAAGACTGGCTACGTTATCTACGCAAACCACACCAATCCATTTCATGACCTCTTGTCTCCAGCGCTTGTTGCAGACCGCCATATCTACACGATCTGCTCTCCAGCCAACCTGGATGTTCCATTCTTCGGAAAACTATTACCATATCTTGGTGCCTTGCCGCTTGGCAAAAATCCTGAGCAAAAAGCCGAGTTTCATGCCGCCATTGATACCCGTATTAAGCAGGGCAATTGTCTCGTGATTTATCCTGAGGCCCACGTCTGGCCATATTACACTGGTATTCGTAAATTCCCAGCTGGGGATCGCTCGTTCAAATATCCAGTCCGAAACAACGTACCAATCTTCACTATGACCACAACCTACCATAAGTCGAAGAAAAAAGGTCAGGCTCGCCCAGACATGATTGTCTATGTGGATGGACCTTTCTACCCAGATTCTAAGAAGAGCGACGATGAGAATCGTGCCGATTTAGCCAAAAAAGCTTACGATAGTATGGTAAAATATTCTAAGAAGAACACATATGAGTATATTCAATACAGGAAAAAGTCTACTAAGAAGAGTTGAAGTCGTCCCGGTTTTTTATACTATCAGCAATGATTTTGCACCATACGTTGCCGTCTCAATCGCTTCTCTAATCAAAAATTCTAATCCAAACCGCTATTACCGTGTTATTATTTTGCATGATGGCATGAATTTTCATAATTATTTGAAACTTCGCAATCTTGTTACTAAGAATGTTGAGATTCAATTCCATCGTATTTCCCATAATCTATATCTTCGTACTATCATCAAACACTGTTCGAAAAAGACTGGCAGCGGCGATTTCTTCTCGTCAGCGATCTATTTCTATCGCACATTCATTGCTCGTCTTTATCCACAATACGCTCGCGCTATCTATATCGACAGCGATACCGTTGTGGCCGGCGACGTTGCTGAACTTTTCGATCTGAACATCGGCGATAACGCCGTTGCGGCGCTCGTCGATCCAAAAGTTGTTAATATTCCTGTCTTCAACAGTTATGTCGAACATGCACTAGGTGTTCCATCAAACGAGTATGTAAACTCAGGTGTCCTTTTGCTTAACCTAAAGAAGCTTCGCAAGATCAAATTCCTCTCCCGCATGGTTAGGATTATGGATAAGTACGACGCCAGTCTCGTTGCTCCAGACCAAGACTATCTTAACGTGATTTGCCGCGGTCAGATTTATCATCTCGACGAAAAATGGAATGCCTCACCAATCAAGACCGGTGCTCCAAAAGGTGCTAAGATTGTCCATTACAACTTGTTTAAGAAACCTTGGCAGTGTGATGGCCTAGACGGTGAAGCTCTTTTCTGGAAAGCTGCAAAGTGGTCTGGATATTATAACGAACTCCAAAACATCAAAAAGAACTATACAATCGAAAAACTCCGCGCAAAGGAAGATCAAGTTGCCGCTTTGATGGCAAAGGCGGACAAGCTCTCAAAAGTTAAAGAACCTGTTATAAAAAACATCGATCTGTGATACTATATATAATATATAGTGTGGTGCTGTGGCGGAGTGGTTACGCAGCGGTCTGCAAAACCGCGTACACCGGTTCAATTCCGGTCGGCACCTCCAATTTTTTTTGACAAAAAAAATTGTCGGTGCCGGAATTACATAAACGGCACCATTTTCTATATTTGCATCAAAGCAATACCGGTAGCAACAAGAAGTGTTGCTCCAATATGAACTAAAACAGTTTTCTTGTCTAGCTTCTCGCGACCGAACTTTGGATTAATGAGGGTAAGAATAATGCCGAAGATAAAGACCACGATTGGCTCGGTCGAATCGGAAGCTGCTGAAGCGAGCGCCACGGCTGGTGCAGAAAGAAGCGCCAAGCGATAGGTGAAATCGGCGAAAAGGCAGAGGAAGCCGTCGATACAAAGTGGAAGATATACGCGCCCCTTTGTTGACTTGACCACGTAATGGTAGCGTTCGTTCCATTTTCGATTAATTACGTGGGTAACAAAGACATTCCCGACGCCCTTACCGACAAACAGGAAAGTGATTGCGGTCGTATATTCAATACTTATACTATCGTTAACCTTAACGAATAGAATATTGCCGAGTACGGAAATGATCACATAAGTTGTCGCGAGGGCGATTGCGCGAAGCTTGGCCTGGCGACGGTTTTTGCGCGTTTTTGCCACAATAAGAAATGGCGCCATCAGGATAACGGCAAACGAAACAAACTGCATCGGGCTAAAGCGTTCATTTAAGAGGAACCATCCAAAGATAAGATAGAACACTGGCGCAAGCTGGATAAAGATTGCGATATTGGTTGAATCCTCAATCTCAAGCGCGCGATAATACGCAATGCTAGCAACGCTAGCAATGAGACCAGTTCCGATAATTGCAAAATAGACCCAAACCGGATTTGCTGATAAATCAACTTGAAAGATGAAGAACATAGAGATGGCGAAGAAAATGTATTGCCACCCATAGAAAGTTTTGGCACCAACAGAATGTTTCCCCTTGAAGTGCACATCGCCAATGTAGTTATCGAGATACAAAATCATTGTATTAAGAACAACGGAAATAGAAACAAGAATTAACCACATCATGCCAAGGCTCCGTAGATTATATCAAAGGCTACATTTGTAAGACCAATCAGCATTTTTGATACTTTAAAATTCGCCGCAATGGATGAAGCGCCAGAGACCAAAATATCTGCACCCTTAATAAGAAGGATAAATCCGACGACAAGAAGAAGTATTTGTAGCGCTATTTCCATTTTGTATGTTTGTTTTGATAATGGTTACGTTTATTGTAACATAAATCTCTGATTTGTCACTACCCAAAAATGGAAAAAGGGAGCCTTAGAAAGCTCCCTTTATTAAACGCAGTCATTCTCGAGGTACGGATACTTCTCCAAAATCTTTTCTTTTCTCGTCTCATAACCGAGTTTTTTGAATTTTCTCCGAAAGCGCTCGTTCTGGATCAGACCCCACCAGCCATACTCAATTAGTTCGCGTATGACTAAATCTTTGTCGACTCCAGCATTCGCCATGCGTTTAAAAATGGCGAATGCGCTCTTTAGGAACGTCTTAGATCGCCTGTCTCTATTTCGAGGCGGAGTCAAGAAGTCAAATTCATAGAGTCGCAGCACGAGAATAACTAGTTCGTCTTCAGACCAATAGCTAAGGTCTTTGACGTGCATAATGAAAAACCTAAGATCTTCTTTTGTTAAGTCATCACTATTTACGAACGAGAATTCTAGGCCGCGCTGAATAACCATCTTTACCCCTCCTTTCTAAATGTTCTAAGGACATAGCCCTCATCTATAATTATATCACGCTTTCGCTTAAAAGTCAAATGTTGCAGTTTTTTATAAAAGTATGTTATAATTAGTGCACATGCGAATGTAGCTCAGTTGTTTAGAGCGCTTCCTTGCCAAGGAAGAGGTCGAGAGTTAGAGTCTCTTCATTCGCACCAGTAATCCCGACTTTAACCCCCCTTAGAGTCGGGATTTTTGGTTGGGCCCAATTTGAGTTTATGCTAAGAAACGTGTATAATAGATACATAAAAAGGAGAAAAAATGTCTACAGGACTAATTATCGGCCTTTCAGTAGCTGCAGTCGTGTTGCTCATCATTATCGGCATCATTGCTTGCTATAACGGCCTAGTAAAACTAAACACACGTGTTGAGGAAGCTTGGTCAGATATCACTGTCCAACTCAAGCGCCGCGCAGATTTGATCCCAAATCTCGTCGAGACCGTCAAAGGCTATGCAAAACACGAATCAAAAGCCATTGAGGCTGTCTCTGAGGCTCGCGCTAAGATGATGGGCGCACGCTCTGTTGCATCAACCGCTGAGGCTGACAAATCCCTCACTGGTGCACTTTCTCGCCTTATGGCCATCACTGAGTCTTACCCAGATCTCAAAGCCAACGCTAACTTCATGCAACTTTCTTCAGATCTCACCGACACTGAAGATAAAATCCAAGCTGCACGTCGTTTCTACAATGCTGGCGTTAAGGAACTCAACTCAAAGATCATGATGTTCCCATCAAACGTAGTTAATAATATGTTTGGCCACTTCAAGAAACGTGATTTCTATGATGTTGACGAATCCGAAAGAGAAGCTGTTAAAAAAGCTCCAGAAGTAAAGTTCTAAGGAAAACATGTACAAGCAAATCGCTGCCAATAAGAGAAAAACCGTTTTTCTAATACTCGGTTTTATAGCTTTTATTGGCGCGATTTCTTGTCTTTTTGCTTGGTACTTCAATGACTGGACGATTGCGCTTTGGACACTCGTTGTCGCGATTGGCTATGCCGTAATCCAGTATTTTTTCGCGAACTCTGCCGCTATCGCTATGTCGGGCGCGAGAGAGATTACGAAAAAGGACTGTCCAAGACTCTATAATGCTGTCGAAAATCTTAGCATTACAACTGGTCTTCCTATGCCAAAAGTCTATATTATTGATGATCCGGCCCCGAATGCCTTCGCGACGGGTCGCAACCCGGAGCACGCAATTGTTGCAGCAACCACTGGTCTTCTCGACATTATGAATGATAAAGAATTAACCGCAGTCATGGGTCACGAAATGTCTCACGTAAAAAACTACGACATCCGTGTGTCAATGATTGTCTTCGGGCTTGTTTGTGTTGTTGGCCTCTTCGCAGATCTCGCTTCAAGAATGCTGTTTTATGGCAGCCGTCGTCGCGACGAAGAACGCAGTCCGGTCGGTGCAGTATTGATGCTGCTCGTTGCGGTGCTTGCTCCGTTCTGCGCCATGATCGCTCAATTAGCCGTTTCTCGTGAGAGGGAATATCTCGCCGATGCTTCCTCGGTTAATATCACTCGTTATCCGGAAGGAATGATTTCTGCTCTCAAAAAACTTCAGTCCCAATCCCAGCCGATGCATCGCCAAAATGCTGCCATGTCAGCCCTATATATCAATAATCCTCTTCGAAAAGGTTTCTTGAATAATTTGTTTAGCACGCATCCTCCAATTGAGAAACGCATCGAAAGGCTTGAACATGGCAAAACAACCTTCTAAAAAGACTGCCAAAAAATCCCGTTCTGAGCGCGTAACTCTCCACAAATCCTTCAAACGTTCCTATCGTGAGGATTACGAAAGAAAACTCGAGGTTCCAGGAATCCTGGCCCACCTTTTTGGGACTTTCAAAATTCTTTTCAAAAACTGGAAAGTCTTCTTGCCACTTCTTATTTTGGTCGTGATCCTAAATTCAATCCTGGTTACTCTCATGAGCGAAAACATGTATGTTCAGTTCCAGGACATTTTGGACGAGACTAGCAAATCCTTCACCGGTGGTGAACTCGGAAACGTAGCAAAAGCTGGGCTTCTCCTTATTTCTACCATCACTAGTGGTGGTCTCACTACGAATATGACTGAGTCTCAAGGTATTTTCTTTATTTTCCTCTTGCTCCTGACCTGGCTCGTGACGATTTTTCTTCTGCGTCACATTATGGCTGGACACAAAATCAAACTTCGCGATGCACTCTATAATGCTGGCGCACCAATCATCTCAACGTTCATAGTTTTCTTTATTGTTTTCCTCGAATGCATCCCGATCTTCATCTTCATCATTCTTTATTCAACAGCCGAAAACACTGGCTTTCTTGACATGCCATTCTATGCGCTTTTGTTCTTCTTGTTCTCAGTCCTCATGTTCCTCATGTCCGGTTACTGGCTCTCTAGCTCAACTATCGCGCTCGTCTCAGTTAGCGCGCCGGGTCTCTATCCAATGAAGGCCGTCCGCACAGCGTCCGATCTCATGGCAGGACGCCGCATTAAATATATATTAAGGCTCCTCGGATTGTTCATCTTCCTCGCAATCATTTGGGTTCTTATCATGCTTCCACTCATCCTCTTCGATCTCTGGATGAAACAATTCGAGTGGACTGCCGGAATTCCGTTCGTTCCAATTTGTCTCGCAACTATGACTGTGTTTACTGTGATATTTATCGCAGCCTATCTATATCAATATTATCGTTGGATGCTAGATTATGACGAAGACTGAAGCTGAAGAAAGAATTTTGAAGCTACGCGAAATCATTAACGATTATCGCTATCATTATCATGTTTTGGATGAGTCGATTATGTCTGAGGCGGCTGCCGATTCTTTGAAACATGAACTCGCCAAGCTTGAGGAGGAATACCCTGAACTTATTACTCCTGATTCTCCAACGCAACGTGTAGCTGGAAAACCACTCGACAAATTCAAGAAAGTTACGCACGAAAAACGCATGATTTCGCTTGCTGATGTTTTTTCCGAAGAGGAAGTTCGCGACTGGCTAACTCGTAACGAAAAACTCGTTCCAGGTGGAAAAATCAAAGAGCTATTCACAGATATCAAAATGGACGGCCTCGCTTGCTCGCTCCATTACAAAGATGGCATGTTTGTTCAGGCCGTCACGCGTGGCGATGGCTTGGTTGGTGAAGATGTCACGATGAATGTCCGTACTATCGAAAATATCCCAATCAAAATCGACGAGCCAGGCGAAGTCGAAGTACGTGGCGAAATCATTATCTTCAAAAAAGATTTCGAAGAAATTCAAGAACATCAGCGCGCCATTGGCGAAAAAGAGTTCGCTAACCCAAGAAACCTAGCTGCCGGTTCAATTCGCCAGCTCGACCCGAAAGTCGCTGCCTCTCGTCCACTCAAATTCATGGCTTATGACCTCGTGAAGCCAAATCTCCCGACCCACAAAGAGGCCTACGAAAAACTTCGCGCTATGAAATTCCGCACCTCAAATGAGGATCGTGTTTGGACTTTCGATCAGTCGCAAGAACTATTTTCATATATTAAATACCTCGACGAATACCGCAAAACATTGCCATTCAATACTGACGGCATGGTAATCAAAATCAACGATCGCAAAGTCTACGACGACCTCGGTATCGTCGGTAAAACTCCGCGTGCTGCAATTGCCTTCAAATTCCCAGCCGAAGAATCAACCACTAAGGTTCGCGATATCGTGATTACGATTGGTCGCACTGGTGCAGCTACGCCGGTTGCAATTTTCGATCCCGTCGAAGTGGCCGGTTCAACCGTTCGTCACGCCACCCTCCATAATGCCGACGAAATTGCTCGCCTTGATATTCGTATCGGCGACACCGTGATCATTTATAAAGCTGGCGACATTATCCCTCAGGTCAAAGAAGTTCTAACGACACTTCGTCCAGAAAACTCAAAACCATTCAATTATGAAGAAGCTTTGAAAGAACAATATCCGGAACTTGAATTTTATCGCCCAAGCGGGGAAGTGGTTTATCGCGTAAAGGGCGAAACCTCGGATCTCATTTTGAAACGCGCCATCGAGTACTATGCTGGCAAGCCTGCCCTAAATATCGAAGGCCTCGGTGAGAAAAATGTTGTGGCGCTCGTCGATTCCGGGCTCGTTTCTTCGATTGCTGATTTATATCGCTTGAAAGTTAGCGATGTCTCGAAACTTGAACGCTTCGCTGAACTTTCTGCCAAAAACCTCATCGACGCAATCGAAAAATCCAAAACTCCAACCCTAAATAAGTTCATTACGGCCCTTGGTATTCGTCATGTCGGCGCCCAAACTGCCACTGTACTCGCAAATACTTTCGGCTCAATTGACCGTCTGAAAGATGCCACCGAAGACGAGCTACTTTCCATTAATGATATTGGCAAAGTCGTTGGCGAATCTATCATGGCTTGGTTTGCGGATGAAGACAACCTGAAGCTCATCGCAGATCTCAAAGAACTCGGCATGGCTCCAACCCATACTGATGTCTCGAAACTTCCACTCACCGGCCAAAGTTATATCATCACCGGCACGCTCTCGAGTATGGGCCGCGAGGAGGCGGAAGAAAAACTCCGCGAACTCGGCGCAACCGTAACCAGCTCCGTAACTAAAACTACGACCGCCCTCATCGCTGGCGAAAAACCTGGCAAGGGCAAAACAGACAAGGCCGAAAAGCTCGGTATCAAGACTATTGGCGAATCCGATTTTTTGAAATTAATTGGCAAATAAACTACTTGACTTTTTGATACGCTTATGCTTTACTAAGAGTAGAGTGTAAGGTTATACGGCCTAAAAACAAACAGAGCAAAACCAAAAAAGGGAAATAAAAACATGTCAAAACAAACATTTCGTTTGAGGAATAATTTTATCCTAAACATTTTGTTTTCATGCTCTAGCGTTTCGCTAGCCCTTTTTGGTTTGCTCACCTTTGTCCCGCCGTATAACCCAGAGAAACAGGCCGAAGCTCTCATCGATCCAGATCTCTATACTATTTCTGTCAATGCCGTCTCAGACATTAGTCTTCAAGTAAATCCATCCGCTGCCGGAACAGTGGCTATGGTTGAGGATGTCATCACGAGCTCCACAAACTCCCCGTCTGGCTACAAGCTTTATGTTTCCGTAGACGGAGATCATAATGATATTTATTTGAACGGCGACTCCAACAATGATGTAGCGGGAAAGAAGATTGCTGCCACTTCCGGCACCTTCGATTCTCCGGCCGCCCTTACTAGCGATTCATCATCTTCATGGGGATATGCAGTTCCTGGTCTAAATAATTTTGACATCGCCTATGATCCATCCTCCCCATCTTCTTCCGCTAAGTTTGCAGCCCTCCCGGTCATTGGCGAAGAACAACTCATCCATGAACACGAAGGAATAGCCACAGACGACACAACGAGTGTCTATTATGGCGCCAAGGTGGATTCTAATATTGCCGCAGGTCATTATGTTGCCAATGTTGTCTATACTTCTATGACGGATATCTCTTCTATTACAAATGGTGAGCTCACAGTTTCTCCAAACGATTTCATGGAAAACTATGAACCAGTGACTATTACGATCACAACTTCCTTAAGTACTTCCCGTGAGATTGGAACCGTAACTGCAACTGTTGGCGGAAATATCTGCGGAGATCTAGATATCGCTAATTACGACCCACTCACTGTGACCTGTACTCTTCCTGCTGGTCTTTCCAGCGATGAGCATAATGTGGCCCTAAATATCCCACGTCTTGGCAAAAGTTATGAAGCTGAGGACGGTATTAAAGTAATTGCAGCGAATCATACCTGCACCAAACAATATCGCCTCCAAAACGCAGACGGTACTTATCCAGACGAATATACTCAGGACCCAGATCTAACCGAAACCATTGCTCATGGCGAAACCTGTTCCTACACCAAATCTGCAGCAGAATACCAATCGCAAACTATCACTGTTACTCCAGATGAAGATGCTGTATTGTCTCTAGATCTGCCGAGGAATACCTATACGCTGACTATTAATTACAATCAATTTATTACATCAGTTAGCGGCGCCGGAACTTATCGCTGGGGCCAGGAAGTGCCAATTTCCGCAGTCTCAACTGGCGAAAAGCCGTTTAGGGGATGGGAACAAAAGAGTGGCACGACTGGTTCGTTCGCTAATCCGACCGCGATAAGTACCACATTCACCATGCCAAAATCTAATGCGGTGATTTTCGCAGATGGCGGGCGAGAATGCAACTATGACCTGAACCATGCTTGGACCTTTGGTTATACCGGAGCCTCAGCCAGTTTTGCTGTCCCATGCGCTGGTACCTACAAGCTTGAGGTGTGGGGTGCTTCTGGTGGAGCTAATGGAGAATCGGGTGGCGGATCAATTGGAAAAGGTGGATATGCTACAGGTACCTTAGTCCTAACAACTAGCAATACCTTGTACATCGGTGTTGGTGGAGTCGGCAGAACCGGAAGCGGTGGCTGGAACGGTGGTGGGTCCGGCGGAAGTAACGCATATGGTACCCGTGGTGGTGGCGGTGGTGGAGCTACCCATATAGCCACATCTTTAGTTGGTACTGGAGAATTGAAGAATTATAGTAGTGCAACGTCATCGGTTAAGATTGTCGCAGCTGGTGGCGGTGGTGGCGGAGGAGCTAGTTCCTGGGCTGGTGCAGGCGGGGGTCTGTCGGGAGGAAATGGCGGAAACCCATGGCCTGCTGGTTCATCTACTACGACGGGTGGCTCGCAAACGGGGGCAGGTGGAAGGTCTGGTTCTCACTGGGATGGTTGGGCTGCTGATGATTCAAGATACAATACTCGTGGCGGTTTTGGCTATGGTGGTACAGGCGGGTCATTTTGCAAAGTAAACGAAGATTTACAAACATATCCATATCCACAAAATGGCGGCGGCGGTGGCGGCTGGTACGGCGGCGGCGGCGGAAATTCATTTGACGGAAGCTATGGTGATGGCGGCGGTGGCGGTTCATCGTACATCGGTGGGGTAACAAACGGTAGCACTATTGCCGGCAACGCATCAATGCCGACACAAAATGGCGCCTCAACCATGACCGGAAATTCGGGTAATGGTTACGCAAAAATCACCTTGATTGCAGACTAGAAAATAAAGGCAGGACTTGCCCGCCGAAGGCGGCCACAGTCCTGCTTTTTGAGTTTTCGTGTAACAAAAAATGGTCTGGGTGACAGGACTTGAACCTGCGACCTCGACTTCCCAAAAGTCGCGCGCTACCAACTGTGCTACACCCAGACGGCTGTACTAATTATACCACATTTTTCGAAAAAACCAGCCTAAACCTGTCTCTTCATGATAAAATTGATATGTTAAGGAGATAAAACTGTGCCAGAAGCAAGCAAAAAGATGCCGGCTAAGCCGTCAATGTCGAATTCCATTCGTAGCATTGTTTTTATAATTATCATCGTTCTATTCGGTGCCTATCTTTTAAATAGTTACAATTCTGGTGGTACAAAACAGACAGAAGTGCCACTTTCTAGCGTAATTTCCCGTGCCAATGACGAAAATGGCAACATCGAAAAAATCACTGTAATTGGTGATAATCTCGAAATCACCCTAAAAGGCGAAGAGAAAGCTACTGAAATTTCCCGAAAGGATGCCTCGGGCACACTATATGACCTCGGTCTCATCAATCACTGTGCCGATTTATCTGGTGAAGAACTAGCAAACTGTAACAAAAAATATCCGTCCATTGAGTACAAAGAGGACGTCGATGTCTTTGGCATCATCTTGAATATTATGCTCACCGTCTTCCCAATTCTTGCGGTATTTATCTTCTTGTCTTATATGATGCGCCAAGCTCAAGCCTCAAACAATCAATCTATGGGCTTTGGCAAGGCTCGCGCCAAGGTCTATGGCCCAGACAAAAAGAAAGTTTTATTTAAGGATGTAGCAGGAAACGAAGCAGCCAAGCAGGATCTCGAAGAGGTTGTTGACTTCTTGAAGTCACCAAAGAAATACGAAAAACTTGGTGCCAAGATTCCTCGCGGTGTTTTGCTTGCTGGTGACCCAGGAACTGGTAAAACTTTGATGGCTCGTGCCGTTGCTGGTGAAGCCAACGTGCCATTCTTCTCGATCTCAGGCTCCGAATTTGCTGAAATGTTTGTCGGTGTTGGTGCATCCCGTGTGCGCGACCTCTTTGGTAAGGCCAAGAAAAACGCCCCATCAATTATCTTTATCGATGAAATCGATGCTGTCGCCCACAAACGTGATGCAAGGGGCGGTGCTGGTCGCGAAGACGAACAGACTTTGAACCAAATCCTTGTCGAGATGGATGGTTTCGATAATGAATCTGGCGTCATTGTAATGGCAGCCACCAACCGTGTTGATATGCTCGATAAGGCCCTTCTTCGCCCTGGCCGCTTTGACCGCCATATCAATGTGACTCTTCCAGAAAGAAAGGATCGTCTCGAAATCCTGAAGGTCCACTTCAAGAATAAGCCAGTTGAAAGTGATGTTGACCTTAATGCGCTTGCCAAAAAGACTGCCGGTTCATCTGGTGCCGACCTTGCCAACATCGCCAACGAGGCAGCTATTACGGCCGCCCGCGAAGGCCACAAAGCCATCTCAAACAAAGACCTTACTGAGGCTTTTGAACGTGTCGCAATTGGCCCAGAACGTAAATCCAAAGTTATGAATGAATACGAGAAGAAGCTTACCGCCTATCACGAGGCTGGTCATGCCATTGTCGGCCACGTGCTTCCTGACTCTGATCCAGTTCATAAGGTTACAATTATTCCTCGCGGTAGCACTGGTGGTGTCACTTGGTTCCTACCTCCAGAGGATCGCAGCTACAAGAGCATTTATGACCTCAAAGACGTTCTCGCTCGTGCCATGGGTGGTCGCATTGCTGAAGAACTGGTCTTTGGTAAGGACTCAGTCACGACGGGCGCCTCTTCGGATCTCCAACATGTTGCCGAACTTGCCAAGTCTATGATTATTGGCGAAGGTATGGGCGACAAACTCCGCAACCTCGTCTTCCCAGATGAATCAACCGGCTACTACACAATCACAACCGGCAAGCCATACTCCGAAAAAACCGCCGAGCTAATTGATGCTGAAATTAGGGCCTACACTGAAGAAGCCGCAAAGCGCGCTATGGAAGTCTTGAAAGCTAACCGCAAGGTTCTCGACAATCTCGCCGAAGCGCTCCTGAAGCAGGAAACCTTGGAAGAAAAAGAGCTCGAGCCAATCTTAAAGGAAGCCAAGCTCCCAACCACTGCTAAGCTTCATCCATAATAAAGCGGAAAATAGAGATATTCCATGTATTATAATAGATACATGGAATATTTTTTAGATTTATTTAAACCCAAAAATTATAAGCTCGACCTTGCGATTGATAAAGAAAAGAAGACCTTAAAAGGCGTGGCAAAAATCAAGGGAACAGTAAAATCTGAAAATATCAAACTTCATGCCGTCGGGTTCAAGGTCGATAGCGTGAAGGTTGCTGGAAAAAAGGTTGAATTTGCGCACGAAGACGGCGTCCTTAAGATTGCTGGTCTTGGTCTAGGTGATACAGAAATTGAAATCAAATATCACGGCCCGCTCAATGAAAACATGCAGGGTGCCTATCTATCAACCTACGAATATAAAGGAACAACAGAAAAAATCGTATCGACTCAATTTGAATCTCATTATGCACGCGAGGCCTTTCCTTGTATTGACGAGCCATCCGCCAAGGCGACCTTTGATCTGTCAATTACTCTTCCGGAAGGCAGTGACGATATTGTTATTGCAAACACCCCGATTGCTAAAAAAGATGGTGAGACCACGATTTTCGAAACTACTCCGCGTATGTCCACGTATCTTCTTGCCTTTGTGATTGGTCACTTCCATTCGAAAACCATCAAGAATAATCACGGCACCATCATCACGACCTACGCTCCGCTCAACCAGGCGGAAAACTCAGTCGATTTCGCCAACGAAATCGCCGCAAAATCCTTGGAGTTCTATGATAATCAATTCGGTGTGCCATACCCGCTCGAGAAACTCGACCAAGTCGCGATTCCGGATTTTGAGGCTGGCGCGATGGAAAACTGGGGACTTGTGACCTATCGTGAGGCTTGTCTTTTGGTTGACGAAACTGCCACGCTCGATACTAAAAAATCTGTCGCTTTGACTGTTGCTCATGAATTGTCGCATCAATGGTTCGGTGATCTCGTTACGATGAAATGGTGGGATGATCTTTGGCTTAATGAATCCTTCGCGACCGTCATGGAATACTGGGCCGTTGATCATATTCATCCAGAATATAATATATGGGAAGATTTTGTGACGTCAGATTGTCTTGCCGCCTTAAAACGCGACGCTTATCTTGGTGTGCAATCCGTCTTCCAACCAGTTGAGAGCCCGGCCGAAATCGCTACACTTTTCGACGCTGCCATTGTTTATGCTAAGGGCGCAAGACTAATGCTGATGCTCATGCGCTTGATGGGTGAAGAAAAGTTTGTTCTTGGACTTCGTGATTACTTCAAACAATTCCGCTATTCAAATACTTCTGGTGACGATTTATGGAATGCGCTCGACAAATATGCCGACTTCAAGGTTAAGGAATTCATGCATGCCTGGATTTCAAATTCTGGCTATCCAGTTTTGACTGATGGCGTCCAAAAGCGCTTCTTGCTCTCCGACGCGGATGACAAAACCACCTGGCCACTTCCTGAAATCACGGACGATATGTCTGGCCACTACCTCATCAATTTGAACGACGAAGAGTTCATGAAAAAACTTGCCGCATTTGATAATTTGAGCCTCGAACAGCGTCTTCGTCTTTTGATTGACCGCATGTTCCTCGCCAAAACTCCGCTCGTTCCGTCGAAATCCTTGCTTGATCTTTTGGATGGATTCAAAGAAGAAACCAGCGCGTCGGTTTGGGAAATTATTGGTAGTATCATCGCTCATTTGAAACTATTCATGAAACCAGAGACCGAGCTTGATGATGAGTTTAGAAAATACATTATGTCACTCATTGAACCTCAGATCAAACGCCTTGGCCTTGATCCAAAAGCGACCGAGTCTGACAATGATACTCGTCTCCGTTCACAGATTCTCGGCCTCGACTTTTATGCAAATGATAAAAAGAATCTCGAAAAGCTCGCTGCAAAATATGACAAAGACTTATCGAGGATTAATCCAGAAATCCGCCGTGACGTTTTGGATGCTGTAATTCGTCTTGATGAATCAAAGTTTGATGAATTTTTGAAAAAATATCAAACCACTTCCGATCCGGAGCAAAAATCTGAGCTTCTCTTTGCGATGAGCCTTGCAAGGAGTGACGAAAACGTCGAAAAGTTGATCGGGCTCCTAAAGAAACCAGAAATTGTGAAGCCTCAGGATCATTTGCATCTATATATTTATCTTCGCCGCAATTATAAAACTGCCGAAAAAGCCCTTGATTGGTTATTTGAAAACTGGGATTATGTTGAAAAAATGTCTGGCGAAAAATCCATTGAGGATTATCCGCGCTACACCGCAAACACAATTAAGACTGGCGAAGAAGCCGAGAAATTCTTCAATTTTTTCGATAAATTTAAAAATAGCCCGATCCTTTCGCGCGCTCTTACGGTGGCCAGGACCGAGATTGAATCTCGTATTAAACTAATTGATGCCGACATGGACGGCATCGTGGATTACTTCAGAAAATAGTGGTGCCCGCTGCAGGATTTGAACCTGTACATCCGGAGATACTAGCACCTGAAGCTAGCGCGTCTACCAATTCCGCCAAGCGGGCATAGGCAAATTATATCACAAACCCCGCAAAACTTCTCTGGCGTGATATAATATGCTTATGAATAAAATACAGTTTGATGGGCCTGTAGTTTTGGCGATTATGGACGGGGTTGGTCTCGCTCCAAGTGGTCCAGGAAATGCCGTTTCTCTTGCGCGAACTCCTTTTCTCGCGAAAGCATCCGCTGAGGGAATGCCGTTTGCAATCAACGCTTCCGGTGAAGCCGTTGGTCTTCTTCCTGGCGTGATGGGGAATTCAGAAGTCGGACACAATACTATGGGCTGTGGCCAAATCATCAAACAGGGCATTGCACATATTGAAGATGCATTCGAAAATGGTTCGATTTGGGAATCCGAAGCCTGGAAGGGTGTAACGGATTTCTTACTAAAAGACGGCGCCATGCACGCCCTGCATTTCTCTGGAATTTTCTCCGACGGCGGAGTTCATAGTGACATCAAACATCTTGAGTTGATGATGGCAAAAGCCTATGAAGCCGGCGTCCGCAAATTCCGTATTCATCCAGTCTTTGACGGTCGCGACGTTGCACCACAATCCGAGCCAAAATTCATTAACCGCATCGAACGCTTTGCTGAAAAATTCGAAGAAGCCGATATTAAGATTGCTTCTGGTGGTGGCCGTATGACCACGACCGCCGACCGATACGCAAATGACTGGAAAATGGTCGAGCGCGGATTCAATGCTATGGTTTATGGTATTTCCGACAACAAATTCCATTCTGCTCTTGAAGCTATCGAGACTTTCCGTAAAAAAGATCCAGAAATCCAAGACCAATATCTGCCAGACTTTGTTGTGGTTGATGAAGATGGCGAACCAGTCGGCAAGATCAAAAAAGGCGACGCAGTTATTTATATCGATTTCCGTGCTGATCGCGCCATCGAAATCGCTTCTGCGTTCGACATCAGAGATTTTTCAAAGTTTAATCGTGGCAATAATTTTATCGTGGACGATATTTATTTCGCTGGGCTTACTGAATATGACTCAGATAAACATATCCCGAAGAATCAGCTCATCGCTCCAAACTACATCACGAACACCTTGAGCGAATACCTCGGCTCGAAGAAAATCTCGTCGCTCGCGATTTCTGAAACCGTCAAATTTGGTCACGTCACTTATTTCTTCAACGGCAACAGTAACGAGCCGGCACCACTCGAAAAGTTCCTAGAAATCCCATCTTATACCGAGCCATTTGATACGCGCCCATGGATGAAATGTGCCGAAATAACTGACGCCGTTCTTGAGAATCTCGACAAATACAAATTCGTCCGCATCAACTTCCCAGGAGGCGATATGGTCGGGCACTTCGCCGAAGTCGAACCAACCATCGTAGCGCTCGAGGCAATAGACCTATCCCTTGCAAGGATTGCTAAAAGAGTCGAAGAGCTCGGGGGATGTCTAATTATTACAGCCGACCACGGCAACGCAGAAGAACTTCTCGATGCTGACGGCAATCCAAAGACTGCCCACTCTTTGAACAAAATTCCATTCATCATCTACGACAAAACTAAGAATCGTGAAAAGTATGCCATGAATAATACGGCGGATCCAGGACTTGCCAATGTGGCGGCCACAGTCGCAACTTTGCTCGGTCAGGATGATTATCCAAGAGACTGGAAAAATCCGCTAATTGTGTTAAAATAATGGCATCATGGAAAAGATTACAAAGGCTATCATTCCGGTCGCTGGTTGGGGTACCCGCCGTTTGCCAATTACAAAAATAATTGAAAAATCAATGCTCCCAGTGGGGAACCGTCCACTCGTGGATTATTCTGTCCAAGAGCTCATCAAAGCTGGTGTCAAAGATATTTATATGGTTATCTCAAACACTGAGCCATGCCAAGTCCGTGAGTTCTATCGCGACAATCTTGCTTTGAATCAATATCTTATTGAGCGCGGAAAAGAAGATCGCCTCGCCTTGGCTAAGACTTTGCCAGATGATGTCACAATTCACTACACCGTCCAGGATCCATCTGGACGTTATGGCACTGCCGTCCCAATCGCAATGGTTGCTGAAGAATACAGCTTGAACGAACCAGTCTTTGTTTATTTTGGCGATGATTTTATTTGGAATCCAGATGGTGAATCAGCCGCCGAATCTCTTCTGAAATGCTTGCAGGACCCAAGTGACTCCGCTATCCTCGGCGTCGAGGTCCCTCGTGAAGAAGTTGTAAAATATGGTGAAATCACCATGGAAAATGGCATCTTGAAAAAGATTGTTGAAAAACCTGCTCTCGAAGATGTCGAGTCCAATCTTGTTCACGTTAGCAAATTCATTATGTCGCCAGCTCTCATGAAAGAAATGGTTGACTATGTGAATTCTCACGATTTCGGCCCGGATGACCAAGAATATATGGCCACTGACCCACTCGAAACCTATGTTAGGAAAGGTGGCATCGTCCGCGTTGCTCCAACCACTGGTGAATATCTTGATGGTGGTTCCGTAGACGGCTGGGTCCACGCCAACGAAGTCGTTTGCAGGAAAAAATAATGCTCCAAGACATTGAAATCGGGCAAATCTATAAACACTTTAAGGGGAAGTATTATATTGTGCTCGACATTGTCTTTGATTGCGAATCAAGTAACGAAAATGAGCCTGATAAGATTGTGATCTATCAGGCTCTTTATGGTGATAAAAAACGCTGGGCTAGGCGCTATGAAGTTTTTGCTTCGGAAGTGGATCATGAGAAATATCCAAACGCGAAACAGAAGTGGCGCTTTGAACCAGTAGAATTAGTGTAACAAAAAAGCTCCTAATGGAGCAAATTCGTGGTGAGTCGGGAGGGGCTCGAACCCTCGACACCGGGCTTAAAAGGCCCGTGCTCTAACCAGCTGAGCTACCGACCCAGGGTAAATAAATGGTGGGCGATAGAGGAGTCGAACCTCTGACCTCGTCTACGTCAAAGACGCGCTCTAGCCAACTGAGCTAACCGCCCAAATTGTTAATTTGCCTTATCTCTTAATTATACCACAGATTCGGCTTTTTGTAAACAAGGGGTCAAAATCCCTGAACACTTCGATTATATCACGATTGAATAAAAAATCCAGAGCATTTCTCGTGGTATAATAAGATTAAGATGAAACATCTCAGTATTTTTCTTGGCAAAAGTGTCCAAAAGCTCACGAGTCTGAAAAAGACTGGCGGCTCTGCTTTGCCTGGTCTTGTCGTCGAAAAAACCGACCCAAAATTTATCGGCAAAATTCTCTCGAAACTTCCATACGGAGTTGTTGTCGTCTCTGGCACGAACGGAAAAACCACAACCACGAAAGTCATCTCCGAACTCTTCGAAAAAAACGGCCTCAAGGTCTTCACGAATAAAACCGGCAGCAATTTTGTGCGTGGCGTGATTTCTGCAATCCTAAAAAACATCAAACTAACCGGAAAATTCGACTACGACATTGCCGTTCTGGAACTCGACGAAGCCCATGCTGTAAAATTCAGTGAGGTTGCGCCAATCGATTATGCTTTGCTTCTAAATGTTCAGCGCGACCAACTCGATCGCTTCGGCGAAATCGACCACACCGCTGACCTGCTCCAAAAAATCGCTTCAAAAACCAAGAAAACTACTATCTTAAACCGCGAAGATCCACGTGTTTCGAAAATTAAAGCCAAAAACACGAAATTCTTTGGTCTCTCCAAAGAAATGCTGGACAAATTCCCGTCCGACGATGACCTGATCGAAAAATCTGAGGTCAAAGTCTCCAATCAACCCGCCGCCGTAATCTTGAAAAACCTAAAAGGCAACACTGCAACCTATCAAATCGGCGAGGAATCGGAATCTGTCGAGCTGGAACTAAAAGGCATCTATAACGCCTATAATGTCGCCGGCGCCCTGGCGCTTGTCGCAGAGGTTTTAAAAGATAAAAACCCAAAAGAACTAGTCGGGGAACTAAAAGATATTAAATCCGCTTTTGGCCGCGGTGAAATTCTGAAAGTGGGCGACACCGAAGTCGAAATTTTGCTTGTCAAAAATCCGTCTGCCTTTCAGCTTAGCCTTGCTTCGTTTGCGGACAAAGATCACGATTATATGATTGCCATAAACGACAATATTGCGGATGGTCGTGATGTCTCCTGGCTCTGGAATGTAGATTTTAGTGGCCTCAAAAATGTCAAAGTTGTTTCCGGAATTCGTGCTACGGACATGGCGCTTCGCCTAAAGTATGACAACGTTGAATTTGGTGAAGTTGAAGAAGATCTCGAAAAGGCTATCAGGAAGTTCGTAAAGTCTGGCCCAAACAAAAAGCGCATTTTCACGACCTACACTGCCATGCTTGAAATCCGCAAAATCATCTCAGGAAGGAGTTTGCTATGACAATCAATATCCTCCACCTCTATCCGAAGGAAATGAACCTTTATGGTGACCACGGCAACATTTTGGCCCTAACTCGTCGCCTCGAATGGCGCGGCTATAAAACAAACATAATTCATTACGAGCCAGGTATGGAAATTCCAAAAGACGTCGATATTATTTTTGGTGGCGGCGGCCAGGATTCCGGGCAGGGAAAAATCGAGAAAGATTTAAAGAAAATCGCCAAAGTTCTGAAGGAAAAAATCGAAGCTGGCGTGCCAACGCTTCTTATCTGCGGCCTCTATCAGCTCATGGGCAAATACTTTGAGACCGCCGAGGGTCAGAGAATCGAAGGAACCGGCGTACTTGACCTGTACACTAAGGCTGGACCGACCCGCCTCATTGGTAACATCGTCATAGACTCAGAAGAATTCGGCGAAGTTGTCGGCTACGAAAACCATTCTGGGCTCACCTATCTTGGTGAGGGCCTAAAACCGTTTGGTGAAGTAAAAATTGGTGACGGCAACAACGACAAAGATTCTGGCGAAGGAGTCAGATATAAAAACTGTATTGGTACCTATCTTCACGGTCCAATTCTGCCAAAGAATCCAAAAGTTACGGATTTCTTAATCAAGACTGCCCTCAGAAACAAGGGCGAATCCATTGATTTGAAGCCGCTAGACGATGCGGTTGAAAACAAAGCCCATAAAGTCGCTGCTTCGCGCCCACGCTAGTCTTGACTTTTTATACCTCTTATGCTATGTTAGACATAGATAAAGGTCATACAAAAATGAAAAAACAAACAAGAAAATCTTTGGCACTTGCTGCGTTGGCAGTTCCTTTTGCTATGTCTAGCAGCGCCCTCGCCGAAACCTCCGGCACCACAACTGTCAACATCGAGGTTGACGAAACCTTGTCGCTAGTTCTCAGCACGGACAATATTAATTTTGCTACTGCAGGCAGTGGCCTTATGACGAATAATATGGTAGTTACTGGCGCTACTAACTCTGCGGCAGGTTACGCCGTTAGTGTGAATGTGAATAATAACTACACTGAACTAAAACATCAAAGCTCAGGCGTCTCCGCCTATATTCCGACCTTATCCTCAGCAGTAACAGCAGAATCATTTCCGGACATTGCCTGGGGTTACGCTAATTCTATAGCTAGTGCAAGTGACGAAGTTTCAAACGATACGACCTTTAATCCGATTTCAACGACCTCTACAAAAATCTTCAATACTTCAATAAACGGTTCAGCCTCGCATGTCTTCACGGTTGGAGCTAAGATTAATAATACTCTTCCAGCCGGTACCTACTCAAATGACCTTCTCTTTACAATCACCGCAAACCCAGTCCCAAGGAACTCTATCGAAGATGAAATGATAGATCGCGACATCACTCCAGTAAATGACCCAATTTCTGGCAAATCTTACTTCCCAATGCAAGCTATGACTCCGGAAATCTGCCAAGCTGCAACCCTCGAGGAACAGGTTCAACTCATCGATACTCGCGACCATAAACTTTACTGGGTTGCCAAGCTTGCCGATGGTCATTGTTGGATGACGCAGAACCTTGACCTTAACCTCGATTCTATGAAAGCTCTCACATCAAAAGACACAGACCTCAATGTCATTAGTGATGAAAATGGTGCTTATTCTACTTCTAATGGCTACAGCAGAGAAAACGGTGTAATCTCCTGGTTGCCGGCCGAAAGCACTAAGAATTTCGTGACCTCGGGCGATGAACAAGGTCCATACAATGTTGACTGGCCAAGCGATAACGACAATACGCCTACCTCCGCCGACACTGGTGAGTGGTATTGGAAGGGTAAGCTAAACCACGATAACAGTAGGGAGTGCAACTATATCGCAAAACTCTATTGTACTCACACGGATTTCTTCAGTGAGACCCCAATTGCTGCAACTTATTACGAACATGGGCATGTAGGCAACCATTACAATTTTGCCGCAGCCGTAGCTTCGAACGATACATCCGGATATAAATATACCGAAAGGACCCCGGCCAACAATCCACAAAACTCGATCTGTCCAAAAGGCTGGAGACTGCCAACTTCGTATCCATACGATTCTGACTATACTGAGGCGGGGTCAAAGGACGAATACACTAGACTTGCGTACTTGTACGGGAACTATTCTGGCAATGGCTACAGTAGTATGGATTCAGAGGCTCTCGAATCGGCTCCGTTCTATTCGGTTAGAAACGGGTATTTTCAGGGCGGAAATTTCAACTACCCACAATACCAAGCCTATTATAGGACGTCAACCGTTGGTAGTGATGACTACGCATACAGCTTGAAACAAGGGGTTGGTTCTGGAAATCCAATATCATACGATCTTCGTCAGTATGGAATGGGTATCCGTTGCGTAGCTAAATAAAAAAGAAGGGAATAAAATGGAACAGAGCGCAATCATTACAATGCCAATCATGGATAGTGGTAAGCAAAAAGACAAAAAAGGATTGATGATTATTGCAACAATCACCTCGATTTTGGCTGTTTGTGGCATCGGGTTTGGTGTTTATAGTTTGATGCAGAGTATGCAAAAAGATAGCCAAATATCTAATCTGAAAGCTCAACTTAAAGAAGATAACGACGCAACTGCCGCAATCGAAGTCACTGAGATAGGTCATGAATCTATTACGGATACGGCTAAAGTCAGCGGCGGACCTTATATTGAAAACGGGTACTTCTATGTTCCGGAGTGGGGTTTGAAGTTTAGTGTCCCTAGTGACTTGGCTAATTACGGATATTCTGTAAACTACGATACTGCACATACCGGCTATACGCTCCCCTCAATTGGTTTTACGGCCATGCTGAAATCGGATGAGCGTCAGGCGACACAAGTAGCTTATTACGACAATATAGAAACATGTTCCATAGTGAGTGTATCTAAAGAAGCTGGCACTTGGCCGAATAATTACGCAATAAATGGCCTGGTTAAACAGTTTGATGATTACTCCTTATTGATATGGAATTATTCTAGACACGATAGCTGTGATTATGGTCTTCATATAGATGAAGTACAGGAGAAGATCCAAACGATGTTCTCGAACCCAGAAAAAATCTAAAACTCTATCCATAATTATCCGCCGCCACACCTATACTATGTTGGATGAAAAACGAAACCATCCCTTGACTTTTTATACCTCTTATGCTATGTTAGTCATAGATAAAGGTCATACAAAAATGAAAAAACAAACAAGAAAATCTTTGGCACTTGCTGCTTTAGCAGTTCCTTTTGCTATGTCTAGCGGTGCTTTTGCCGAAACCTCCGGCACCACAACTGTCAACATCGAGGTTGACGAAACCTTGTCACTAGTTCTCAGTACGGACAATATTAATTTTAATGCTATCGGTAGCGAGCTCATGACAAACAACATGACAATTACCGGCTCGACCAACTCTGCCGCTGGCTACTCTATAAGCGTGAACACGAATAATGATTATACCGACTTGAAGCATTCCAATACGAATGTCTCGGCTTCTGTCCCAACCTTGTCTTCTGTAACAACCGTGGCTTCATTTCCGGATATTGCCTGGGGCTATGCTAATTCTCTAGCTAATGTAGGTGACGAAGCTTCAAACGATACAATCTTTAATCCAATCCCGGCAGTAGCTACAAAGATTTTCCAATCTTCAGCAAACGGTTCATCGAACCATATTTTTACAACCGGCATCAAAGCTAACAATAGCCTTCCAGCCGGTACCTACTCAAACGACCTTCTCTTCACAATCGTTGCAAACCCAGTGCCACAAAATAGTATTGAAACCGGAATGAATGATGATGGTGTCGAACCAATCATTGATCCAATTTCTGGCAATCCTTACTTCCCAATGCAGGGTATGACTCCAGAAATCTGCCAAGCTGCAACTTTGGAGGAGCAAGTTCAACTCATCGATATCCGCGATAAGAAACTTTACTGGGTTACAAAACTTGCTGATGGCAATTGTTGGATGACGCAAAACCTTGACTTCGACATTCCTTCTACTGCGCTTTCATCGACTACTACAAACCTAACTCAGTATGGTGTCGATGGGTATACAACCAGTGAGGGGTATAGCAAGGACGGGGATATCATCTATTGGACGCCAAGCAGTGCTACCATTCCAGCATCAGCCATTGGTACTACTGGCACTATTTCTGGCTGGCAAGTAGATCACGACCACCCATATTCAGCAGATCCAGGCACTTGGTATAGCACTGATACCTGGTATGACAATGACACTGAAACTAATTATCTAGCAGGCAACCAAGGCGATAAATTCTCTAGAACCCCATACTCTGGGAATGGCGCTCACGGGCATGTGGGTAACTATTATAACTGGTCCGCCGCGATTGCGACAAACGATGCTTCTGGCTACACTAGCTCGACATATCAAAATTCATCAGAGAATCCAAAGAACTCTATCTGTCCAAAAGGCTGGAGATTGCCAGTTATAGCTGAATACTCAAATGGCGCATTAGGTGCCAACGAATTCTATAACGTGGGTTATAGCTATGGCAGCACGAGCAATGATGAACATATTTCTGGAAGTCCAGTCTGGTTAATCCGTACCGGTTGGGTTACTGGCGGCCTAAGTAGCGCCGGTAGCAACGGTTTGTATTGGTCTAGTACTGTCGCCAACGAGATGAGTGCGTACGATCTCTACTTCCACCACTGGGGCTTTAACCCAAAAAACTACTACGGTAAAGGCAACGGTGCATCCATCCGCTGCGTTGCCGAGTAAAATCGCAAGCCTCAATAAAAATAAGACCCTCTGGGTCTTGTTTTTTTGCTTGGTGGCTCCGGTCGGACTTGAACCAACGACACAAGGCTCTTCAGGCCTCTGCTCTACCAACTGAGCTACAGAGCCAAGCTTAGACAATTATATCATGCCGAGCAGAAAATACAACCATCTCTTTATGTAAGTGTCTCGATTGACTTCGTATCTCCCTTATGCTAATCTTGAAAGAGAAAAGTTATGCAAAAAGTGAGAGGAAATTTACGCAAAACTTTTATACTCGTATTGTTTGCAATTATTTTTGCTACTCCAGATTTGGCTCATGCTGAAACCTCTAGCTCCTCAATGATTTCTTTTGATGTCGGTGAAACCATTTCAATAGTCCTCGGTTCGGAATCTATCAATTTCTCTAGTACAGACAACGAACTTATGTCTCGTAATATGACCGTGACTGGTTCAACGAACTCTGCTGCTGGCTACACGATTTCTCTTAACGCGAGTAATGACTATACAGATTTGAGACATACGAATCCAGGTGTCCAGGCTGCCATCCCGACCATTTCTGAAGATACCTCAGCAATGAATTTCCCGTCCAATTATTGGGGCTATACGGAAGGCTTATCAACAGCAAATTCTGCGCCAAACGGCGAAACGATCTTTAAGCCAATCCCGCTAAATCCAACCAACATCTTCGCAACGGCCAAAAACGGCGATGCCACCCACATTTTTACTACTGGTATTAAGATAGATAGCTCTCTTCCGGCCGGACTGTATTCTAATGAGCTGGTCTTCACAATTGTCGCAAAAATAGTCCTTCCGACTCCGCCAGGGACCGAAGGTGGTAGCATTAATGATCCGGGCGGCGGAAACTCTGGCCAAGTCTATCCAGCAAATTCGCTCGCTCGCGCATTTGAGCTTGCCTATGTCTCAGCTGGTAAGCCAATATATGTTAGCGACTCAGACGCCGCTATCGGCTGGCGCCCAATGGTTGAAAATGAAGATATTACTGGTCGTAGTGTTCGTTTTGCCATTCAAGACATTGACTTAACGTTCACGGATGGCCTCGTAACCCATAGTGTATGTGAGTGGGCTGCTCAATCCACTAATGCATTAGCCATTGATTTGCGTGATGGTACATCATATAGGGTTGGTAAGCTCAAGGATAATCGATGCTGGATACTAGATAACCTGGTGCTCAATCCAACCTTGCCGACCGTAAAAACCCGTATGATCGGAAACACCAACGGTAGTGACGCCGCGGTAAATAATTTCATTAATGGCGGTGGTGGGCAATCCGGATGGTCTACCAGTGCCGTAGCGCACGAAGGCAGTTCCAGTGTTTATAATCAACCACGCATCCAGACGGGCAGCATAAATAGCTTGCCGCAGGGCAACGATCCGCTCGCTGCTGAAGTTGCCGCAGGGGGATGGAAAACCGGCATCTATTATAACTACTGTGCTGCCACCCTGGGAACATATTGCTATGGCGAAAACAGCGGTATTGATAAGAACCCGAATTCCGCAATTGATGCCGAATTCGATATTTGTCCAAAAGGGTGGAGATTGCCAACTGGTGGGCCAATATCCTCTGTTGGAACCAATGCTGGTGGAGGCGAATGGCAACTTGCATATGATGCCTATGAAACCGAAGGTGATAGTGACGCACAGTACTTTGCTTTCAGGAGAGCTCACCAATTGCCTCTGGGTGGATACTATAGCTGGGGTAGCGCTTATCAATCTGGTGTGAGCTTGTCGGTGTGGTCTTCGACTTTTTATGACGGCAACTATGCATATTACCTGACCATGTTTTCTAACGATAGCGAGGGTAACGTAACTAGGCTGCAGGGCGCCAACTATCGCACTGGCGGCCGTTCGGTGCGCTGCGTAGCTAAATAGACGCCTAGTCATCTCTTGACAAAATCCCCGTTTTCGCTTATACTTATTTTTAGATAAAGGTCAAACAAAAATGAAAAAACACACATACAAATCTATTGCACTTGCTGCGTTGGCAGTTCCTTTTGCCATGTCTAGCAGTGTTTTTGCGGATACCTCCGGCTCTGCAACAGTTAATATTCAAGTAGACGAAACTCTGTCCATCGTTTTAGGCTCAGAGTCTATTAACTTTTCTCAGGCAGATAATAGCCTCATGTCTCGAAGTATGACCGTAGCCGGTGCGACCAATGCTGCAGCTGGTTACACGATCTCTTTTAGTGCGAACAATGAATATACAGATTTGAAGCATACAAATTCAAATGTTAATGCTAGCATTCCGACTCTTTCTGAAAATGTTTCTGCCGCTAGCTTCCCAGTCAATCACTGGGGTTACGCAGATAGTTTGACCTCTGTTAGTGCCGAACCAACCAACGAAACAACCTTCAAAAAAGTTCCTTTGAACCCAACAAATGTCTTCGCGACGGAAGCGAATGGCGAAAGCACTCACATATTTACGGTTGGTGTTAAAGCGGACAATAATATGGCATCCGGTACCTACTCAAACGACCTTCTCTTTACAATCGTTGCAAACCCAGTGCCACGTAATTCTATCGAAAGCGGAATGATAGATAATGGCATTTCTCCAGTAACTGATCCAAGTTCTGGCCTAGCTTACTTCCCAATGCAAGCTATGACTCCAGAAGTCTGTCAGACTGCAACTCTCGAGGAACAGGTCCAGCTCATGGATACTCGTGACAACAAGCTCTACTGGGTCTCAAAACTCGCTGATGGCCATTGTTGGATGACACAAAACCTCGACTTTGACCTCAATTCTGCCGTAACTCTTACTTCGGAAGATACCAACCTGAGACAATATGATACCGGCGAAGGTTATTCCGCTAATGGATTTGACTATGTTATGTATAGTTCACAACATGGATATAGTTATGATGAACAAACCGGCGTCATCTCCTGGACGCCAGATGCCAGCACGATCGATATGACCGCCGGCAACTACACCGACTGGGTGAAGAACTATGCTTTACCTATTTCCGCTGACCCTGGAAACTGGTACTATGCCGATCAATTCTTAACCCCAGCAACCAAAAACTATATGACTGGTAATGGCGGTGACTACTTTAGTCAAACTCCATTTGCTGGTAACGGTATGCACGGGCACGTCGGAAACTATTACAACTGGACTGCCGCTGCTGCTTCAAATGTTAATAGATGGACCGATGCTAGGGGCGGCACCTACAGTAACATAGCAGACAACCCGCAAAACTCTATCTGTCCAAAAGGTTGGAGACTTCCTACTATCTCTGGCGACTCCGCCGACGTTGCTGGCAGTACGAACGAATTTGCAAGGTTGAACACTCTATATAATGGCGGCTTGCTTAATACCTCTGCAGGCCTTGAGGGCGCTCCATTCTATCATATCCGATCTGGCGTGCTATCTGATGGCTACGTATACGGCATGGGCTATGGTGGAACTTACTGGTCCTCCACTGTTGTTCATAGTATGACACACTATGTTGCTAATATTGAGGGAAATTCTGCCAATGCCTCCTATAGCAACGACAACTACTACGGCTTCTCAGTACGCTGTATCGCTGAATAATAAACTCGAAAAACATTTAATAATTTAGACACCTATATTATAATAGGGTTATGGTTAAACGGGTTATATTGGGTGTTCTTGGGGGGTTATTAACTATTGGCGTGGCGGTTCTTGTACCAGAAAACGCCAAGGCGTCTACGGATATAGATATTCAGGTTACTCCAATTCTTGAAATGTCGCTTTCTAGTCTAGACATGGCTGTCCAGCCGGACGGGGAACTTAGGATGGACGACATAACTTTGAATGTTATCTCGAACAACCGTACTGGGTTTGTTGCTACGATGACGATGACTAAAAATGCCGATGAAACTGGCGCAACTAGCTTGAATCATGCGGTTGTCTCCGGTGTCTCGATTCCAGCTCTTGATGCTAGTTCCGCGGCTAACGATTTTCCGGCTAATCACTGGGGTGCCTCTCTCGATAGCGGCGCAACCTTCTCTGCAGTCCCGGCAAGAGACGAAACCGGCTTAACAGTCCTTTCGACTTCCGGTGTTCTAGAGACCAATAACGCTAATATCACGATCGGTACCAAACTCGGCGGAGATACTACTTCTGGTCGTTATGAAAACTCCATCCTTGTCACAGTTGTCGCGAACTATGTCCCACTTCCTCTTTCCGAGTCATATTTGGTAGCAGGAAAGACCAAGGTTCGAGCTGCAGACGGAAGATACTACTACTCGATGCAAGATATGGATGATGCCGTCTGTAATGGTGCAGATTTGCTTGACACTTCTGTCCGCGCAGTCGATATTCGTGATGGAAAAGTCTATTGGATTGCCAAACTTCAAGACGGCCATTGTTGGATGACGCAAAACCTCGATCTAAACTTAAGCCCAAATATTGCTCTAACTTCCGAAACCTCAAACCTTGTCGAGTTTAATGACGCTGAAGGTGCCTACACTGCAGATGGCGGCTATAGCATGTCCGGCGACGTTATCTCCTGGACGCCACTTCGCGCCACGGTTGATGCCGTGACGACTGGTGCGACCCCTGGAAGTGTCGACGGCTGGGTTCATGACCAGACTAGCCCATCTTCTGCCGATGCGGGGGATTGGTATTGGATTGGGAATCCTTTCTATTCATCGCCGGAATGTGGCTACAGTGGGAATCAGCAATGTGATTACATCAAGAAACGATATGCTGAATATGCAACTCGCTTCACTGAGACTAAGAGTGATGCAACAAACTTCGAACACGGCCATGTCGGGAACTACTACAACTGGACTGCGTCCATTGCGACTAATAATTCTGCTGGATATCATGTCAAAACGGATTCCACCCCAGTTGATAACCCACAAAATTCTATCTGCCCTAAAGGTTGGAGGCTTCCGACTCGTTCTTCTCAAGACACTAGCGAAGTGGGAAGCACAAACGAATACGGAAGACTGGTTCTGCTGTACAATAACAATCTAAACAACACTAGCGAAGGCCTAGAGAAGTCTCCATTTTATGCGGTACGATCTGGTTACCTCTTCTGGGATAGAGGAGATTTGTTTTCCGCAGGAGAAGAAGGCCGCTACTGGCTTTCTACAGTGTCCAGTAATGACAATGGATACGCTGGCGACTTTTCTTTTGGTCCGGGACGGTTTACTTCAGTATCGAGCTCTAACTGTGTGAACGGATACCCGATACGCTGCATTGCATCTAGTGATATCAGTCGCCATATGCTATCATTTGATGTTAATGGCGGCGTGGGCGCACCAGCGTCGATTGTAGCGAGCGGTAGTACAAATGCGACAATTATGATTCCGATGACGATCCCAACGAAAAGTGGTTTTAGCTTTAAAGGCTGGGCAACCACTGACGGCGCTACAACTGCAGAATATGCCTACAACGGCTCAATATTTACACCATCTAGTATTGTAATTTCCGAAGATACCACGCTCTATGCTGTCTGGGGACAAGCAGACCTCTCTTCGATTACCTACATGCAGGAAATGACGCCAGAACTCTGTGCTGCAACTCCAACTCCTTCAATAGACGGGGTTGCCCCTGAACGTCAACTTGTTGACACTCGTGATGGCAAAACATACTGGGTAGCGAAGCTTGCGGATGGTCATTGCTGGATGACTCAAAATCTTGACTATAATATTATTGCTGGAACTCCAATTACTTCAGAAACCACCAATCTCAAACAATACGGCGTCGGAGCATATACTTCCGCCAGTGGCTACGCACAGGACGGATCGACCGGCGTTATTTCCTGGACACCGACAAATGCAACAATTAACGCCGTAACCTCCGGATATGTGGCCGGCTCTATCACTGGTTGGGCCAATAGCGGCACCGCTCCGTACTCCGTTGATCCTGGTGACTGGTATTGGCGGGGAAGCACCTTCTATCCATCAACAGACTGTGGCGGCGACTGTGATTATATCTCTAAGTCTAATATAAAATACGCGTCCCATTTTATAAACGTCGCTAGTGATCTGACGAACTATGGCCACGGTCAAGTCGGAAACTATTATAACTGGACCGCAGCCATTGCTTCAAATAATTCTTCGGCCTTCAGTGAAAATGCCTACTCCGATGTAGCTAACAGCCCTAAAAACTCCATCTGTCCTAAAGGCTGGAGACTCCCGACTATTTCGGATCAAACTGCTGGTGGCGAGGGTAGCACGGATGAATTTAGAAGATTAAACGTCGTCTATAATAACAACTCAACCAGCTCAAGTGAGGCTCTAGAAAAATCTCCAGTCTTTGCTGTTAGGGCCGGTTATGTCTATGGCGGCGCATTGTATGCTGCTGGTAGCGATAACTATCTCTGGTCTTCGACGCTAAGTAGCGGCACAAACGCCTACTATGCTAGCTTCAGCTCTGCTTATATCGGACCAGAGAGCAATTATTTACGTGATGACGGATTCTCGATCCGCTGCGTAGCCGAATAGTCGTGAAACGCCTGCTTACCATATCTTCAGATATTGTGCTAAAATGAGGTAATGAAAACCGAAAAATCATTACTTACTGCATTTATTCTGAATCTTTTCTTCGCGGCCTTTGAATTTATCGGTGGCGCAATCTCTGGTAGTATTGCTATTTCGTCCGATGCTATTCATGATCTTGGTGACTGTATTACTCTCGGTATCGCCTACGCTCTAGAAAAAAAGAGTCATGCCGGTCCAGATAAAAAACATACCTACGGCTATTCGCGCTACTCTACGCTTGGCGCGCTGATTACGACCACGATCCTTATCGCTGGCGCAATATTTATTATTTCAGAAGCTACTGAAACAATTCTTTCTGGTGGAGAATCCGAAATAGAAGGCGGAACGATGCTGATCTTTGCTGCCGTCGGTCTCGTTTTTAACCTCATAGCTATGTTTGTGACTCGCCACAAACACAATGCTAATGAGCGTGCAATTAATATCCATATCCTCGAAGATGCTCTTGGTAATCTGCTGGTTCTGGTCGGTGCAGTTGTGATCAATCTGACTGGCCTCACAATTCTTGATCCAATCATGTCTATTGCTGTCGCCTTACTAATCATAATTATGTCAATCAAAAACATCCGCCCGGTTAGTATTGTCTTTCTTGAGATGACACCAGACCATCTTTCGGTCGAAAAAATCCGCAAAGAACTTCTGGAAAATACCGAAATAGAAGACGTCCATCATCTTCACTTCTGGAACATTGATGAGGAACACATCTATGTTACATTGCATGTTGTGACAAACAATCCAATCAAGGCTAAACATGTAGTTCGCGAAATCCTCGAACACCACAAGATTCACCATGTCACGATCGAGACGGAAACTCCAAAAGAAGCCTGTGAAGATCACGATCATACTGTCGATGCCCCGAGTGGGCATCATCACCACCACTAGTGTGATATAATAATCTCATGAAAAAGATTAATACTTCACCAATCTCTGGAACCCAAGAGCTACTTCCGGGTGCTCAGGCCATTTTCGATAGTATCAAAGCTAAAATTAGTGAAGTATATCATGCCCACGGTTTCATGGGGATCGAGACTCCGATTATTGATCGTGCCGAAATCCTTTTCGCAAAAGCCGGTGGAGACACCGAAAAGCAAGTCTATCGCGTTTTTAAAACTGCTGAAACAGCCGAAAAGGCTGACGAAGCTCTTCGCTTTGATCATACTGTGCCACTAGCTCGCTATGTCGTTGAACACGAAAATGATCTAAGTTTCCCATTTAAGGCTACCCAAATTGGTCGCAACTTCCGTGGCGAGCGTGCTCAAAAAGGCCGCTACCGTGAATTCTATCAGTGCGATATCGATATTATTGGTCGCAATAGTCTTCCTATTAGCTATGATGCTGATATTATTTCAACCCTGCTTGACGCTTACGGAACTTTCCTTGAAACTCCAGTTGTTGCGCGCATCAACAACCGCAAAATCCTTTCCGGACTTATAAGTGCCCTTGGGCTAGTCGAAAAATCTGCGGATATCTTTGACATTATCGATCACGCCGAAAAAGTTCCACTCGAGGCCACAAAAGAACGCTTCGAAAATATCGGTCTTTCTGAAAATGAAATCAACAAAATGGTCGCCTTCACGAATCTCCATGGTTCTCGTGATGTTGTTATTGGTAATCTCTCTAAGCTCGACCTTAATAATGAAACCTTCAAAGAAGGGGTCGATGAACTCGACCAGGTTTTGAAACTTCTTGAAGCTGAAGGCTATGCCGGCAAATATGAAGCAGACATGAAAATTGTTCGCGGCCTAGATTATTACACAGGCACCGTTTTTGAATTTAATCTTCCAGAACATAAAGAAATCGGCTCCGTTGGCGGCGGTGGCCGTTACGAAAACCTCGCCGGCAACTTTACCGACCAATTCCTCCCAGGCGTTGGTGGCTCCATTGGTCTTACCCGCTTATTCTATGTCTTAAACGAGAACAATCTCCTAAAAACTGACTCCGAAAAACTTATCGACTACGAAATTATACCTGTTTCCGAGAATGAAAACGGCTACGCAATGGGCCTAGCTAAGAAGCTTCGCGAAAAAGGCTTTGTTGTCGATGTTGTCTTGACCGACAAAAAGCTTGGTGACAAAATGACCTATGCCGCAAAAATTGCTAAAAACGGCGTCGTGGTTGGCGAAACTGAAATTGTGACTGGTAACTTGAAATCCAAGAACTTTGCCACCGGCGAAACATCCGATCTTATTATCTAATATGCGAAATCCAGAACTATCTCAACATTTTCTTCGCTCGCCAAGGCTGGCACTAATGTTGATTGGTCATTCAAACCTCAAACATCGCGACACGGTCGTGGAAATTGGGGCTGGTTCTGGCGTGATTACGAGTGCTCTCTCGAAACGCGTGACTAAAGTTATTGCTATTGAGCCAGATCACGAAACCGCAAGAAAGCTTCGCGAGAATCTGGAAAAGCGAGGAATCGAGAATGTCGAGATCATCGAGAAAGATTTTATGGATTACGAATTGCCATATGGCCCCTACAAAGTATTTAGCAATCCACCGTTTCATTTAAGTTCCGCCATCGTTCATAAACTAATCGAGGGCGAGAACCCGCCAGAATCCTTCTATCTGATCCTTCAAAAACAGTTTGCCTTAAAGCTCCTGAACACTGACCGCCATTACACCTCTCAGCTTGGCCAAGAATTAATCAAAAAATATCAAACCAAGATTAAATACCCCCTAAAGCCGACCGACTTCACTCCGCCACCGGCGGTTCCGACCGTGCTTTTTGAGGCTAAAATTATCAAAGATTAACTTATTTGTTTCTGAGGCCCATGTCAAAGTATTTTTTGACGTAGCTCCAGTCCCAAGATGGATCAAAGCCAGAGAGTTCATATTTATTAAACTTGAAGTATGGCAGGCCACCGTTCGCAGCATCGACGGTTTTCCTGGCGTTTTCAATCACTTCGGTGAGGGTCCTATCTTCGTTGACGCAAGTATCAAAATCGCCGCTCAGGCCAATTTGGTGGCCAAGGTCAATCCAAAATGCCTTATCAAGGGAATTAATCATCGGGAAGGCAGACTTGCCATAGGTGGCAAAGTAGTTGTTCCAAACCGTTGCAATTGCAATTTTGTAATAATCCCAGAAACGACCTTCATCGCGCGCACAGAGCGTAGCTTCAGCGGAGTAGCGTGAATTAATCGGTCTAGCTTCACCATATTCATATAAGAAATCCGAGAGTTTAACCTCAAATAAAACGTCGTTTTCTTCAAGATACTGCTTAAACTCGTCCTCATTGTTTAGAATCGCAACTTCAAAGGCGACGCAATATGGGCACATCAGGTCAGTATAAGTCACAAAGTAATTCTCGGCATCCATCGAGCCCATCGTCATACGCTCATCCCAGACCTTTTCGGAATTCGGAGTCTTCTTGTTTGCTGCAAACACGCCAAAGCCGAGCACGCCAAGAATTAAAACGATTGTAGCAATCCTAATTATGTTTCCCGCTTTCACGCGCCTCCTTCTTCTTTAGATATCTTTCATTCACGATTATAACATACGTCTCTTCGCCGAGCCTTCTCATGGCCAAAACTGCCACAATAATGGCGATGATTGTCACGGCGGTCGAAATTGCGCCAGTCATAGCTAGTCCACCAGTCGAGAAAAGCGTTCCAAGAAGTGGCGTGAGGAGGGTCGTCCCGCAAGTTGGGCAACCAGCGCCGAGCGCAATGAGTCCGGCCACGATTCCGGCCTTTTCGACATTTGCGGAATTCTCACCGCGTTTCTTTTGCCAAAGAAGAACAATTAGGCCAATCAAAATACTCTGCAGAATGGTAATCGAGAAAACCGGCAGCCAATCGAGGAAGATCTGGTTAACGCCAAAAATAGCTAAGAAAGAATCTCTCAAAATTTCCATTGCCGTCCCAAACGATTCGCCCATTAGAGAAAACTTCGAGAAACCACCAGATAATAGATTCATTAGTGTCCCGAAGAACACGAAGGAGATCAAAAACCCAATCCAAAACTTACGTTCTTTTGTTGCCATCAAAATACCTTTACCGGCCAAATTGAAGCCGTCCAGCCACTTTGCGATGTTCGGTTTTTTCATTTTCCTCCACGTTTTACTTACTCCATTTTAGCATAAAAAGAACCAAAATATAAAAATATATCAGAAAACAAACATAAGAAAAGTCAATAGTATAACCTCACCCTACCTCTGTTAAGCATAAGAATATTAGAACATAAAGAATTTGAAAAATCAATGTTGACACACAAGGTGCCTATGCTAAAATAGAATCAGAATTCGGGTAAAGTTGAGAGATACCGGAATTCGGGTGGAGAGTGTAGAGTTATCTTGGCAAAGGATTTCCCACCTAGAAATTGAGAAAATTAAGGCACACATAGGGGTTGTGCCATTTTTTGTATGCTATAATAATCTTTATATGAGGATTTCGAAAAAGTTCGATTACTCTCTTATAGGTATTACCGGGTTTTTATTCGGTCTTGTTTTTGCCAGTTTCCTCTGGCATCAAGCTGCCGACTCTTTTGCTGAGTCTGATCAGATTATCGTGAAAGATTCGTACTATGTAACTATCTTTGACGATGGTGAAAAGACTATTATTAAGACCACCCCAAAAACCGTTTCCGAAGTCTTGAATAGTCTAAAAATCATCATTAACCCGAACGATCGTGTTGAACCGTCTCTGGACACGGTAGTCGACGTTGATAATTTCTTTGTGAATATTTACCGCGCGCGTCCAGTTATTATCAGGGAAGGCTTCAAAGAACGCTACGTTAACACCGCCAGTCGTGACGCTCGCACCATAGCAAAAGATGCCGGCATTACGGTTTGTGATGGCGATGATTTTGTCCTAGTTCCGAACAGTCATTTTCTTGAAACTGGTATTGCTGCAGTCTATGAGATTAATCGTAACGGAGACTGCGTAGCAACTGAAACTGTCGAAATTCCGTTTAGTGAAAGAAAAATCAAAGATTACAATATTACTCCAGGCGCAACCGAAGTTCGCCAACTCGGCGAAGTTGGCCGCAAAGAAGTTGTCGTAAAAACAACCTACAAGAATAACGAAGAAATCTCCCGCGAGATAATTTCCGAAACCGTAGTCAAAGAGCCGGTTGAACGCATCATTGCTGTCGGGGTTAGCGAAATCGAACGTCATCCATTAACTCCAAGCATGGGCCGCAATCGTTACACCGTAAAACGTGAAGACGGCGTTATCATAGAACGTCAAGAAACCTATTATGATCTCAATATGAGTAGAGTTATGCAGAATGCTATGCGTTGGAGTGGCTGCAACCACAGCGGTCATTATTCTATCCGCGATGATGGCGCCAAGGTTGACGACGATGGCTACGTTTTGGTTGCCGCTGAGCTATCCCGTTATCCACGCTGTTCAGTCGTTGAGACCTCACTAGGTCTTGGTAAGGTTTATGACACTGGTTCGTTTGCCGAGACGAATCCAGAGCAATTTGATTTGGCGACAGATTGGACAAACAGAAATGGCTCTTAAAAACAACAAATCACTTGGCCAACATTGGCTTAAAAATCGCATCATCCTGGATGATATTGCTGATCTTGCGGTAAAAGATGGAGTGGCAAACTGCCTCGAGATTGGTCCAGGTCTTGGCACATTGACCAGCTCGCTACTTCGACGCTTTGAGAAGGTTACCTCTGTTGAATTTGATGAAAACTTGGCTAAAAATCTGCCAAAATCCTTCCCAGGTAAGAATCTCGAAGTTATCAATGCAGATATTCTAAAATTTGATTTTAACTCCGTAGAGGCCCCGTATAGCGTTGCTGGAAATATACCTTACTATATCACTAGTCCGATCATCGAGCGCCTTCTCTTGGCCGAGAATAAGCCAGAAAGGATAGTCCTTCTCATCCAGAAGGAAGTAGCTGAAAGAATTGCTGCTGAGGACGGTAAACAATCTGTTCTGTCTCTGTTTGTTCAAAACCGCGCCGACGTCGAACTTGGTCCAGTAGTCTTGAAGGGTGAATTTACTCCTCCACCGAAAGTGGATAGTGAAATCATCATCTTAAACCCAAAAACTCCAGAAATCAAAGAAGAAGTTTTTAAACTGATTAAAATCGGCTTTAGCTCCCCAAGAAAGAAACTAATCGCAAATCTTGCCGGACTAAAATCTAAAGAAGAATTAAAACAAATCTTTGAAAAGCTCAATCTCGATGAGAACGCACGCCCGGCCAATCTTGGCTTAAAAGACTGGGAACGTCTCCAGGAATCTATGCTATAATAAAAGTATTATGCTAGATATAAACTTCATCCGCGAAAACCTCGATTTGGTGCAAAAGTCGGCCAAAGAGAAGGGTTACACAATTGACATAAAAAAAGTTATTGAGCTGGATGATTCCCGAAAGTCCGTTCTTCAAGAAACTGAAGAGCTTCGCCGCAAGCGCAATGAAATCGCTGCCCAGATGAAGGGTGGCAAGCCTGATCCGAAGCTTATCGAAGAGGGAAAAACAGTCAAGGAACAGCTCGTCTCTTTGGAAGAGAAGCTTGCTTCCGCTGAAAACGAATTAAAATCTGCCGCAAAAACCATTCCGAACATCATCTTCGAAGACGTTCCTTTGGGTGGTGAGGAATGTAGCGTCGAAGTCGCCTCTTGGGGTGGCAAAAAGCCAGCCGAAGAAGGCGTTGACCATCTCGACTATGCCATTTCTCGTGGTTGGGTAGATTTTGACCGTGGCGCGAAAGTCGCTGGCGCAAAATTCTATTATCTTAAAGACGAACTTGCACTTCTCGAAAATGCCCTCATTCAATACGGCATCAAGAAGGTTACTGAAAAAGGATTCCATTTTATCACCGTTCCAGATCTCGTCAGCTCTAAGGTTCTCGAGGGAACCGGCTTCTGCCCACGCACCTCAGAACAATCTGACGAATACTATATCGAAGGTGAAGATTTAGCTCTTATTGCAACCGCCGAAATCGCTCTCACTGGCTATCATATGGATGAAATCATCGACGAGAAAGACCTCCCGATCTGCTATGCTGGCCTCTCGGCTTGTTTCCGCAAGGAAGCCGGTTCGGCCGGAAAACACACTCGCGGTCTCTTCCGTGTCCACCAATTCAATAAGCTCGAAATGTATGTCTTCTGTCTTCCAGAAAAATCCAAAGAAATGCACGAAACAATTCGCGGCATCGAAGAAGAAATCTGGCAAGAACTTGGCATTCCGTATCACGTTATTAATATCGCTGCTGGTGACCTCGGTTTCCCAGCCGCTAAGAAGTATGATATTGAGTACTGGTCCCCAATCGATCAAACCTATCGCGAGATTACGAGCTGTTCTAACTGTACCGATTTTCAAGCACGCAATTTGAATATTCGCGTTCGCCGTAATGATGGCAAGATTGAGGTATTGCATACCCTAAATGGTACCGCCGTTTCTCTAGCACGCACCATGGTTGCTATGATTGAAAACTACGCCAAAATGGGTGAAAAAATGAAAATTCCAGAGGCTTTGAGGCCATATCTAAACAACAAGGAGGAAATCTAATATGAT
>JAEEGL013750031.1_pt1 | contig 51558 bp, 46 predicted proteins | sample 9134231 | NCBI WGS metagenome assembly JAEEGL01 (sample SAMN16246548, study PRJNA631951) | gut metagenome | biome: gut microbiome; feature: rumen; material: fiber-attached | host: Bos | place: Iran: Karaj | collected 2018-10
ATAAAATTACTATTCATGAAAAATACAAAGAAGAATATAAAAAAGATGATAAAACTGATAATTTCAATCATAAATTGAATAATGTTTCTAATTCAATGGCACTATGTATTGGAGATTATGGATTATATGAATGCATTAAGATAATTAATAACTATAATAATAAAGATCTATTAGATGAATTTATTCATATATCACAAAATACATATAAAGGTGAAATGTTAGATATAATGATTCCATTTCAAGAAGAATTCTTTGATGTTGAAGAGTTAGAAAAAGAAATACTAAATATAGCCGAATTAAAAACAGCTTGGTACTCTATATTAGGTCCATATAGATTGGGTTTATTATTAGGAAATATGATAAAACCTGAAATAAACAAACCACTAATTAAAATAGGTATCGCATTTCAAATAAAAGATGATATACTAGGTATATATGGTAGTAATATAGGAAAAACTACGACTGATATAGAAGAATATAAACAAACGTTATTATATTCTTACGCAAAAGAAAAGGATAAAGAAAATCTTAAGAAAAACTATGGTAAAAAGAATAAAAATGAAGAAATTAAGATATTATTTGAAGAGACTAAATCATTAGAAAAAGCTAAATTAAAAATGAAAGAACTATTTAAAGAAGCAAAAGAAGAATTAAGAGATATAGATTTAGATAACAATTCAAAAGAGATTTTAATGGAGTTAGTAGATTATTTAGAAAATAGAGAAAAATAATAAAAAGGGAGTGATACTATTAAAAAGAAAAGAAAAAACTTAATAAAAATAATAGTATTGCTTATAATAATATTATCAATCATTGAAATAGTAGGAATATTATATTTTGGTGAAAAAACTGGAAATTTTATTTGTGAAGGAAAAGAAGGTAATTTTGATACAAAATATAATATGGTTGTAAAGAACAATTATGTAACAGATATTATTATTGAATTTTCATATAATAAAAGAGAAAATTATACAGTCAATGGAGAAAAACTATGCAAAAATTATTTAGACGCAAAAATGTCTTGTGAATTAACTTCAGAAACAGATACTAAAATAGTTTATCAAATTAAAGGAACCATTGATCAATATAGGAAATCTCAAAATATAACTTCAACAAATTTGAAGTACGATGATTTTAGATTAGCTCTAGAAGCGAGAGATTATAACTGTAAATTTAAATAATATGATATAATTTGAATAGGATGGTGTATTTATGAAATATAATTATGTTCCAGATACTTATGATAGAGATTTAATAAAAGAAAAATTTAAAGATGATGATGAATTCTTAAAATGCCAATTAGAATATAAGAAGGCATTTGAATCTATACTTAATAAAGTATATGACTTTAGTGGGATAGATGAAAAGGTTAATTCAGATGGATTGGTTCCTAAGCCTATAACAGACGCACATTTCTTTTATCATCAAACATCAAATCTTCAAAATAATTATGTGTTTTTAAGAAATAATTTTCATGTAGAAAGACTAGATAAGGAAGATATAGAAAACTTAAAGAACGGAATAATCACTCAAGATCTATTCAATAGAACTTTGCCAGATGTTATATTTGAAGGTGGAGACGAGACATTTATAGGTCAACCTGTAGATAAAAACTTAGTAAAATCAAAAAGTTTATATTTTGAATTTGGTTATAATGAATATGACGTAAATGATTATGAACTTGTTGAACAAATCGAAAATAAAAGAGATCAAATAGCTGGAGAAATTGAAGAAGCCCTAAAAGGAAAAATAGGTATACCAATATCATTCATTACAAATGATTCTTTATCAACAATGCTAAATGAAGATGGATTAACTACAACACAAGATTTTATTAAACCAAGTATAAAGAATTAATAGCAACATTTTGTTGCTTTTTTCTTTGAAAGTGATAGGAATTTTGGTATACTAATAATAGTATAATAGAATAAGAATAGAGTAGAGTAGGTGTTTAGTATGGGTTTTGTAATAAATGGTTTTATTGGTAGTGATATTGATGCATCAGGTCAAACAAAAAGTGGTCAAGTAACAACTGACACAACAACTCAAAATACAAGTGTAGACCCAAGCCAAGAAACTGAATCTTATGACTTTACAGAAGAGACAGATGGACCAGGCGGAAACCCAGAAACTACATCAGATAAAGTAGCCGGTGATGGAACAGAAGGTCTAGGCCAATCAGGTGGAGAAAAATCATCATCTTATAATCCATCAGGTGATGGTGGAGCAAATACAGGTGGCACAGGAGGAAACGCAAATCAATCAGGATCAACTTCATTTGACACAGGAGGTACTGGCGGTGGAACCGGTGGTAACGGAACTGGTACAGATATGCAAATGACTTCTGGAGGAGAAATTAAAGCTGGCGGCACAGATGGTAACGGACCTGAATTAAAAGCAAGTAATGGCCCAGATGCTAGTTATGAAGGGGGAAATGCAGGAAAAAATACAGCAGGTGGTTCAAACACAGGAAAGGGCAAAGGAGAAGGTACTGAAATAAAAGTAGCAGGTACAGGTATGTCAATGTATGCCCCTGAAGATATTCCAGATAACGAATATTTCTTTCATGATGGAAGAGCATATATAATTACTGGACATGATGTTGATGGTACTCTAACAGCAGAAGATATAACAGATGACTTTGTTGCCCAATTGTCTTCTCTTGGTATTGAGCAAGAAGATATAAATAAAATTTTAAATGGCCAAATAACAGTTAAACAACTATTTGAAGAAATACAAGCAGATGAAATAGGTAGTGAACGATATAAAAAATTGGTTGAAAATAGCATGATTCAATCAATAAGATCAAAAGATTATCCGTTCTTTGTATTTAATAGCATGGAAGAACTTGATGCATATCTAAGTGACAAAGAAACTGAATTAGCAAAATTAATAGAAGAAAGAAATAAAGCTGATGATCATGAATTAGATGCAGTAGAACAAATAATAATGAAATTAAATGAAGGATATACTCTAGAACAAGCCTTAAGAGAACCTGTAGCATGGTCATATGTTGATCCGGATACAGGTGAAACTAAATATGTATATTCAGACCCATACGATGATATGGCTTATCAAGGAAACTATGGTAGCAATTATATGTATACTGCAGTAACTTATGAAGAAATGTATGGTGATAGTGAGTATTTACAACAAATAAAAGAACATTGCTATGAACAAACAATAAATCATTGGTTTAGTGATGATGAAGTAGTTCATAGATGGGATAACAGTGATGAAGCTACAAGAGAATTCTTTCTTGATATGTTAAATAAAGCCTCTGAACATCGAGAAAATAGAGCAAAAAGAGTAGCAGAATTAGATGCAAAAATAGATGCACTAGTTAGCGAAATAGAATATTGTAGAGGCGTAAAAAATTATGTAGAAAATGAATACTTATATTATGAAAACAACGTTAGAAAATATACTAGAAATGATGACTTTTTAGACAACTGTTCATATGATCCAGCTAATACAGACTATATTAATAACATTATTCCAGATGATGAACCATATGTATGGACATATAATGGTGGCCCACAAACAAAATTTATTAACAACAAAGAAGATATAGTTAGATTAATTTTAGCTATGGCAAATGGAGAGATTCCTCCTTCAGCATATGTATTTAAGAATGGTCAAGCTTATCAATATGCCTCAGATGATCCATTACTTCAACACTATATAGATTGGCTATCACAAAGAGATGGAGAGGGGAATTTACCATTATCAGAAGAAGAAATAGCTGTTCTTAACTATATAATGAACACCTCAGAAAACCCAATAGAAGATTTATATAATTATTTAAACTTCTTAAATGATGAAGAAGTTACTTTAGCAGATAAACTAGATGAAAGATGGCTTTATCGTCAACAAGAATTAGATCAAGAATTTGCCGATAAACATCCTTTCTTAGCCTCATTATGGTCAGTAATAGGAACACCATTTGAAGGAATTAGTGCAGCTATTCATTCATATAGTGCTGTAGCACAAGGATATAAAATAGCAAGATGTGATGTTTATAGTTCTGGCGACACAATGAGACAACGAGTAAGCTATAACATAGGAAATAAATATGGAGAAACATGGCAATTTGTATATGATACAGGTATGTCTATGGCAGATTCCTTAGCTTTAATAGCAGTTACTTATTTTACCGGTGGAGCAGGATTGGCTGTTAATACAATATTAAGTGCTACTTTAATGGGTTCAAGAGCATATGTTTCAACATTAAATGAATCACTTGATAGAGGATTAACAGATGCCCAAGCTGTTTTATTAGCAACAACTTCCGCTATTGTTGAAACTGCAATGGAATCATACTCATTAGGACACTTATTTAATCTAGAAGGAGCGTTAGGCTCAGTAACAAAAAGTCTAGCTGGTAGATGTGGAGATTTATTCACTAATCCTGCAGCACAAAAATTTGTATCAAAGTTAGTTTATTGTGTAGCAGGTTCAATTAGTCAAGGAATTGCAGAAGGTGAAGAAGAATTATGTACTGAATTATTGAATACAGTATTTGATATATTTATTGCTAAAGATAAGAGCAAAATAGCAGCATCAGCAGATCATTACAAAAAATTAGGATTAACTGATGAAGAAATTGCTATGCGATTAAGAGATGATTTTTATGGTCAATTATTCCAAGCATTTAAAGGAGGTTTCTTCTCAGGTTTGGTATTCGGAGCATTCGGAAGTGCAAAAACAACAGGTCTTACTTCATATGGTATAGCAAACGGTATGTATGATGGTCATATCGATACAAGTGCAACAGCATCTCAACAATTTATTCAAGCTATTAATTATAATGTTGCACAACAAGAGGCATCAGAAACAGTAAATGATAGATATTCAATTAAAGATGTAATCAAACAAATACAAAGTGGTGCTACATTCCAAGAGGCATTACAGTCATTAAAGTCTGGAGCTGTATTTAACGATGCAGTAGCTAAACAAATGAATGGAGAAGAATTAACAAAACAAGAACAAGAAGCACTAGATGCTTACAAACTAATTGAATTTGGCCTTGTAGAGCAACAAGCAAAACAAATAACTAAAGAAGAAATTATTAGAAGAATAAGTGCTATTTTTCACGGCTATGAAGCTCCATCTATAGCAGAAACTGTAAAGGTAGCACAAAAATACAGTGGAGCAACTTCACTATATGCAGGACAATTCCAACCCCCTGGAAATTTATCAAATATTACAAGAGAACAACAAATATATAATGATACATTATTTGCAATGGTAAAAACTGGAGAAAGACTAAATTTAACAACAGTAGGAGCTCTTAGACAAATGGACGATTACGTACGAACAGGACAAAAAAATCTTATTACAACTAGGGGTAATTGTAGATCTATCATAAGTCAATATAGTATTTCTGAGGTTGGAACTGCTTTGGGTAGAATAAAAGCAAATATAACTAATAACATGAATGTTGATATACAAAACGCAATAGATAATGTTGCTAAAGAATGTAAAATTACCCCAGCGGAAGCTTCAAGATTAGTAGAAGCATATATCAAAGGACAGCAATTGCAAGATATAAAGTTCCCTAAAGATTTTAACTATTCTGAATTAGAAACAATAAAAGTAAATTATAATATACACGCATCATTTACTGGAAAATTTGACTATACGGCTATATATGAAGGAATAACTTCTTATAATAAAGTATTACAATTACAAGAAAAAATGATCGAAGTAGCAACGGCTTATGCCGGTGGATCAAGGTTCCAAACTTATGAAGATGTATTAACATACCTAACAGAAATTGGTAGAACAGGAAACTTTCAAGATTTATCAAGAACAATCACAGAACCTATATTATATAGAGCAGATGCATTTGAATTTGCTAGAGCAATAGAGAGAGTAAATAATGCTTATTTTGAATCAATACAAATCAAAAACATACTATTAACTGATTTCGAGAATGCATTAAAATCAGGAAGAAAAAGTGACCCTAAAGCAGTATCTTTGCTATACCAAACACTATCAATGGCATATGCTAAAGGAAATCCATATGCAGCTCAAGTAATAAAAACAGTAATGAAAATAAAACAAATGGACCCTAATTTTTGTATAACTTCACAAACATATTCAGCTTGTCATTTTGACCACGTTGGATCAAATATAGAAATTGGTAAAATTCATACAGCTATGCTAGATCAAGGAACTATCATGCACGAATTAGGACATGCCCTATATTATTATATTTCTCACGAATTAATTCCTACAACATGGTATACCGCATCTCAGAATGCAAGAGATAGAATGACATATGATAGAAATGCCGCACAGACACTGGGTCAATTAGAGAATTATTTATATCAAGTACAACAATATTGTGGATCACAAGCACAAATCGAATATGAAAATGAATTGATACGAACTAAACGAAAAACAATAGCACAATATCAACAGTCACTAGCTAAGACTCTAGGTTATAAAGCAGTGTTTATGAAACAAACAACAATAAAAAATCTTACAGAAACATTAGAAAAACTTGGATACCATTCTACATTAATAACAGATCTAGTTACTGATTTTAGTAAAAATGGATTTGATAAAAATAAAGCTGCTCAAGCAATAATTGATGCTAATCTAAAAAAGATTAGTGATAGAATAGCAAGAACACAATATTCTGATGCTTGTGCATTATCTGATATTATAAGTGCTTTGACTTTTGGTAGAAATCAAGATCTTAGAGGAAGACAAATATTTGTAACTTATAGACACTCAGCAGATTATTACGACTTTTATGATTATGATAGTGGAAAAACTAGACCAAGAACACCAGTAGATAGAGAAATAGCAGCATACCATGAAATAATTGCTAATTATACCCAATTAATGATGACAGGATCACCTCAAAATATACGTTCTTTATATACAATACTAGGACAAGACTTCTCAAATTTGTTATATTCAACATTCACTTCAAACATAGAAGCTCATCATTTCGAAAGGTATGCAGATACAATAAATTTTGTAAAAGTTAGTGAAGCACTAAGAATTTTAGATGAAGTAAACAATATTTCTGCAACAGATATTCCTATAAAATTTGCAGATGTTCAAAGTTTTCACAGCTGGTTTATTCGTGAATTAATGATTAATGGAAAATTCGATTCAACTGTTGATTCTAGTATTTTATTAAAATTATTAGAAAATCCAACATTTGAAAAATGTCTATTAGAAGATAGAACATGGGTTTTAGATTTACATTTAGAAGAAGCATCAAAATCAATATCAAGAGAACAATCTATATTCTCAATGTTGACTCCAACTCAGTTTATTAGATACTTAAATCACAGTAGAGGTGCAGCAAATCTCATACAAAATATGTCACCAACTCAATTAGGTAATTTACTTACTAATATGGGTTCAAACACATATAGTTGGATAGTAAGCCCAACAATAAAAAATACTATTTTTGGATATAATGCTGAACAACTTTCAGAGTTTTTGGATAGTTGTAGCTCATTAAATCTTGATGTTTTATATAGCAATTTAGGAAATAGTCAATGGAGTGGTGTAATAGATAGTTTCTATACAGATTTAATTAGTAATTTTGTTAATATGAATTATTTAGGTGAACACCCTGAGTTAGCAGCTAAATTAAAGAATATTATTCCAGCGCATTCCAATTCACAAATCTGTGAAACTGCATTTAATATTGTCGATGGTTTCCAATATGTTTACATGAGGGTACAAGCATTACAACCTGGAAGCCAAAACTTTGAATCTAACAAGAGAATAATTAATGACATTAAGAACACAACTTCACCTCCAGCAATATTTAGTACATCGGAAATATTTAAAGAAGTATTCTTAAATACATTAATGAAGTCACCTATTTATTCTCAACTTGGAAATGATATTACATTTGAATTAATTAAAGATCCAGTATTCTTAAATAAGTTAGCTGGAAGTGCAAAAATAGATTCATTATTAACTAAGAACTTAGATACTGATTCAAAAGCAAGAATGCTATTACCTTATTTAACTTCTGGCACTCAACAATCATTCGATAAAATAATGAATACTTCAGCAATGAGACGATTTATTAATAGTATGACTGCTACAGAATTAGAAACATTTATTTCAAGAATGAAAGATACACAAAACTGGTGGATAGCAAATGATGCAATAGTTTCAACTATAGCAACTTTTGATGCTGGAGAAATGACTTCGTTCTTAGAAGGCTTAAATAATTTAAATATTAAAAGTAGTGTAATTGATAATAGATTTAACCCTTCAGTTGCAGCTTTATTTGAAAAACTTACTCAAGTAACAAGCGTAAGTGATTTTGAATCAAATTCAACCCTTTATTATTATGTTAATGAACTTTTCCAATCACTAGGTAACTATTCGTCAGGAATAGCGGAGTTAGATAGTAAAATCTTTAGTTTAGGAAACAATCTTAAGACTATGAAAGAAAATATAGCGCATAAAGTAGTAGCTTCAGCACCACAAAGTTTACAAACAATTATGACTATAGATTCAGATTCAACAGTGACAATAAAAGCTGATTCATCATATAAATATTACAATTTAACAATAGAAGTAAATGGTGAAACAAGAACAATACGTATACCAACTCCATTTAGTGTTGATGATAAAGTAGATATTGATATTTCTGGCTGCTTTAGAGATTCTACTGTGGTTGAATCAATAATTAGTGGTAACTTTAAAATAATTAGCTTTACTCCTAATCTAATTCACGATACTCTATATGTTAGAAATCTACAACCAGGACTATATCAAGGAACATATGTAGTAGACGGTATAGAATATAAAGTAATAAAGAAAAGTACATATGGATCTATAGATTTTGGATATGATCACCAAACTGGACAGACTGCAGAACTAAAATCAGTCGAATATTTAGGTGATATGAAGATGGATAAACTAAATGGTGAAAGCCTAGATGATAGCAGTCTATATAAGATGACTTATACTGAAGACGGAATAACAAAAGTAATATATTTAAACTCAAATGGCGGAGTTATAGATTTAAATAAAATAATTCCTAAACTAAAAAGCCATATGGATTTCTCATCCCTTTCTATAGAAAAAGTAGAAAATCCACAAGCTCTTTTTGCAGGAGTAAAAGGCTTAAAAGATGGTTTGTTTTCAGGAACTGAATATGGTGGAAATCAAAGTAATCTTGAAACATATTTGAATGCATTCTTTACTGGCAGAGGTAACTTATTTGAAATGGATATGGGAAGTCGTGTCAGCGATATGATGGATGGTTTCTTCCCTGAATTAACAGAAATGTCTGTTCGAGATGCAAAAAATCTAAAAATGAGATTAGCTAAACTATACGCTAACTCAGGATGTGGATATATGGCCTTTGCAAACGCGGTAACACAATATTTATCATCTATTGAAAATGGAGCACAAATATATAGTCAAGCATTTGGAATACCTATGCAAATAGATGGTAAATATACTGAAGAGTTCCTTGCAATATCTTCATGTTTATCTGGAATTGCCGCTGAAACAAACGCAGATCTATCTAAATTAAATTCAGATTTAATAGATAACTTAGGTCGTCAGTCAAGAATACTAGATTCTACAAGTAATTATTTATCCGCAAGAGGAATTAAAATAACTGCAGTACGCACTGACGCCATCGGAGACGTAAGAAGTTCTTTATTATCAACAGTACTAACAACTCCAAATTCATTCCATATTGTTATAGGATCTAATTTTGACTTAGAACGTCTTAGTACATCACAACATGCAAGTCAGAATCTAGATGCAGCTTTACGAGGTTCAACTAGCATAGGAAGGATCAAGGAAAATGTCGGTGGACATGCTATGTTATTAACTGAGATAACATCATCAGGAGAAATAATAGTATCATCATGGCAAGATAGATATAGATTTATTCCAGAAAGTTTAGCTAAATATAAAGGTAGTTGGAGTGGTATGTATAGTGTAGATATATCATTAGCACAAAACATAACAGGACAAACAACAACACCAATAATTGACAATGCTTCAACAGCAGTTGAATTATCTAATGCTTCATCAATTGAATTTGAAAATGAATCATTAGAATCCCCAATAGTACAAGATAATACAACACCATTAACTATAGATGTTAATAGTCAAATTAAAGATTTATTAAGTCAAACAACAATTACAAACCAAGCAGATTTCGATACAAAAATAAGTAGTTTATTAGACTATGGATTAGATGTAAAGGAACATCCTATTTCATTGATTTATTTATTAGAATTAGAAAATAGATATGGAAGTCAAAGTGGAGATATTATAGACGATATAAATGAAAAGCTAAGTTACATTATTGATGAATTAATTGATAAGAATACTGTAGCAGATATAAAGGGAAGCTTAGGAACAGAAGAATTAAAAGAATTAGCAGATCTTATATCTATAGAAGAAAGAATAAATATAGTAACTTATCTAATGTTAAATGGTACAATATTAACGGGACAAGATTTTATAACACTCATTCCAATTGATTCAGTTCTTATAGAGAGCAAGGGACAAGAAATACAACTTCTAATGAACAAAATCTTTAAATCAACCGTATTATCAGACACAGACATAATAAACCTTATTGAAACAATTACTGAGATAGCAAATAATATTTCAAAAGAAAAAATAGACCAAGACTTTATTGAAGAGTTGATAACAAATTATTGTATCTCACCAAATTATAAATCTTTTGATATAAATAAAGAAACAAGAATAACAATATTTAATAATACTGTATTTAGTAAATTAACTAATAACTTATTTGTTCAAGAATTACAATCAACCCCTGGATTCTCTGCACAAGCAGCACAAGATTTATCAGAAATGGCAACAGTACTATTAGAAGAAAGAAAAGAAAAAATATTAAAAAGAAGATTAAATATAGCATTAAATGGTGAATCTGGAGGATTCATAAGTCTTTTAAGAGAAAAACATAAAGCAACTAGTATGGATAATTATTGGCATTTTATGATCTACACATATACAAACAAACAAGGAAAAACACAATTCATTACACTACAAGCAATTGAAGGATTAGGAAAGGGAGCAACACACCACTGGTATGATATAAGTCAAATAGGGACAGGATACTCCAGTTATGAATCTGCATCTGCAGTCAATACAACTATAAAAAATAGAATACTAGCTGCAGCTGGAATAACAACATCAACACCAACAAATGCTGATTATAAAAGTGCAGCAAACATATTATTTACTCAAGCTCTAGAAAAAGTCGCTAGAGGAGAGTTTATTATTCCATCATATACCGGTACGATTCCACCTGGTAGAAAATATGATCCTGGTACAAGAACAATAACATGTTATGTTGATGCATCAGTGACAAGCGGAAAACCTTTCTATTTAGAAATAATGTATGTACCAAATCTTACTGTAGGTGATGTTAAATCTCTACAAGTTTACCACATGACACCACTAAGTAAAGCAGATTTAAAAATTGATGAATATGAAGGGTTAATTGTTAAAGATAGTAAGGGTAATAGACGTTTTGTAGTGATAGGTAGCGATAATAAAGTTGAATTAAGCACTACACCACCAAGTACGACATCATAAAGGAGGATAAATGGAAGATAATTATATATTTGAAATTTTAGATGATAGAACATTTATATATACTATTTCTGATAATGAAGTTAAAATAGGAACGGTATTGCGATTAGATAATCAAGATGATTTGATAAATATTGAACTTACAGAAGATAACAAGATAAAAGAAATGTTATTTACATTTATTAATAGAAATATTAATATTGAAAATATAAATGTAGATAAAAATAGCATTGAAAAAAAAGAATCTTTACAAGATTTTCAAACCGTTAATAGTTCTAATTATTTATTAAATTTTTCTAATAATAATCTTAATATAGTATTTTCAACGGGCGATAATAGTATAAAATCCTTCTATGAAGATGGAACTATGACATACTATTTCAATGGAAACAATGAATTAGTAATGCTAGGAAAATCATTAGGTAAAGAAGAAAAAGAATACTTTGAATATATTCTTTCTCCTTTACCAACTAATGACCCAAAAGAGGTATTAAATGAAATATCAGAAAGAGAAGGAATAAAGATATTAGAAGCTTCTTTTATAGGTGATGAGTCATGGGAGAAGAAAATAGTAAATTCTTATTATCATTTAAGATTTATATACGATGATAAAGATAAGCCAAACGAATTATCTTATCCTTACGAATTGAATGCAGATATTAAAGGTATTGGTGTCAGAGAATTATTCAAAAGATTAGGAGAAGATGATATAGAAGCATATGAAACACTATTCTCTGGATTAAAATTATTAACCAGTGACTACGTTTTAAAAATAAAGTCTTTTACAAGAAATAATATTAATTATAATAATATTTTAAGAAAATACTTAGAAATTCAGAATAATCTTCTTGAAACAGTAAAAGAAGGAGATATTATTCCAACTAGCTTCTTATTAGGGTTTGTCAGAAGGGCGCAATTAATGAGAATAATACAACTAAGGCATAATTATACAAGTCTGACTTATGATTATGCTTTTGGATCACACTTGCCATACTTAGCAGAACTAAAACCATATTTGGATGAATTAATAGAGTATAAAAAGAATAACCCATTAATAAAAATTGATAAAGATCAAATTAATTTTATGAAAGAGATTAGTGATTATACTATTCCAGATAATGATGATTATAATTATGATATAGCAGCAAGAGATGAATTATTATCTAAAGCTGATGATTTGCAAAATAATACTCAAAAGAAAAGATAACAATTATGGATAAAAACCATAATTGTTTTTTTATTTAAAAATTATTAATTTTTATAATGATATTTATACCTATTTCATATATTTTTATGTTATAATCATAATAGGTAAATAGAGGGTGTTGCTATGAAAATATATTTGTTTTTAATTAATCAAATAGTATCATTCAATCTACCAAAAGAAGTCTTTGGTAGTTTTAGTTTTGATGAAAATGATAATACTGATACAAAATTAATAAATATAGAAGCTAGAGACGGAAAATGGGTCTTATATTCAACTAGTGATGTTTCAGTTTTAAATGGTAATCAATTGGAAGAAGAAGTTCCAATTACTCCAAATAATTACTATGTATTAAGAAGAGATGAAATTAATTACCTAATATATATATCAGATATATTTGATAACAGTTTTAAAGCATATTCATATGATGCAAATATAGACTTAACAATCGGTAATAGTAGTGATTGCTCAATTATTTATAATTTTGATTATCTTGATAGCCCTATAAAAATATATAATAAAAATGGACAAATAATACTAGAAAAAAGCAAATCATCAGTAATATATATAAATAAAAAGATATTAGAATTAAATGAATATTACATAAAAAATGGTGATCAAATAAATATATTTGGTTTTAAGATGATCTTTTTGAAAGAATTAATCTTAATAAACAACCCAAATAATATGGTAAGTATAAATACTATGTCTATTAGCGAATATGGCCTTAATCAAGAACAAGATTTCCAGGATATAGAATTAAAAGATGTAAATTTGTATGATAAAGAAGACTATTTTACTAAGACACCAAGATTAAAAAGAACTATAACAACAAAAGAAATACTATTAAGTCCACCTCCAAAATCAGACAAAAAAGAAGATTTACCTTTTATATTAACTATTGGACCAATGCTAACTATGGGTGTTATGTCAGGTACAATGTTATATAGAGGATTAAGCAAGTTAATTGATGGTACAGGAGATTTAGAAAGTGTCTTACCACAACTTATCATGTCAGTAGTAATGATAATGAGTATGATATTATGGCCAACACTAACTAAAAAATATAACAAAAAGAGACTTAAAAGAGAAAGAAAAAGATTAATTGAAAAGTATACTATTTACTTAAATACAAAAAGACAAGAATTAGAAGCAGAGAGATCTTTACAAAAAGAAATATTATTAGAAAACTTAATAACAATAAAAGAGTGTTTAAGTATAATAAATACAGCAAAATTGAATTTCTGGGATAGAAGATTAGAACAAAAAGATTTCTTAACAGTAAGAATTGGAGTAGGAAATGAATTATTAGATGCAAAAGTAAATTATCCAGAAGAAGGATTTACAATAGATGAAGATGAATTAAAAAAATTAGCTGATCAAATGGTAGCTGATTATAAATATATTCCAAGTGTTCCTATAGGTTATTCATTCACTGAAAATAGAATAACTGCAATTATGGGTTATCAAAATAAGATATATCCATTTATAGATAATATCATTACTCAGATGCTTACATTCTGTAGTTATGAAGATTTAAAAATAGTAGTCTTTACAACAAAAGAAAATGAAGATAAATGGGATTATATAAAATATTTAAATCATAATTTTAATAACGAAAAATCATTTAGATTTTTCTCATCTAATCCTGAATCTGCAAAAAGGGTATCAGAATATTTAGAAGCCGAATTCCAACTTAGATATTCATATGTCGGAGAAGGTAGTAGTAGTGTTCCACTATTTAAACCATACTATTTAATATTTATTGATAATTATAGTGAGTTAAAAAGATTGGATTTTATAAAAAATGCTACAGAAGCAGATGCTCCTTTAGGTTTTAGTTTTGTAATAATTGAAAAATCTTTAACTAATTTACCAAGTAAATGTAATAACTTTATCTCACTAGGTGAGAATGCTTCAGGAGTACTTAAGAATTCTTTTGAAAGACAAGAACAATTAACATTTATGGATGAAATCAATTATACAATTAACATGATGTCTATAAGTAAAAAATTATCAAATATACCTATTGAATTCCAAGAAGGAAATACACAATTACCTGATGCGGTAACTTTCTTAGAAATGGAAAAAGTAGGAAAAGTAGAACAATTGAATATTTTAAATAGATGGAATCAAAATGATTCAACTCAAAGTTTAAAAGCAGAAGTTGGATTAGATGCAGATGGAAATTTAATGTATTTAGACTTACATGAAAAATATCATGGACCACACGGACTTATTGCAGGTATGACTGGTTCAGGTAAATCTGAATTTATAATTACATATATTTTATCTATGGCAATAAATTATAGTCCTGACGATGTATCCTTTATATTAATAGACTACAAAGGTGGAGGTTTAGCTGGAGCTTTTGAAAACAAAGTTACAAATGTTTATCTTCCACATCTAGCAGGAACTATTACAAACTTAGACAAAGCTGAAATGGATAGAACTTTAGTAAGTATAGATAGTGAAGTAAAAAGAAGACAAAAAGTATTTAATGAAGCAAGAGATCAATTAAATGAAAGTACAATTGATATCTATAAATATCAAGGATTCTACAAAGAAGGAAAACTAACAGAACCAGTACCACATTTATTTATAATCTGCGACGAGTTTGCCGAATTAAAATCTCAACAACCAGAGTTTATGTCTAACTTAATAAGTGTTGCCCGTATCGGACGTTCACTTGGAGTTCACTTGATTCTAGCTACTCAAAAACCATCAGGAGTTGTTAATGAACAAATTTGGTCTAATACAAAATTTAGAGTATGTTTAAAAGTTCAAGATGCATCAGATTCAAGAGAAATGTTAAAAAGACCAGATGCAGCATCATTAAAACAAACAGGTAGATTCTATCTACAAGTTGGTTATGATGAGTACTTTGCTTTAGGACAATCTGCATGGTGCGGTGCTAAGTATTATCCTTCAGAAAAAATAATTAAACAAGTTGATAGAAGTGTTAACTTTATTGATGATACAGGAGCTTTCATTAAAAGTATTCAATCAGGAAACAATAATAACAAGGTTGAAGAACAGGGTGAACAAATATCAGCAATATTAAAAAATATTATAGAAGTATCTAATAAAGAGAACAAAAAAGCAAGAAGATTATGGCTTAATAATATTGATCCAATAATTACAAATGATTCATTACATGAAAAATATAATGTTCAGGATGAAAAATATGATGTAAAAGCAATAATAGGTGAATATGACGCTCCTGAAATTCAAGAACAAGGTCTATTATCATATTCATTAAAAGAAGATGGTAATACAATGATCATCGGAAACGAAATGCCTGAAAATGAAAAACTTCTAAATACAATATTATATTCAATATGTAAATATCATGATTCTTCAGAAGTTAATTTATATATTATTGATTATGGATCAGAAGAACTTCGTATGTTTAGTAACTTACCTCAAATAGGTGGAATGGTCTTTATAGGAGAAGATGAAAGATTTAATAATCTTTTCAAATTAATTAGAACAACAATTAAAGAAAGAAAAAAATTGTTGACTGATTATGGTGGATCAATTGAAAATTATAATAATAAAAACGAAGAAAAATTAAAACAAATGGTAGTAGTTATTAACAACTATGAAGGAGTAACTGAAGCCACAAGAGACTTATCAACATTGATAACACCTATTGTAAGAGACTGTGAAAGATACGGAATAATAATGATAATTACTTGTACTTCATTTGCATCAGTTAGTAGAAGAGCTTCTCAAGCTATGAAAAACAAATATGTATTAAAACTAAATGATAAGGCAGACTATACAACAGTATTCGGAGTTCGAGTAAAAAATAAACCTAGAGATATTTTTGGAAGAGGTTTAGCATACAATGGTGGAATTCACGAATTTCAAACTGCCTCTTTAGTAGATGAAGATCATAGTGAAAGTGAATTAATAGATCAATTTACTAAAGAAACAATTGAAAAAATGCCTGAGAAAGCTACTCCAATACCTGAATTGCCAGAAGTTGTTACTATGGATATGATAAAAGATAAGATTGATAAGATTTCAAATGTACCTATAGGAATTGCTAGAGATAGTCTTAATCCAGTACTATTTAATTTCAATGAATATGCAACAACATTAATAACAGCAAATACTATTGATTACACAAAGAATTTTGTTTTATCATTGCTAGATGTATTAACACAAATAAAAAATTTAACAATAGTATTTATAGATGGAACAAAAGAATTTTCAGAGGCAAATAGAAAAGGAATTTCATATATTAATGAAAACTTTGAAGCAAATGTAAAAAATCTAGTTGATGTAGAAAACAAAATTACTCAAACTCCAGAATTAAACATAGTTTATATCATCTATGGAATTGAGAAATTTATTAACAAGCTAGATAAAAAAGAAAATATTGAAGCATTAGCAAGTTCAATTAAAAAGAGTGATAATAGCAATCTAATTGTAATTGATGGATTTAAAGGAATTAAATTCTCAGATACAGCTCAATGGTTTATGTCTATAAAAAATGCTACTGATGGAATTTGGATAGGAAAAGGTTTTGGAAATCAATCAACATTTAGAGTAAATAAGGTAACAAAAGAAATGAGTGAAAATATCAGAACAGAATATGGTTATTATTTAAAAGAATCCGATGCTTTTCGTCTAAAATTTATAGACTTTCATAGGAATGACAGCACAGCAGTAGAAGAAGGCGAAGAAGGAGAAGAAATTGATGAATAAAGTATTAATAAAATTAATAATTCCAGAAATAGATGAATGCTTTGACATATTTATACCGATCAATGAAATATTATGGAAAGTAAAAAAAATGCTTGTAAAATCTGTAAGTGATCTTACTTTAAAATCGTTGGATACAAGTAAAAATTATATATTAGTAAACAAAAATACATTGGAAATCTACCAAAATAATATCCAAATATCAAACACTGATATTGAAAATGGAACTGAAATATTACTGTTATCAGCAAAATAATGTAAAAAAATGTAAAAAAAAAGAAAAATACTAAAAATTATAAAAAAAAATGATATTATATAAATAGATACAAAGGTATCAAAGTAAGGAGGAATTTAATAATATGGCAGATGACGGATTACACGGTTATAACCCACAGAATGTAGCTGATTTAAGTACACCAATTTCAGAAGCATATGAAAATTGCGTTAATGGTATTGTAGAAACACTAAAGGAAGAAATAGTAACTCCAATTAGTACTGCATGGTATGCACCAGAAGCTTGCAAGTTCTTTGGTTCTGATGCAACAGAAGGATTTTTTGGAATTGGAGCTCAATCAGCTGATGAAAACAGTCTTAAGGAAGTAGTAAAATCAACATCAGAAACAATATTCAAATGTTTTGATGGATTCCGTAAGGATATTGAATCAGCTGGACAAAACTGGTTCAATAATACTTCAGGAACTGGAGAAGAAGGCACAGGAGATATATCACTTCCTGAATTTAAACAAATCGATCTTGATTTAGATGTTTCAGCAATTGAAGCTCAAGATGGATCAGGAAACGTTGTTTTAGATGACGCTGGAGTTTCAGCAGTAAGTGATAACTTACCACAAGTTCAAGAAGATATTAAAACAAAAATGACTGCTGAAAAAGACAAATTAGATGCAGCTACTTCATTCATCGGTGGAGGACAAGCTGATGCTATCGAAGGATGCTTTGAAAGATTATTAGAAGCTATTTCTACAATCTTTAAATGGTTATCTGAAGGTGAAGATAGTTTACAAAGTGCATTTAATGCTGCTATGAAAAAATACGGTGAAGTTGCTTCTAATATTGCTGCTGCATACAACAACGCTACATTTGAAGAAGGTGGAGACGGAAGCGGCGGAGCTGCTTAAGCCTAAGCTTTATAATGCTAAAAATAAGAAAAAAGACAATACTTTTTTCTTTTTAAAATATGATAATAATAATTGTCATATTTTAAAAGGAAAGGAGTAAATTATGATTAGCATAGATATAGAGCAATTAAATAAAACATCAAATGAAATAACTTCATATATAGATTCATATGAAGATACAATAATAAATTTATATAGTAAATTAAAAGATGCTACAAATGATTGGCATGACCCAGTCTCAATAGCATTCGATGAAACAATGATAACTGAAAATGGCTATTCTCAGAATTTTTTAAGTGAGTTAAAACTAAGACAAGATATATTTTCTTATACAACTGATTTATATAATAATATAGGAAAAAAGATTAACTGTGTATTTGAACAAAAAGAATCTTTAATTAATACATTAAACAATTGTATTTCAGAATGTACTTCTATAATTAATGAGTTCAATAGAATAGATAATTCTTTTTACTATTCTGAGTACTTTATGATTTTAAATCAAAAAGCAAAGGTATCAGACGCTAGATCAAAATTAAGAAGTTTAAAAGAAAAATTAACAGAGAAATTCCAAAGAATATCTGAATATGAAGAAGATATTAAATCAAGAATTGATGAGTTAGAACTTTTCGTAATTCCAGAATATGAATTCAATGCTGTAGAAATGGAAAAAAATGCAGTAACAACTGATAATTATGTTGCTTCAGATTTACTATCTGCTGATATTAGAAATATAGATTTATATAAAGATGAAGAAAATAAAGATTTAACTTCAATATTTACTAAGTATAATGAAATATCTAACGGATATACATCAACTAATGTTCCAGTTTTTAAAGCAGATTGTGCAGAATTAAGGAAAAACGTAGATGTATTAAAGAAAAATAGAGAAAGATATATTCAAGAACTTGAAAGTCAAATGCTTAAATATGAATCTATGACAACAATTACAAAGAAACAATTTAAAGATAAAAAAGATGAATCAGATGATAAAAAAGATAATAGCAATGGAGAAGATAAATAATGGAAGACGAAGAAAAGAAGATAAGATATGAAAAAATAGTAGATAGATTAAGAACTATTTATGATGAAATTGAAATATTAGAAAGTCACTTAGATAATTTGAAAACTCTAAATGAAAATACATTAAACGTTAATGGTTTAGGAGTAGGAGCAAGCAAAATAGATGATGCAGAAAGATATCTAGAATCTGCTTCAAATGTTATTAATAACACTATAATTCCTAGACTTGATGAAAAAATAAATAGTTAGAAAAATATCACATTTGATAATTATATTAAAGAGGTGATTAATAATGGACAATAAACCATTTACTGAAGAAGGATATAAAGAAGCAATAGAACATTTTGGTTCACTTGCAAAAGAACTTGAAGAAAAGAATGAAGAACTAAAAAAAGAATTAGAAAAAGGATATGAAGAAAGAATAAAAGAACTTCCAGAAGATTTAAGAGAAAAATATAAATTAGATGAAATTTCAAAAGAATCTGAGGAAGAAAATCCAGAAGAATTTGATGAAGAAATATCTCAAGAACAATTTGATTATGTTATGTTAGAATTAATGTATCTAGATAAGTTTAATAGAGAACCTACAGATGATAATCATGATTTATATCCAAATGGTTGGTTTGAAGATCCAGACTATAAAAAACAATTTGAAATACTAGCTGAAGCCATAGCAGAGAACAAAAAAATCGAAGAAACAAAAGGATATGGTGAATTACATAAAGGAAGATGTGCAAAATAGAGAACTCCAAGTTCTCTTTTAATTTCAAAAAGATTATAATATAATATTAAAGAAAGCAAACTATAAGGAGACCATATGGAAAGAAGAGAAATAAAAGAAGCTTTAGAAAAGAATTATAATGAAATAGATAATTTATGGAGGAGACTTTGACGTTCCAAAAATAAAAGAAGAAATAGAAAAATTACAAAAAGAAACTGAAAAAGAAGATTTTTGGAATGACAGAGAAACATCTGAAAGAGTAATAAAAGAACTAAATGGTAAAAAAGAATTAGTCAAATCCATAGAAGATATAAAAAAAGAAATAGAAGATAATAATGATTTAATGGACATCTTAGAAATAGAAGATGATCATAATACAGAAGAAGAAATAGAAAAAAACATCGAAAAGATAAATAAAGATGTAGAAAATATAAGTACATTATTATTGTTAAATGGCCCATATGATACAAATGACTGTATTCTAGATATTCATTCAGGAGCAGGTGGAACGGAGGCTTGTGACTGGGCAGATATGATTTATAGAATGTATCTAAGATATTGTGAGAAAAAAGGATATAAAATTGAAGTACTTGACTATCAAGCTGGAGATGAAGCAGGAATTAAAAGTGTATCATTTAGAGTAAAAGGTAATTATGCTTATGGATATTTAAAAAACGAAAAGGGAGTACATAGACTAGTAAGATTATCTCCATTTGATTCTAATAATAGAAGACATACTTCATTCGCAGCAGTAGAAGTAACACCTGAAATAGAAAGAGATAATAATATTGAAATAGACGAAAAAGATTTAAAGATAGATGTTTATAGATCTACTGGAGCAGGAGGACAAGGAGTAAATACAACAGACTCAGCAGTAAGAATTACACATTTACCAACAAAGATAGTAGTAACTTGCCAAAATGAAAGAAGTCAAATTCAAAACAAAGAAGAAGCTATTAAAGTTCTAAAAAGTAAACTGCTACTACTAAAATTAGAAGAAGAAGAAAAAGAATTGAATGCTATTAAAGGAATTCAATCTAACATAGAATTTGGTTCTCAAATAAGAAGTTATGTAATGCATCCATATTCTATGGTCAAGGACCATAGAACAGGAACAGAGACATCTAATGTTAATAAAGTATTAGATGGAGATCTAGATGATTTTATAGAAAGTAATTTAAAAAATAATATTAATTAATTGTAAAAGAAGGCAACAAAAGTGTCGACTTGTTTAAATCTTAATAAAAGTATGATAAAATAATATATACAAAGGTAGGTGATTATATGGACCTAATTCGACTAAAGAATGTCGAAAAGAAATATAGCAATGGAGTAACAGCCATATATGATTTGTCTTTAGCGATAGAAAAAGGATCTTTTACATTTGTAATTGGAGGATCAGGATCTGGAAAATCAACTCTAATTAAAATGTTATATAGAGAAGAAAAACCAACTAAAGGACAAATAATTGTTGGTGGATTAAATGTTGCTAAATTAAGAGATAGAAAAGTATACAAACTTAGAAGAAAATTAGGTATTGTATTTCAAGATTATAGATTATTACCAAAACAAACAGTTTACGAAAATGTAGCTTTTGCATTAGAAGTTATTGGAGCACCTCATGATGAAATAAGAAAGAAAGTTCTAATAGCTTTAGAAGATGTAGGATTAAAAAACAAAATACATAATTATCCGGATCAATTATCAGGTGGAGAACAGCAGAGAGTAGCAATTGCAAGAGCAATAGTAAATGATCCAAAACTACTACTTTGCGATGAGCCCACAGGAAACTTAGATCCAGAGAAAAGTATGGAGATAATGAAAGTATTAGAAGATATTAATAAGCGTCGTGGAACAACAATTATTATGGCTACACACGACAAAGCAATTGTTGATAGAATGAAAAAACAAGTAATTACATTAAAAGATGGACGTTTAGTAAACTTCAAAATGAAAGGAACATATAACGATGAAGCCATTTAGAATGTTAGGAAGAAGTATTAGAGATGCATTTAAGAGTGTAATAAGAAACTTTTCTTTATCTCTAGCTTCAATATCATGTATAACAATAACACTAGTAATTGTAGCCATAGCAATCATTACATCGTTTAATGTAGAAAGCTTCACTAAAGAAATCGAAAGAGATTTAACAATTGTAGTTTTCTTAGAAAATGATACTACTGAAGAAGAAATAGCTGAATTAAAGAAAACATTTGAAGATATGCCTAATGTAGATAGCATTGAATTTGAATCAAAACAACAGGTAAAAGAACAAATGCAACAAGAATCAGATGTATTTAATACAGTATTATCAGAATGGAGTGATGAAGAATCACCACTAAGAGACACATATAAATTAAAAGTAAAAGATGCAACTAAAATTAGTAAAGATGCTAAAGAAATAAAAGAATTTGATAATGTTTCATCAGTAAGTTATGGAGAAGGAATGGTAGATAGAATGATTTCTGCCTTCGAATCAATTGAAAAAATAACTTACATTGTAGTAATAGCTTTAGTATTAGTAACTGTATTCTTAATAATTAATACAATTAAATTAACTATTTCTGCAAGAAGTAGAGAAATAGCAATAATGAGATTGGTAGGAGCAAGTAATATTACAATTAAATTACCATTCATTATTGAAGGAATGATTTTAGGAGCCCTAGGTTCAATAGTACCAATACTATTTACAACATATGGTTATGTAGCTTTCTATAATCACTTCGATGGGCACTTATATTCAGAAGTAATCAGATTGGTTACACCTTATCCATTTGTTTATCAATCTGCACTTATTGTATTAATAATAGGTATAATAGTTGGTATGATTGGATCAGCTGGAGCTGTAAGGAGATATTTAAAAGTATGATAAAGAAATTATTTATATTTCTATTTATATCAATAATAGGAATAGCAATTATAATTCCAAAGAATACTAATGCTCAAACAATCCAACAATTTGAAGAAGAAATTGAAAAATATACAGCAGAGTTGCAAGCTAAAAAGAATGCAATAGCTAAGAATGATAAAGAAGTTGCTGAAATAGAAGCAAAAATTAAATCAATTCAAGCAGAAATCAAAACCCTTCAACAAGAAGTAAATGATTTACAAGCTGAAATTGATGAATCGAACAGAGAAATAGAGAAAAAAACAGCTCAATCAAAAAAATTAATTGAGTATTATCAAGTATCTAATGGAGAAAACGCATATTTACAATATGTATTTGGAGCAGAATCTATTACTGATATGATTTATCGTATCTCTGTAGTAGAACAATTAACAGAATATAATGATAATCTAATGAAAGAATTACAAAAACTAATTGAACAAAATAAGATTAGACAAAAAGAATTAGATCAAAAACAAAAAGATTTAACTGCTAAACAAAAAGAACTTAAAGATGAACAAGCCAAGATAGAAAGTGACACTCAAGCAATTAAAGAATCAATGCCTTCAGTGGAGCAACAAATAAAATCAGCTCAAGCAAATGTAAAATACTATAAAGCTTTAGGTTGTGGACAAACAGAAGACATCTTAAAGTGTCAATATAGAATTGAACAAGCAAGAGCAGCATCATCAGGAGGAGGAAGCTCTTCATCAGGTGGTTCAATACCAAGTACAAATGGTTTTTATAGACCAATGCAATATGGTTATGTAACCCAAGGCTATGGAGGAGCAGGAGGACACTTAGGAGTAGACTTATCAAGTTCAAATAAATCAATTCCAATTTATCCAATTGCAAATGGTCAAGTATTCTTCAAAGGATATGACTGTTATGGTGCACTAGTAGTTAAAATTAAACATAACTATAACGGAAGATATATATATTCAACATATGCTCATATGAGAAGCTTTGGAAATATATCAAAAGGACAATATATCTCATATGCAACAAGTATTGGAAATATGGGATCTACTGGATGGTCAACAGGACCACACTTACATTTAGAAATAACAACATGTGACTGGAATGCAGGTGGAGGATGTACATATGCAACATATAAGAGAAGTACAATAAATCCATTCAGTTTAATAAGTCTTCCATCATCATGGACAAACAGGTAATTATTACCTGTTTTTTTATTAAATATTAAGTTATAATTATAATAGGAGATTGCGTATGGATAACAATATGTTTAAAACTATATTAAATGAATCAATAGACTTTATTGATAGTGAATTAACTATATATAATTATTCTACTGATATTAAGCATCTATTATATATAATAATACCTGCATTTATTATTAGATATGAATATAAAAATAAAAACAAAATATTCCAAGTTTTTAGAGAAGTTCCATTAATTGAAACATCTGAAAATAATAAAAGATTTCAAGCATATTACACAAGTTATCCATATAAAAACAATAATAAAATATTAACAAGAAAATATATATTAGTTAGACATTATAAAGATAAACCATTAATAGAATTATTAGATAATATTATTCATGAATATAATCATGCTATTAATTCACATATTAATGAAATTAAAATAACAAAAAAAAGAATCTACATAAGAACAGGATTATCTTATGCACTATTTGATAGAAACAGTTTAAAACCTATAGGCATAGATGATAAAAATATTTTAGAAGAAATACTAAATACTAAGCAAACAGAAGAAGTAGTTGATATTATTAATAATTTTAATAAAAATGAATTAAATAATTTTGATATTTCAAATACCCTATATTCAATAAATAATACAATAGATAATCAATATAAATCTAATGCATATTCATTACAAAAAACTTTTACTAAGAATTTAACTAACAATAAAACTATAATTAATATACTATCTAACATGAGATTTAATGGTAACATTGATGAAATACCTAAGTTCTTTGATGATATAGTAGGAAAAGAAAACTCATATAATGATCTAATATATATATTAAATGAGTCATCAAGATTAGAAAGAGAATATGCAAATTCTAAGTTTTTTAAGAAGATTAAATTAAATAAAATAAAATCTTTATATAATAAAGCAAATATTATTATTGATAATTTTAATAATAATTATCATTTTAAATAGTTTTTATTAAAAAGACGGAGGACATATATGGAAGAAAATAATAATATAGTTGAAGAAAATGAAGAAATAATAGAAGAAACTACTGAGTCAATTGATAATAATGAAGACACTTCTGAAGATATTGAGAAAGAAATAGTTGAAGAAGAAACAGTTGAGAAAGAACTAGAGGAAGATGAAGAATCAGAAGAAGATAACACTAATGATGAAAGTAAAGAATCAACAGAGAAAGAAAATCAAAGTGAAGAAGATGACAAAGAAGTAGAAACAAAAAGTTCAAAAATTATATTCATAATAGTAATAACAGTAATTGTTTTACTATTATTAGGACTAGTTGGTGTATTAGTTTACTTCAATACACATAATGAAATAAAAGATGATACTGCTCCAAAGAAAGAAACTAAAGAAGTAGTAGAAGTAACCAGTAAAAATGAAGTGTCAAATGAATGGAAAGAATATGTAATAAGTGTATACAATAAGACAATTAAATTACCAACGGCATATGAAAGAGTAGAAGCATTATCTGGATTTAAGTTAGATCCAAATTTAAACAGTTATATGAAAGCAAATTCTAACGATATAATAAATATGTTTGTAGAAGATAAATTAGCATTATATGTTTATGTAAAGAATGATAAAGATGAAGAAATTGAGTATAAAGATTCAAAAGTTATAGGAATATGGCAATCTAAATATCAAGTAGAAACTAATCATGCTGAAAAAATTATTTTTCCAGGAAATTTAGTAGTTGGACAAGATATGAACAAAGATACATTAGTATCATTATTTGGAGAACCTAGTAATGTTAGAAATACTAATTTAGAAAACTATATTTCAGAAGATTATTACTATTATGAAGATGAAAAATCTGTAACAGAAAAATTCTATAGAATAACAGTTGTAAATGGAAGAATATCAGATCTTTATTTAGTAACAGAAAAATAAAAAGTATTACATTTGTAATACTTTTTTAAAATTCAAATTGATTATTATCTTTATCTACAAAACCTAATGTACACTTAACCCCATATTTTTCTAAAATAGATTTAAATTCTTCTTGTAATTTTAAAATATTATCTTTATTTTGAATAAAGCCATCTAAAGGAATAAAAGCATTAGTAATTGATTCATCTACTTTACCGTTTTCTCCTTGTCTCCAAATCCAACGTCTAGTTCTAACATCATGACCACTTACATAGATTAATTCACCTTCATCAGGCACTTCAGCTTCTACCTCTCCAAAAGGAATAAACTTATCTTCTTTATTAGCAAATCTAATTTCAATATCACCTGTTACTTTATCAATATCATGAATTCCTAAAGGTATTAAATATTTTAATGATAAAGCATTTCCTAAATCAACTAGAGGATTAATATGAGGAACCATTTTACTTTTTAATGTTCTACTAACTAAAGCTTCTATAGAAGGCATATATTTATTAGGATTCATTTCTAAAGCTCTAAAAGCATCTCTATATAAACAAATATCTTCTATTTCTTTAGCTTTTTTATCTGAATACTTCTTAGTAATATTATCAATTTCTTTATCTAATAATTTACTAATATCAGGATATTCTTTAGAGTTATCTATATCTCTAGCAATAATAACTCCAAAACATACATCAGGAATAAGATCAAATAATTTCTTATCTACAATAAATTTCATACTATACCTCCTAGATTAAAAATATAATAACAAAAGATATTTAATTAAACAATAATAAATTCTATATGATATTTTTATGCTATAATATGAGAGTAATTTATAAGTAATTCTTGAAAGAGGTGATTAGATGGAAGGTAAGTTTGAATTAGTAAGTGAATATAAACCTAGTGGAGATCAACCAGAAGCAATAGAAAAACTTGTTGAAGGTTTATATGAAGGAAAAAAAGAACAAGTATTGCTAGGCGCAACAGGAACAGGAAAAACATTCACTATAGCAAACGTAATAGCTAAAACTAATAAAACTACTTTAGTATTAGCACATAATAAAACACTAGCTGGTCAATTATATAGTGAATTAAAAGAACTATTTCCAAATAATCATGTAGAGTATTTTGTATCATATTATGATTATTACCAGCCAGAAGCTTATGTTCCATCTACAGATACATATATAGAAAAAGATTCATCTATCAATGATGAAATAGATGAACTACGTCATGCCGCAACATCAGCTCTTATTACTTATAAAGATACAATAGTAGTATCTAGTGTATCTTGTATATATGGTATAGGTGAAGTTGAAGAATATAAATCTAAAATGTTAACTTTATCACAAGGTCAGGTAATAGATAGAGATGTAGTAATGAAAAAACTAGTAGAAATGTTATATGAAAGAAATGATTATGACTTCAAAAGAGGAACATTTAGAGTTAGAGGAGACGTACTAGAAGTAATACCTGCAAATCAAAATGAAACAGGCTATAGAGTAGAATTCTTTGATGATGAAATAGATAGAATAAGTGAAATAGATGTACTAACAGGAGTAGTAAAACAAAATAAGAAAAATATTTCTATCTTTCCAGCAAGTCACTATGTGGTTAGTGATGAAAATCTAATAAAAGGAATCAACAGAATAAAAGATGAATTACAACATAGATTAAAAGAATTAAGAGATGACAACAAGTTATTAGCAGCAGAAAGACTAGAACAAAGAACTAATTATGATATAGAAATGTTACAAGAAACAGGATTCTGTAGTGGAATAGAAAACTATTCTGCTCCTATGGCAGGTAGAAAACCAGGAGAAACACCAACTACATTGATGGACTTCTTCCCAAAAGATTATCTATTAGTAGTAGATGAATCTCATGTAACTCTTCCTCAAGTAAGAGGTATGTATAATGGAGATAGATCTAGAAAAGAAAGTTTGGTTGAATATGGATTTAGACTTCCTAGTGCCCTAGATAATAGACCATTAAAATATGATGAATTTGAGAAAAAAATAAATCAAGCAATTTATATTTCAGCTACTCCTGGAGATATTGAATTAGCCCATACAAATAATCAATATGTTGAACAAATAATTAGACCTACAGGCCTATTAGATCCAACAATAGAAATAAGAAAAACTATGGGTCAAATAGATGACTTAGTATCAGAAATAAAAGATAGATCAGCAAAAGATGAAAGAGTTTTAGTAACAACACTAACTATTCGTATGGCAGAAGAATTATCTAATTATTTAAAAGAGTTAAATATTAAAGTTGCCTACCTTCATAGTGAAGTAAAAACTTTAGAAAGAATGCAAATAATTCATGATTTAAGAGTAGGAAAATATGATGTAGTAGTAGGAATAAATCTATTAAGAGAAGGAATAGATGTACCTGAAGTAAGTTTAATCGCAATAATGGATGCAGATAAAGAAGGATTCTTACGTAGTACTAGATCTCTAATCCAAACAATAGGTCGTTGTGCAAGAAATGCAAATGGCCATGTCATAATGTATGCAGATAAAATGACTGATTCAATGAAAGAAGCAATAAATGAAACAAATAGACGTAGAGAAATCCAAGAAAAGTATAATAAGGAACACAATATTGTTCCACAAACAATCAAAAAAGAAATAAGAGATGTAATAACAAATATTGCTGGAGGAGATACTAAGAAGAGTAAGAAAAACAATATTGCTGAGATTAAACCTAATATAGAAGAGCTAGAACAAGAAATGAGACAAGCTGCTAAAGAATTAAACTTCGAAAGAGCTATGGAATTAAGAGACATAATTTTTGAAATTAAAACTACATATTAAAAAAAATGTGGTAAAATATAATAAAGGAGGAAGTTTATGAAAGGATTTGTTGATTACTGGAAGAATTATTTTAATTTTAAAGATCGTACTAGTAGAAAAGACTTTTGGATGACAGTATTAATTTTAGTAATAATTAATGTAGTTATCAATCTTATTTTCCCAGGTTCATCTGAAACAACTAGTAACTCATTCAATTACTCACTTTCTACAGTAGGAAGTATTTGGTCTTTAGCAACATTAATTCCATCTTTATCTATGGCAGTAAGAAGACTACATGACATCAATAAGTCAGGATGGTGGTATTTAATTGGATTAGTACCAATCGTTGGAGTAATAGTATTACTAGTATTCTACTGTTCAAAAGCAGTTGATACAGATAACAAATACGGAAAAGTACTATAACTTAAATAAAAGAGTGGAAGTTCAAACACTTCTACTTTTTTTGTGTTATAATACAAAAGCGAGGTGTTCAATATGGATAAAATTATTATCAAAGGAGCAAGAGAAAATAATCTTAAAAATGTAGATATAGAACTTCCAAAAAATAAAATGATTGTCATGACAGGTTTATCTGGTTCGGGTAAATCATCTTTAGCGTTCGATACAATTTATGCTGAAGGAGAAAGAAGATATGTAGAATCTTTATCTGCATATGCAAGACAATTCTTAGGAAATTCAAATAAGCCTGATGTAGATTCAATTGAAGGATTATCTCCAGCAATCTCAATAGATCAAAAAACAACATCAAATAATCCTAGATCTACAGTAGGAACAGTTACAGAAATATATGATTATTTAAGATTATTATTTGCAAGAGTAGGCACTCCATATTGTCCAAATCATAATATTCCAATAACTTCTCAAAGTGTAGAAGAAATGACTAATAAGATATTAGAATATCCTGAAGGCACTAAATTAATAGTAATGGCTCCTGTTGTCCATGGTGAAAAAGGAACACAAAAAGATTTATTAGAAACACTTCAAAAAGAAGGATATGTAAGAGTAAATATAGATGGAGAAACTCATGATTTATCAGAAGATTTTAATCTAGATAAAAATAAAAAGCATAATATATCTGTGATAATAGATCGTTTAGTAATAAAAGAAGGAATACGTTCAAGATTATTCGAAGCTCTTGAAACATCAACTAAATTAGCATCTGGAAAAGTAGTAATTAAAACTATGGGAGATGACTCTAAAGAAATAGTTATGTCAGAATCATTTGCTTGTCCATATTGTGAATTTTCTCTTCCAGAATTAGAACCACGTCTATTTAGTTTTAACGCACCATACGGAGCTTGTCCTGATTGTAAAGGATTAGGAGTAAAACTACAAATGGATCCAGAATTAGTAGTTCCAGATCAATCATTAAGTATAATTGATGGCTGTATTAAACCATATGGAGATGAAGTAGAAAATATCTATTACATGAAATTATTATGTTTATGCAAACACTATAAGATAGATACAACAAAACCATTTTCTAAATTAACAAATAAAGAAAAAGAATTAATCTTCTACGGAAGTAAAGAACCAATTCATATTAAATATACAACTAGAGGAGGAAATACTACTGATACATACGATTACTATGAAGGAGTATTAACTAATTTAGAAAGAAGATACATGGAAACATCATCTTCATGGGTAAGAGAATGGCTAGAAAGATACATGATAGAAACAGAATGTGATACGTGCCATGGAGCAAGATTAAATAACGATGTATTACAAGTTAAAGTAGGAAAGAAAAATATTTTTGAAGTAACAGAGATGTCTATAAAAGATTTAATACCTTTCTTTAATAATTTAAAATTAACTAAAGAAAAACAAGAAATCGCAACTCTACTTTTAAAAGAAATAATAGATAGATTAGATTTCTTAACAAACGTAGGATTAGGTTATCTAACACTAAGTAGAAGTGCAGGTACATTATCAGGAGGAGAAGCTCAAAGAATTAGACTTGCTACTCAAATAGGATCTCACTTAACAGGAGTATTATATGTATTAGATGAACCATCAATTGGTCTTCATCAAAAAGATAATCAAAAGTTAATTGATTCAATGTTAAAGATGAGAGATTTAGGAAACACATTAATCGTAGTAGAACATGATGAAGATACTATGAGAGCATGTGATTATTTAGTAGATATTGGACCTGGAGCAGGTGATGCAGGAGGAGAAATTATAGCAGTAGGTACTCCTGAAGAAGTAATGGAAAATGAAAAAAGTATTACAGGACAATACTTAAGTGGTAAAAAGAAAATAGAAGTACCTAAGACTAGAAGAAAAGGTATAAAGAAGTATTTAAAGATTAAAGGTGCAGAAGAACATAATCTAAAAAATATTGATGTAGATATTCCTCTAGGAACATTTACTTGTGTAACAGGAGTATCAGGATCAGGAAAATCTTCTCTAATAACAGAAATACTTTGTAAAGCAATATCAAAAGAATTATATAAATCAAAAGAGAAACCAGGAAAATACAAAAAAATTCTAGGAATAGAAAATATAGATAAAATAGTAGTAATATCACAAAACCCAATAGGAAGAACACCAAGATCAAATCCAGCTACTTATACAGGCGTATTTGATGATATAAGAGAATTATTTACTACTACAAAAGAAGCAAAAATGCAAGGCTTTGAAAAAAATAGATTCTCATTTAACGTAAAAGGCGGAAGATGTGAAGCATGCCGTGGAGATGGAGTAAAGAAAATAGAAATGCATTTTCTTCCAGATGTTTATGTACCTTGTGAAGTATGCCACGGTACAAGATATAATAGAGAAACTCTAAACATAAAATATAAAGGCAAAAATATAGCAGATGTACTTGATATGAGAGTAAGTGAAGCTCTAGAGTTCTTTGAAAATGTACCTAAAATTAAACATAAATTACAGGTATTAAATGACGTAGGATTAGGCTACATTAAATTAGGACAAAGTGCTCCAACTCTATCAGGAGGAGAAGCAGAAAGAGTAAAACTTGCTAAAGAATTACAAAAGAAACCTACTGGTAAATCATTATTTGTACTAGATGAACCTACTACAGGTCTTCATACTGATGATATATCTCGTCTTATTGCAATTTTACAGAAAATAGTAGATAATAAAGATACAATCATAGTTATAGAACATAATTTAGATGTAATAAAAGTAGCAGATTATATCATCGATTTAGGACCAGATGGAGGAGATGAAGGAGGAACTATTGTAGCAACAGGAACTCCAGAAGAAGTCTCTAAAGTTAAAGGTTCATATACCGGTGAATATTTAAAGAAGGTATTATAATAAATGAGAAAGAAAAATAAAAAGATAAACAATTTTAGTGAATGGATGTATTATATGCTAGCATATGCTTTAGTAATATTAATTATGACTAGAGCTTTTGATAGTATTTATATCTATCCAAAATATACATTTTTTATCTGTCTATTAATTGTTATCTTATTATATATCTTAAAGAAAACAGTAAAACCATTACTTGTATTATTAACAATACCAATTACTGCTCTTACATTAGGAACATTCTACTTGTTTATAAATTTATTTATGTTAAAACTAGTTGATTGGATGCTTTTTGGTTTATTTGATTTGAATGGGTTTTGGACAGCTTTCTTCTTTTCAATATTAATTTCAATAGTTAATTATTTAGTAGATGACACTATAGAAGGAATAAAAAGAAGATGAATAGCATAGCTCTAGAATTAGGTCCAATAACAATATATTGGTATTCTATTACTATGTTCTTAGCTATATTAACCGCAACAATATTAATAGTTATAGAATCAAAAAAACAAAAGGTTAACAAAGATAATTTAATAGATCTAATATTCTATGGAATTATATGTGGAATATTAGGAGCGAGAATTTATTATGTATTATTTAATCTAGATTATTATCTACAAGATCCTATAGAAATAATAAAGATATGGCACGGAGGAATAGCAATACATGGTGCAATCATAGGTGGATTAATATTTTTAATATTTTTCTCAAAAAAGAAAAAACTTAATGTTTTAAAAATGATGGATATTATAGCAGTAGGTTTAATAATAGCTCAAGCTATAGGTAGATGGGGAAACTTCTTTAATCAAGAAGCACATGGAGGCGAAACAACTTTATCATTTTTAAAATCTCTTCACCTACCAAATTTCATAATAGAAGGAATGCATATAAATGGAGTATATTACCATCCAACATTCTTATATGAATCAATATGGTGTTTATTAGGTTTTATAATATTATTAATAGTTAGAAAGAATAAAAAGATAAATATAGGACAATTATCTGGAATATATTTAGTATGGTATGGTATAGAAAGATTCTTTGTAGAAGGATTAAGAACTGACTCTCTGATGCTAGCTTCAATTAAAGTTGCTCAAGTAGTATCTATAATTTACATAATATCAGGAATAGTATTATTCTTATTATATATAATTAAAAAAGATAAGAAGCATAAATATCATGAGTTAAGAAAAGGAGATTAGTATGGATAATAAAAAAGTAGTAGTATTTGGTGGAGGAACAGGACTATCATATCTATTAAAAGGATTACAAAAATTCCCAATAGATATAACAGCTGTAATAACAGTGTCTGATAATGGAAGGTCAACTGGAAAATTAAGAGAAGAATTTCATATTCCAGCAGTAGGAGATATAAGACATGTAATAACAGCTTTATCAGATATAGATGAACCTATAAAAAAGATGATGGAATATCGTTTTAGAACAGATTCTGATCTTAATGGACATGCATTAGGAAACTTAGTACTAACAGCAATGTTAGATATTAATGGTTCATTAAAAAAATCAATTAATCAATTATCAAAATTGTTAGATGTTAAAGCAACAGTTTTACCTATCTCAGAAAATAGAGATATTACTCTAGTAGGAGAAGCTGAAGATGGAACATTTATAGAAGGAGAAGAACAAATAACAGAATCACCAAAAAAAGTAGTAAGGTTACTATATAAAGAAGATCCTAAAGTATTACCTGAAGTTATTAAGGCAATTAATAAAGCAGATTTAATAATTTTAAGTATGGGTTCTTTATTTACATCTATTATTCCAAATATAATTCCAAAAGAAGTAACACTTGCTTTAGAAGATTCAAAAGCACCTATAATGTATGTATGTAATGCTGTTACTCAACCAGGTGAAACTGATAATTTCAAAGTATCAGATCATTTAAAAATGCTAAATAATTACTTAGGAAAAAGAAAAGTAGATGCAGTTATAGCAAGTAATAGTAAAATAGATAAAAAAATAGCTGAAAAATACTATACAGCTGAAAGAAAAGATCCAGTTCCAATAGATTACAAAGAATTAGATAAAATGGGAGTAGAACTATTAGAAGATGATTTAATCGTTATAGAAGATAAAATGATAAGACATGATTCTTTAAAATTAAATTTTCTAATATATAGTTATCTAATGAATAAATGTCATACACAACAGAAATAAAAAATGAAATAGCAATTAATAATAAAGATTATAGAAAACCAGAAGTATTAGCAGAACTATCTGGTTTTATAAGAAATAACGGAACTGTTGATAAAGATAAAATAATTCTTACATCAGAAAATATAAATATAATAAATAGAATAAATGATTGTATAAAGAAAAATTACAACATAGAAGGAACTATAAAGACAAGAGATAATCTAAATTTCTCTAAGAAAGATCTATATGAATTAACAATTATTGATAATGACCATAATATCTTAAAAGATATAGGATATCTAGATGAATTTGATAAATATTTAGATAATCCTCCTAGTTATATTTTAGATGACTTAGAAACCATAAAAGCATATCTAAAAGGAGCTTTCTTCTGTACAGGAAGTATTAATGATCCAAAGACATCTCGTTATCATTTAGAATTATTAATAAATAAACCTGAAGAAGCAGTTTTTATACAAAGATTATTAAATACATATGATTTAAATGCAAAAATACTAAATAGAGAAAAAGGTTATATGATTTATATAAAAGAAGCTGATAAGATTAGTGATTTTATAAAGATTTTAGATGCTACTAAAGCAGTATTATATTATGAAAATATAAGAGTCTATAGAGATGAAAAAAATATGACAAATCGTCTAAATAATTGTGAACAAGCAAATATTGACAAAATTATTAGTACAGCGACGCGTCAATTAGATGATATAAAAGTATTAGAAGATACAGCATCTATTTCTCTATTAGATGATAAATGTCAAGAATTAGTAAGATATCGTAAAGAATATCCAGAAGCTTCACTACAAGAACTAGCAAACATTATTTCTGATGATACCAAGAAGAAAATAACTAAGTCAGGCCTAAATCATAGATTCCGTAAAATTACTGACTTAGCGGAAAAAATAAAGAAAAATCTAAAAGAAAACAACAAAGTTTGATATACTAAAGATAATAAGGGGTAATAATATGATAGAAAAAATAGAAGTCACAGTAGGAAAAAGAAAAGATAAAGTTACCAAAGGAACTACCTTAGAGGAATTAGCCAGAAATTATCAAGATGATTTTAAATATAGAATCATTCTAGGTAAAGTAAATGGACAAATAAGAGAATTGTCATATCATTTAATTGATGATGCAGAGGTAGAATTTTTTGATTTAACTTCATCTGAAGGTAATAGAATCTATTTGAATGGTTTAAAATTTATTCTTATCTATGCAATAAAGTCTCTTTATGGAAAAAAAGCAGATGTTACTATTGAACATTCTCTAGATAAAGGAGTATATTGTGAAACAAACTTTAAATTAACTCCTGCTAGATTAAAAGATATTTTTAACAAAATGAAAGAAACAATTGAATTAAATATTCCTATAAAAAAGGAATTAGTAGATAGACTAGAAACAATTGAATATTATAATGAAATAGGAGATTACGAAAAATCAAAAGTATTAAGATATAATACTAATACTTATGTAACTCTATATCGTCTAGGAAATTTATATGACTATTTTTATAGCCAAATGCCTACAGAAACTTCTATGATAGAAAAGTTTGAATTAACATACGTAGAAGATAATGGATTTGTTCTTCGTTTCCCAACTATATATAGTCCTGATAAGATAACTCCATATGTTCATCATCCAAATATGTTTGATGTATTTAACGAATGCAGAGAATGGGCTAAAATAATGAAAATAACAACATCAAATGATTTAAATGAATTAGTATCACAATACCGTGTAGGAGATTTAATTAAGATAGATGAAACATTACAAAGTAATAGACTTTTAGGTGTAGCTGAAAAAATTAATGATAAAAAAAGAAGAATAAAAATAGTTTTAATTGCAGGCCCATCATCAGCAGGAAAAACAACAACTTCAAAGAAACTATGTATGTATTTAGAAAGTTTTGGTCTTCACCCAAAAGTATTATCAATGGACGATTATTTTGTTGAAAGAAGTGAAACCCCTAAAGATAAAGATGGAAAATATGATTATGAATGTTTAGAAGCGGTTGATTTAAAGCTTTTTGATAAAACAATTGCTAATCTATTAGATGGAAAAGAAACAAAAATACCTACATACGATTTTATTTTAGGAACTAAATCTTTTGCAAATACTTTAAAAATGGATGATAAAGATATTTTAGTTATTGAAGGCATTCATGCACTAGATAAAAAAGTATTATCAAACATTCCAAAGGAGAAAAAATTTAAGATATATATTTCTCCATTAACTGAATTAAATATAGATACTCACAATAGAATATCTACAACAGATTGTAGATTATTAAGAAGAATAGTAAGAGATGCAAGAACTAGAGGTAGAAGTGTAGAAGACTCTATCAAAACTTGGCCATCTGTTAGAAATGGAGAAGAATTGTATATATTCCCTTGTCAAGATGAAGCAGATGTAACAATAAATACAGCGCTAATCTATGAATTAGGAGTGTTGCGTACATATGTAGAACCATTACTATATGATGTACCAACTGACTCACCTGTATATGAAGAAGCTAAGAGATTATTAAAATTTATTAGATTATTCTTACCTATACCAAGTGATGCAGTTCCTCAAGATTCAATATTAAGAGAATTCATTGGAGGAAGTTATTTCTATAATAAATAATAAATATCCACAATAACTGTGGATATTTTTACATTCAAAGAAAAAACTGAATACATTTTATTGAATAAAATAAAAAAACTAATTATAATAAAAATATACTGAGGAGGAATAATAAATGGTAAGAGTAGCAATTAATGGATTTGGAAGAATCGGAAGATTATGTTTTAGATTAATGGAAGAAGATCCAGATTATGAAGTAGTTGCAGTAAATGATTTAACTGATGCTGAACAACTAGCTTATTTATTAAAATATGATACTAATCATCGTAATTATAGAATAGATGAGATTTCATTTGAAGGAAATGATTTAGTAGTAGGAGAAAGAAAAATTCCTATTTATGCAGAAAAAGATCCTGCAAATCTTCCATGGAAAGATTTAAATGTTGATGTAGTAATGGAATGTACTGGTCATTTCACTGATAAGGATAAAGCTATGGCTCATATTGATGCAGGAGCTAAGAAAGTAATTATTTCTGCACCAGCAAAAGGTGATTTAAAGACAATAGTTTATAATGTAAATCATGAAACATTAACAGGAGATGAACAAGTTATTTCAGCAGCATCTTGTACAACTAACTGTCTAGCACCTGTTGTAGATGTAATTGATAAAGTAATAGGTATTGAAAAAGGATATATGACTACAGTTCATGCTTATACTAATGATCAAGCAACATTAGATATTGCTCATAACAAAGGAATCTTTGCTCGTCGTGGTAGAGCTTGTGCAGCAAATATCGTACCAACTTCTACAGGAGCAGCATCTGCTATAGGAAAAGTATGTCCTAATTTAGAAGGAAAAATGCAAGGTCTAGCAATGAGAGTTCCAGTACCAACAGGATCAGTAGTAGATTTAGTATTAGAATTATCAAGAAGTACTTCTAAAGAAGAAATAAATGCAATTCTAAAGAATGCACAAAATGAAACACTTCAATTTACAATGGACCCAATTGTATCAAGTGATGTTATTTCACGTAGATGTGGATCATTAGTAGATGGAGATTTAACAGACGTATTAGACGTAGATGGAAAACAATTAGTAAAAATAATTGCTTGGTATGATAATGAAATGTCTTATACTGCTCAAATGGTTAGAACTGCAAAATATTTAATGGAAATTTAAGAAGCATCTGCTTCTTTTTTTTATTTTAAAATAATGTTATACTTAAAATGAATAAGAATGGAGGTACCATGAAAACAATAAAAGATTTAGATATTAAAAATAAAAAAGTATTAATAAGATGTGATTTTAATGTCCCATTAAAAGATGGAAAGATAGAAGATGATAATAGAATAGTTGAAGCATTACCTTCTATTAAATACGCTATAGAAGAAAATGCTAGAGTAATCCTATTATCACATTTAGGAAGAGTAAAAGAAGAAAGTGATTTAGAAAAAAACAACCTAAAAGTAGTTGCAGATAGATTAAGTGAGTTATTAGGAAAAGATGTAATCTTTGTTAATGAAACTAGAGGAGAAGAATTAGAAGAAAAGATTAATTCAATGAATCCAAAAGATGTATTATTAATCCAAAATACTCGTTATGAAGATTTAGAAGGTAAAAAAGAATCATCTAATGATGAAGAATTAGGTGCATATTGGGCATCTCTAGGAGATGTATTTATAAATGATGCATTTGGTACAGTACATAGAGCACATGCTTCTAATGTTGGAATTGCTTCTCATAAAGAAGGTAATTCTGCAGTAGGATTCTTAGTAGAAAAAGAATTAAAAGCATTAAGTGAACTAGATGATCCAGAAAGACCATTTATGGTTGTACTAGGAGGAGCAAAGGTATCAGATAAAATAGGAGTAATCGAAAACTTAGTAACTAAAGCAGATAAAATATTAATAGGTGGAGGAATGGCATTTACATTCTTAAAAGCAAAAGGATTTAATATTGGAAAGTCTCTTCTAGATGAAGAAAATATAGATTTCTGCAAAAAAGTATTATCAGATCATGAAGATAAAATAATATTACCAATAGATATTAAATCATCTACTGAATATTCAAATGATACACCAATGAAAGTAGTAACTATAAATGAAATAGAAGAAGATGATATGGGACTAGATCTAGGTCCATCAACAATAGATTTATATGAAAAATATTTAAGTATAGCTAAAACAGTTATTTGGAATGGACCACTAGGAGTATATGAATTTGATAATTATAAAGAAGGAACAGAAGAACTATTAAAATACTTAGTAAATAATAATATAAAAACAATTTTAGGTGGAGGAGACATAGTCGCAGCTGCATCTAATTGTAACTTAAAAGATAAAGTATTTCATGCCTCAACTGGTGGCGGATCAACACTAGAATATTTAGAAGGTAAAAAATTACCAGGAATAGAATCAATAAAATAGGTGATAAAATGTCTAGGGGGAAAAGAATATATATTTCAGATCCAAATGATGTGGAGCAGCAATCGTTATTCAAAAAATTAGAAAAAAAGATAGGGACAAATGCCCCTCACTTTCTAGAAGAAATACAAGATTCAAATGAAAATGAAGCTAAAGTAATACTATTTACAACAGAAGATGATGAAATAGATAAAATGTGTTTTATCCATGGATACAAAGATTTAAAAGAATGTGATATATATTACAGTAATTATGATTTATCTAAAGATACAAGAATAATAGAAGAATCATCTGGATATGCTGAACATTTTCTAAATATGATAAACATAAGAATACACATACCAGAAAATGATCAAATAGTGGATAAATTACAAGAAGATGGATATGAGTTAATAGGAAATATTGAAGGTGAAGACAGCATAATCTTATTAAGAGATACTCTAGATTCACCTAAGAAAGAAAAAACACCATCAAGAAGAAAAAAATAAATAAAGAGGAGAATAACATGATAGTAATATTAAATAATAAATGTAATTTAACAAAAGAAGAGTTTTCAAATTATTTAGAAGACTTAAAAACTATTAGAACTGAACAAGATTTAATAGTATGCCCATCAACAATTAATCTTAGTATGTATGATAATAGTATTTTTCCACTAGGTGCTCAAAATGTATCTAAATATATTACAGGACCACATACAGGAGAAATATCATCAAAACAATTACATAGCTATGGAGTTAAATATTGTATAGTAGGACATAGTGAAAGAAGACAAGAACAAAACGAATCAAATAAAGATACTAATGAAAAAATAAAAATGTTATTAAATGAAGGCATTACTCCAGTACTATGTGTAGGAGAAACAAAAGAAGAAAGAGATAATAACACTTATAAAGAAGTAATAACTAAAGAAATAAATGATGCTATAAAAGATTTAAATGAAGAAGAACAAGAATCTATCATAGTAGCATATGAACCTATTTATTCAATAGGTACAGGAATTATTCCTACAAATAGTGAAATAGCAGAAATATTTAAATTAATTAAAGAAATACTTCCAGCAAACAAAGTATTATATGGAGGAAGTGCAAACGAAAAGAATATAGATGATTTAAAACAAACTAAAGAAATAGATGGATATCTACTAGGAGGATTAAGTCTAAACATAACAAGTTTAAAAGAATTTTTATCTAAAATTTAGTAAAAAATAATATACCATAATAATTAAAGAGAATAGAGAGGTTATTATGGTAAGTGATTTAGATGAAGAAGAGTTGTTAAAGTTAATAAAAGAAGGAAATGTAAAAGTTTCCTTCTTTTTAGGAGAAAAAACAATAGATAGAAATATTCAAATACATAATTTTCTAAAAAGAGTAGGTTTACCTGAACATTTAGAAGGATATAAGCTATTAACCGAAATATTTAGATTATGTTTAGAAGACGAATCATATCTATATGATATGAAGAATAAATTGTATAAAGAATTATCAATAAAATATAATAAAAATTATAAAAATATAGAGAAATGCATAAGATACTCAATAACTATATGTTGGGATAATATGGATTATGAAGATAGAGATAATCTGTTTGGATATAGTATTAACTATAATAAGGATAAGCCAACTACAAAGCAATTTATATATACAGTAACTAATTATTTAAAAAACACTCTCATTAATATTGACTTAAGAGATATTAACCGATATACTTAATTTATAAAATATGTGGTAGGGAGGCAATTTATGGAACGAAACATAGATAAGTATTTAACAAGTTGGAAGAAAGACCTTATAAGAAAACCATTAGTATTATATGGACCTAAACAAGTAGGAAAAACATTCACTGCAATCAATTTTGGAAAAGCAGAATATAAAAACATTGCATATTTTAATACATATAATAATGAAGTACTAGTAAACTTATTTACTAAAGAAAAAGCAATAGATAAAATTATTCTAAATTTATCATTATTAGCAGACGAAACAATTTTAGAAGATGATACGTTAATTATTTTAGATAATTTAACAGATATTAATATTATTAATGGATTAAAGTTATTTGGAAGTTCTCAATCTAAATATAATATTATTGCTATAACATCAAAAAGCTTATTAAATAAATTTAAAGCAGAAGAATTACAATTTAGAGGAATGTATCCAATGAGTTTTGAAGAATATCTAATAGCTCATAATGAAAGAACAATGGCAGAATTAATTAGAGAATCTTATAATAAAAGAAAAACATGCCCATTCCATAAAGTAGCCCTAGATTTATTCCAAAGATATTTAATTACAGGTGGAATGCCAGAAGTAATAGATGCAGAATTAAGAGGATTCAGTGATAATGAATTAGATGCAATTAAACAAAAAATAATAGATATATATGAAAAAGATGTAATTAATAATGAAAAACTAATTGATATACCTAGATCAATAGAAATAATAGATTCAATTCCTAGTCAATTATCTAAGAAAAATAAAAAATTCCAATATGGAACTATTAAAACAGGAACTAGAAAAAATGATTATAAGAATTCAATTGATTATTTAATAGAAAACCAATTATTATATCATTCATATAAAATCACTACTGTAAAATCTCCATTAAGTTCTTGTAGACATAAAGATAGTTTCAAATTATATGTACCAGATGATGGGCTACTATTTACAATGTTGCATCTAAATTATAAAAAGATGATTACAGATGAAAATAGTAAAGAGATATTATATGAAAATCATATAGCAAAAACTCTTACAGAATTAGGCTATTCAATATATTATTACCAATCAGAAGGAAAAGCTGAAGTAAATTTTGTAATTCAAGATAGAATGGGTACAATAATACCTATAGAAATAACTACAAGAAAAGATTCTAAAGCAAAGTCATTATCAGTATTTATGTCAAAATATATTGTTAAACAAGGAATACGTATAACAGAAAATAATTTTTCAACAAAAAAAGATATTAGATATATTCCAATATATGCAGTATTCTGCTTAAATGAAACTAATTAATACTAGAAATTCTAGTATTTTTTTCATGAAAATATTTCTTTTATAAAGATATATGTTATACTATTATCATAGTATAGTAAAAATAGTAAGGTAGAGGGAATTTTATGAAAAAGATAAATAAAATGATAATGTTTTTAATATTATGTATAACTTTTAATTTAAAAGTATTGGCTGCTTCGCCAGATCTTGTGGTAACTGGAGGCGAGTTAGGTACAGATTACACATATGAAGATGGAGTTGTATCAATAATTAACTCAAACAGTTATGAAATTAGTATGGCAGAAGGTATAGAAGAAAGTAGTGATCAAATAGTTATAAATTATAGTGATACATTAAAAACAATCAATCTTACATTAAACAATGTTAATCTTAAAACTGATGAGATATCTAACATAAGAATTAATTATCCACCTAGTGTTAATCCTGATGATTTAAAAGTAAATTTAATTCTTAAAGGAAATAATAGCTTAGTAGCTACACACCATCCATATCTTAATCCTAGAAATATTGGAGAATTAATAATATCATCAGATGGAGGAACGCTAACAACTGAAGCGACAGCGGCTGCAACTGATGGATATAATAATCTTAATAGTGCTAAGGTCACACTTGAATCTGGAACAGTAACAATGAAAAATCAAATAATTATGACTACAACTGGAATATATATAAAAGGTGGAACACTTAATATTTCAAGTCAAGATGAATGCCTTTATACAAATGGTGAAATGATTATTTCTGGTGGCAATACAACATTAACTTCAGATTCTGCATGTGCAATTAATATGGTAGGCTCAAACATTAGTGCTGCTAGTGGTGGACTTCAAATAATAGGAGATGCAAATCTTGATATTACAACTAAGGGTACTGGTTCTGCATCAATTTTTTCTGGAACACGTGGTGGGCCAGAAAATATATTAATTGATACAACCGGAAAGATAAATATTAACAATAAATATATAGGAATATTACTTAATAAAAATAGTAATTTAACAATTAATAATGGAACATTAAATATAAATGGTTCAATTTTTGGGATCTATCCTAATGGTAATAGTGCAGATTCAATTATGACAGTTAATGGTGGTGAAACAGAAATTACAGCATCATCAGCAGCAATTGTTCTTCAAAATGCAACACAAAAATCAGTAGTATTTGGAGGAGAGTATTTTCACAAGAACTATCACGGAACAGAAATGGCTTCAAGAGCAGAAGTAGATGATGCATCACTTACTAATTCTAATGGAAGATCTAATAAATATGTCTTAATTACACCTGCATATACTATAGATTATGATTTAGGAGAGGGTGCATTAGAAGAAGGAACAGAAAATCCTACAAAATACACAAGAATAGATACATTTACACTTAATAATCCTATTCCAAATGATGAAACAGCTACTTTTATAGGATGGTCAGGAACAGATTTAGAAGATTTAACAGAAAATGTCACTATATCAGAAAACAGTACTGGTAATCGTTCTTATAAAGCAAATTACACTAAAGATTCAGGTGATGAAGATGAAGAAGTAGAACCTGATAATCGAGAAGAAACAGCTAATATTGTTAATCCAAATACAAGCTTTAAATATAATCCAAAAATTAGTAATTTAGCAAAAAAATTTAATAATATAAAAACAAATAATAATAATATTGCTTATATAGTAGTAATAACACTAAGTATTATAAGTGCCATTTGTATAAGTTGTATCTTATTCCTTAAAAAGAAAAAAGAACTTAGATAAAATAAATTATTAAAATTAAAATCCGTCTATCAACGGATTTTTTTATGTCCAAACACAATTTTTTAATTAAAAAATGTTATAATAATTTAATAAAAACTTCTATGAAAGAGGTGATTAAATGAAAAGAATAATATTCCATGTAGATGTAAACAATGCATTCTTATCTTGGACAGCTGTAAAGTTACTAAGTGAAGGTAAAAAAGATATAAGAAAAGTAGAAGCAATAATTGCTGGAGATGAATCTACAAGACACGGAATAGTCTTAGCTAAATCACCTGTTGCTAAAAAGAAAGGTGTAAAGACAGCAATGACAATTTACGAAGCAAAAAAGTTATGTCCTAATCTAGAAGTTTACAAAGGAGATTTTAAATGGTACTTCGAATGTTCTAATAAAATGATGGATTATTTAAAAAGATATTCCCCAACTATAGAACAATTTTCAATCGATGAATGCTTTATTGACATGACAGGAACTAACTACTTATATAAGGATTACGTAAAGTTGGCAAATAAGATAAAAGATGAAATAAAAGAACAATTTGGTTTTACAGTAAATGTAGGGATTGGAGAAAACAAACTATGTGCTAAAATGGCTAGCGATTTTGAAAAACCAGATAAAGTTCATACTCTTTTTAGTGATGAAATTGTAAAAAAACTATGGCCACTAGATGTAGGCGAATTATTCATGGTAGGAAAAAGTACAAAGGAAAAATTATATGCAATGAATATTAAAACTATAAATGATCTAGCACATTATGACGAAAATAAGCTAAAAACAAAGTTTAAATCTATGGCAACATATTTACATAATGCTTCTTGGGGAATAGATGATAAAGAGGTAATTACAGAAAAAGAAGACAGAAAATCAGTGTCAACCGAAAAAACACTACCAAAAGATGAAAATGACAGAGAAACACTAAGAAACATTTTATTCAGCGAAGTAGTAGAAGTATCAAAAGAGTTAAGAAAGAAAAAAATGTATGCCAAAACCGTAGGTATTATATATAAGGATATAAAGTTTAAAAAATATTCAAGAGAATTAACTCTAGATAATCCAACTTCTACAACAAATGAAATAGCAAGTATAGTAGAAGATTTATTTAACAGTACATATAATGATGAATTAATAAGATTAATAGGAGTAAAATTATCAAACTTAAAAAGTAATAAAGAAGAACAATTATCTATATTTGATGAAGTAGTAGAAGAAAAAGAAGATAAATTTCAAGAAACAATAGATAAGATTAATGAGAAATTTGGTAAAAATTTAATTGAACCTGCATCTTTAAAGATTATAGGTAAAACTACTTCAAAAAATAGTTTTAATGAAAAAAATAAAAAAAATTAAAAAAACCCTTGAATTTAAATAATTTCATGTTATAATTATAAGCATGACTGCGTAGATGTGCGAGGTTGTCGATACACCGGGTTAAGTTGTTAAATAATTTCAACAAAAATTGACAAAATGACTGATTTTTTAAAAAATTCAGGAATCGGGTTTTCGTACGGAGCAAGTCTATACCAGATATAGGCGAAAGGAGGATTTTTTAATGTCAAAAGAAAAAATTCGCATTAAAATCAAAGCTTATGATCACAGAATATTAGATACTGCAGCTAAGAAGATCGTAGAAACTGTTACAAGAACAGGAGGAGAAATTTCAGGACCTGTTCCATTACCAACAGAAATTGAAAAGTTCACAATTTTAAGAGCTGTACACAAATATAAAGACAGTCGTGAACAATTCGAAATGCGTACTCATAAGAGACTAATTGATATCAAAAATCCAAGCAAGGAAACAGTTAGTGCATTAGCAAAACTAGATTTACCTAGCGGAGTAGATATCCAAATCAAAACAATATCTAAATAATAGGAGGAAAAATAATGAAAGGAATCTTAGGTAAAAAAATCGGAATGACTCAAGTGTTTACTGAAGAAGGTAAATTAATTCCGGTTACTGTTGTTGAAGTGGAACCTAACGTTGTTACACAAATCAAGACAGTAGAAAAAGATGGTTATGATGCTATTCAATTAGCAACTGGAACTACAACTGAAAAGCATAACAATAAACCAAAAATGGGTCACTTAAAGAAAGCTAATACTGAACCTAAGCGCTTCTTAAAAGAAATTAGAGGGGTTAACGTTAATGATTACACATTAGGACAAGTATTAAAAGCTGAAGATGTATTTACATCAGGAGAATCAGTTGATGTAACTGGTACTAGTAAAGGTAAAGGTTTCCAAGGTGTAATTAAACGTTGGAATCAATCAAGAGGTCCTATGGGACATGGTTCACAATATCATAGAGGTGTTGGATCCCTAGGTACAATGTTACCAATGCATGTTATTAAAGGTAAGAAAATGCCTGGACACATGGGTAATGTTCAAAGAACTGTACAAAATTTAGAAGTTGTATCAATCGATACAGAAAATAATGTCATTTTAATTAAAGGAAATATTCCTGGTCCAAAGAAATCATATGTTGTGATTCGTGATTCAGTAAAAACTACAGATAAGAAACCTGTAGCATATACATTATTAAGTTATGCTGAGGAAGTAGCTGTAGAAGAAACACCTGTAGAAGAAACTGTTGTTGAAGAAGTTGTTGCAACTGAAGAACAACCAGTAGAAGAAAGTGTTGTTGAAGAAACTACTACTGAAGAAGTAGCAGAAACTGAAGAACAACCTGCAGAAGAAAAAACAACTGAAGAATAAAATCATCACAAAAAAATATCAAATTGGAAATATTAAAGTGATGAAAGGAGGAATCGTAGATGAAAAAAGTTAAACTTTTAAATCTAAAAGGTGAAGAATTAAAAGACATTAATTTAAAAGATGAAATTTTTGGAGTTACTCCAAATGCTAATGTTTTAAGCGATGCTATCATATTTAATTTAGCAGCATTAAGACAAGGAACACATAAAACTAAAAATCGTTCTGAAGTTCGTGGTGGAGGAAGAAAACCATGGAGACAAAAAGGAACAGGAAGAGCTCGTCAAGGATCTATTAGAGCTGTTCAATGGGTAGGTGGAGGAAGATATGGTACTCCAGTACCTAGAGATTATTCTAAAAAACAAAACAAGAAAGAAAGAAGAATTGCATTACTTAGTGCATTATCTGAAAAAGTTAATAATAAAGAATTAGTTTTAGTAGAAAATATGACATTATCTACACCAAAAACTAAGGAAATGGTTGAAGTATTAAATAGTTTAAATATTAATGACAAAAAAGTATTAATAGTAGTTAAAGAATTAGATGATAACTTAATTCTTGCTTCAAGAAACTTATCAAACATTATATTATTAGCTGCTGAAGAAATTAATGTACTAGATATAGTAGCAACTGATGTAATGGTAGTTACAGAAGAAGCATTAAAAGAAATTGAGGAGGTGCTTAAATAATGAAAGACACAAAATATTTAGAAATAATCAAAGCACCTATTGTTACTGAAAAATCAGAAGCAATAAAAGAACAAGGTAAATATACTTTCTTAGTTTCTGAAAAAGCTAAAAAGCCAGAAATTAAAGAAGCTATAGAAAAATTATTTGATGTTCATGTTAAATCAATTAACACATTAAACATCAAGACTAAAAAACGTAGAGTTGGTCGCTATAGAGGACTAACTAATCGTGGAAAGAAAGCAATTGTTACTCTAGCAGAGGGCGAAACAATTGATCTTGGTTAGGAGGAAGTAATTTATGGCAATTAAGAATTATAAACCTACAACACCAGGTCTAAGAAAAATGAGTACTTTAGTTAATGAAGATATTACTAAAGGAAATAAACCAGAAAAGAGTTTAATAGTTACTGCTAAAAAGCATTCTGGTAGAAATAATCAAGGTAGAATCACAGTTCGTCATAAAGGTGGCGGAGTAAAAAGAAAATATCGTATTATTGATTTCAAAAGAAATAAATTAGATATACCTGGAAAAGTAGCAAGTATAGAATATGATCCATCAAGAACAGCAAATATTGCATTAATTAATTATGTTGATGGAGAAAAAAGATATATATTAGCTCCAAAGAATTTAAAAGTTGGAGATCAAATTATTGCAGGAGAAAATGCAGATATCAAAGCAGGAAATGCATTACCAATTATGAGTATTCCTGTAGGTACATTAGTACATAATATCGAACTTCGTCCTGGAAAAGGTGGAGAAATAGCAAGAAGTGCTGGAACATCTGCTCAAATATTAGGTAGAGAAACAGATTATGTACTAGTACGTTTATCAAGTGGTGAACAAAGAAAAGTATTAGGAACTTGTATGGCAACAGTTGGAGAAGTTGGAAACGAAGATTCTTCACTAGTTAAAATAGGAAAAGCTGGTCGTAAACGTCATATGGGTATTAGACCAACAGTACGTGGTTCTGCTATGAACCCTAATGATCACCCACATGGTGGTGGTGAAGGACGCGCTCCAGTAGGACGTAAATCACCAATGACACCTTGGGGTAAACCTGCACTTGGAGTTAAGACTCGTAAGAATAAACAAACAAACAAATTTATCTTACGTCGTCGTAATGGTTAAGAAGAAAGGAAGATAATATATGGCAAGAAGTACTAAAAAAGGACCTTTTGTTGATGAAAAGTTATTAAACAAGGTTCGCGAATTAAATAAGACTGGAAAAAAAGAAGTCATTAAAACTTGGTCTCGTCGTTCAACTATTTTCCCTGATTTTATAGGACACACATTTGCAGTTCATAATGGTAAAGAATTTATACCAGTATATGTTACAGAAGACATGGTAGGACATAAATTAGGAGAATTTTCACTAACTCGTAAATTTGGTGGACACGGAAATAAAGAAAATTAATGACTAGGGAGGTAAACTATGGAAGCAAAAGCAATTGCTAAAGGACTTAGAATATCACCATATAGAGCAAGATTAATAGCTACTCTAATTCGTGGTAAACAAGCTGATGAAGCTATAGCAATTTTAAATAATACAAATACTAAAGCTGCCAAATTAACTAAAAAGGTTTTAGATTCAGCTATTGCTAACGCTGTTAACAATGAAAAAGCTGATGCAAAAACACTTTATGTTAAAGAAGCAAGAGTTGATGCTGGTCCTGTTATGAAACGTCATTTCTTTGATTCACGTTCTCGTATCGGACACAGAGATCACAGAACTAGTCACATTATCGTTGTAGTGGCTACAAGAAACTAATCTAATAAGGAGGAAAAAGCAATGGGACAAAAGGTTAATCCTAATGGACTAAGACTTGGTATCAATAAAGATTGGGATGCTAAATGGTATTCTAATAATAAAGATTTTGCTAAGACTTTATCTGCAGATTTAAAAATTAGAGATTACATAGCAAAAAATATGAAAAATGCTGGTATCGCTAAAGTTGAAATTGAAAGAACAAAAGATATTACAGAAATAGTTATTCATACTTCTAAACCTGGCGTTATTATTGGATCAGGTGGAGAAGAAGTAGAAAACACTAGAAAAGCATTAGCAAACTTAACTGGTGAAAACGTAAAAATCACTATTGAAGATATTAAGAAAGTAGATTTAAATGCACAATTAGTTGCAGACTCAATTGCTAATCAAATAAGCAATAGAGCATCATTCCGTATGGCTCAAAAACGTGCAATTCGTAACGCTATGAAAGCAGGAGCTAAAGGAATTAAAACAAAAGTATCTGGAAGACTTGGTGGAGCAGATATGGCTCGTGGAGAAGGTTATTCAGATGGAACTATACCTCTACATACATTAAGAGCAGATGTTGATTATGGAACAGCAGAAGCTGATACAACATTTGGAAAAATTGGAGTTAAGGTATGGATTTATAAAGGAGAAATCCTAAATAAAAAGGCTAAAGGAGGTAATTAATATGTTAATACCGTCAAGAACAAAATATCGTCGTGTACATAGATTACCTTATGAAGGAAAAGCTCGTGGTAATACAGAACTTAAATTCGGTGAATATGGTTTACAAGCTAAAGAAGGAGCTTGGATCACAAACAATCAAATAGAAGCAGCTCGTGTAGCTATGACTCGTTATATGAAACGTGGTGGAAAAGTTTGGACAAATATTTTCCCACACATGCCATTAACTAAAAAACCTATCGGTACTCGTCAAGGTAAAGGTAAAGGTAATGTAGAAGCTTGGGTTGCTGTTGTTAAAGAAGGAAAAATAATGTTCGAAGTTGCAGGTGTAGATGAAGCTGTAGCACGTGAAGCATTAAGATTAGCTTCACACAAACTACCAATAACTTGTAGATTCGTTAAGAGAGAAAACGGTGGTGAGTCAAATGAAGGTTAAGGAAATAAGAGAATTATCAACTGAAGAAATCAATGCTAAATTAGTTGAAACTAAAAAAGAATTATTTAATCTAAGATTTCAACAAGCAACAGGAAATTTAGAAAAACCTTCTAGATTAAGAGATCTAAGACACACTGTAGCAAGAATGAAAACAGTTTTAAAAGAACGTGAAAATCAAGAAAGTGAAGCTGAATAGTTAGGAGGGATTATTAAATGGAAAAGAAATTAAGTAAAGAATTAGTTGGAAAAGTAGTAAGTGATACTAATGATAAAACTATTACAGTTTTAGTAGAAACATATAAAGTCCATCCAATCTATCACAAGAGAATTAAAAGTTCTAAAAAATATTGTGTACATGATGAAAAAAATATTGCAAAAGTTGGAGATACTGTACGTATAGCAGAGACTAGACCATTATCAAAAACTAAGCATTTCTATCTAAAAGAAATAGTTAAAAAGGCTGTTAATATTTAACGCTTTGAATGAAGGAGGAATAATTTATGGTACAACAAGAAACTCGTTTAAAAGTTGCTGATAACTCAGGAGCACGTGAACTATTAGTTATTCGTGTAATGGGTGGAAGCAAAGTTAAAACAGGAAACATTGGTGATGTTGTTGTAGGAACTGTTAAAAAAGCAATTCCAAATTCACCATTAGCAAAAGGAAAAGTTGTAAAAGCAGTTATCGTTCGTACACGTCAAGGCGTTCGTCGTGATGATGGAAGTTATATCAAGTTCGATGACAATGCATGTGTTATCATTCGTGATGACAAGAGTCCAGTTGGTACTCGTATCTTTGGACCAGTAGCAAGAGAACTTCGTGAAAAGGATTATATGAAAATAGTATCCTTAGCAAGCGAAGTATTATAAGAGGAGGATAAGTATGAACTTTAA
>JAEEGL015714445.1_pt1 | contig 51548 bp, 40 predicted proteins | sample 9134231 | NCBI WGS metagenome assembly JAEEGL01 (sample SAMN16246548, study PRJNA631951) | gut metagenome | biome: gut microbiome; feature: rumen; material: fiber-attached | host: Bos | place: Iran: Karaj | collected 2018-10
AGAGCTTGATGATTTGCTCGAGAGTCTGAATCTTTCGTTTGGAACTGATATTTCAAAGTATAAACTCGACAAGGATTAAACCCACTTTGTGGCAGCCTTTGTCCAAACAGTAAAAAACAACAATGAGACATAATAAGAAATTCAACCATCTCGGTCGTACTGCATCTCACCGCAGCGCCATGCTCGCTAACATGGCTGTCTCTCTGATCATGCACAAAAGAATCACTACGACCGTTGCAAAGGCTAAGGCCCTCAAGAAGTATGTGGAGCCCCTGATCACAAAGGCAAAGGAAGACTCCACCAACTCTCGCCGTGTCGTATTCAGCTACCTCCAGAACAAGGAAGCTATCAAGGAGCTCTTTGGAGCTGTTTCCCAGAAGGTAGGCGACCGTCCCGGTGGATACACCCGTATCATTAAGCTCGGTACACGTCAGGGCGACGCTGCTCAGGTGTGCTTCATCGAGCTCGTAGACTTCGACGAGGCTATGGCCAAGGAGACCAAGAAGAAGACGACCCGTCGTTCTCGTAAGGCCGCTCCTAAGGCTGAGGCTGCTCCCGCAGAGGCTCCCGCCGCTGAGGAGGCAAAGGCAGAGGCTCCCGTTGAGGAGGCACCTGCTGCTGAGACTCCTGCCGCAGAAGAGGCAAAGGCTGAATAATCTCACACTCTTTATAGAGAAGCCCGCATCCCCACAAGGATGCGGGCTTTTTTGTTCCGTGACATATGCTCCTGTTGTCATCCAGACGAGGGCGAGTCGTGATTGTTATTCGCCCTCATGCATCCATATGTCGTATGTGAAGATGAGAGTCAAGAGGCATATGGTAGGGTTTCCCCTATGGTTTTATGGGGAAATTCCCTTTGAACTATTGGTGGGGAATGATTATCTTTGCACCGTGAATTATTAAAATGTATCGGTCATGAGGAAGACATTGGTTTTATCGGTTGGTGCCTTGCTGCTGCTTAGCAGTTGTGGTACTTATACGGCGGAGGGAGCCTATACGGGTGGTACCTTCGGGTCAATCATCGGCTCTGCTATCGGTGGTATCACGGGTGGTCCACGGGGCAGTGATGTCGGTACGCTGATTGGTATGGCTGGTGGTGCGGCTGTTGGAGCAGTCATCGGTGCGGCTGCCGACGATGCGCAGCAGCGCCGTTATGAGGACTACCGGGCGGCACGTCGTCAGAGATATGAGGAGGCGCGCCCCGACCAGCGTCGCTATGACGATGGTTATACGGATGAGAGTGGCTTCGACAGTACAAACAGCGGGGACGATCGTCTCTATGGGTTTGGCGAGGATCTTAGCAGTACGGTAACGCCCGCGAACACCTCTGTACTGGAGATTCGTCATGCCCGTGTTATCGACAAAAACCGTGACGGTGTGCTGAACCGTGGCGAAGAGGCCATGGTGGTGTTCGAGGTCTTCAACACCTCGTCTGAGACAGTCTACCGAGTACAACCGTCGGTAGCAGAGGTGACAGGCAACCGTCACATACGTATCTCGGAGAACGTGCTTGTTGAGAGTATTCGGCCAGGAAAGGGCATCCGCTATACGGCGGTCCTTAAGGCCGACGACCGTCTGCGCGACGGTGACGCGGTGATACGCGTCGGAGTATTTCAGGGTAACAGAGAAGTGAACTCGCAGACACAGGAGTTCACCATTAAAACAAGCAGGCGATAGAATCCTATTGCCTGCTTGCTTTTTATTTCCTATAGCGTTTCATGTATGCCTTCGAACGGTTAGGCTTGCTGTTGATCTCTTTCAGATCGTCATGGGTGCCGGCCTTGGTGGCGTGTGTCGTCGGATTGTCGTGCTTGACGACCGTCTTCTGTCTGGCATGATTCTCCTGTTTAGCTTGTGATTCTTGTTTAGCCAGGGCCTCTTCTTTGGCCTGCTGGTCACGGCTCTCTTTTAGTAGCATCCAGAGAGGCTTCGTGTCGGCACCTTCGTTGGCGCCCATCTCCATCTCCGGCAGATCGATGTTCTCCTCAGGCTTGAAGGGGATCACAGGAGAACTGTAGCGCTCCACGATGACGGGGGCGATACCTTGGGCAAGGATGCCAATCTCTCTGGCGGCACGTGCTGAGAGGTCGATGATCCTTCCCTTGACATACGGACCGCGGTCGGTCACACGGACGATGACCTGCTTGCCGTTGGCCGGGTTGGTGACCCGTAACAATGTGCCGAAAGGATAGGTGCGGTGGGCACACGTCAGACTGTCATGATGCATCCGTTCACCGTTGGCCGTGCGACGGCCTGTGAACTTCTTAGCATAGAACGAGGCATTACCGCTCTGCGTTTGGGCCTGCAGAGCGGTAAAGCTGAATAGGAATGCGATGAATGCAATATATGGTTTGATATTCATTCAGTTTGATGGCGTCTTTTGTACCTTGGCTTCGCCGAGCTACACAACGCCGTGATTCTGGCGTCTTTTGTACCTTGGCTTCGCCGAGCTACACAACGCCCTGCGCCATCATGGCGTTAGCTACCTTCATGAAGCCGGCGACGTTGGCGCCTTTCACGTAGTTGATGTAGCCAGCCTCCTTGCCGTACTTCACGCACTGGTTGTGGATGCTCGACATGATATGATGCAGGCGCTGATCCACCTCCTCACTGCTCCAGGCGAGGCGCATGGAGTTCTGTGTCATCTCCAGACCCGAGGTGGCCACACCACCGGCATTCACAGCCTTGCCAGGGGCAAACAACTGCTTGGCGGCGATGAACTTGTTCACAGCCTCGGCCGTACAGCCCATGTTCGATACCTCAGCCACGCAGAGCGGCTTGTTGGCCAGAATCTGGTCGGCATCACTGCCGTTCAGCTCGTTCTGGGTAGCACAGGGCAGGTAGATGTCGGCCTTCTGCTCCCACGGCTTCCTGCCGGCAAAGAACGTGGCACCGTCGAACTCCTCCTCGTAGGGCTGACACACGTCGTTACCACTGGCTCGAAGCTCAAGCATATACTCGATCTTCTCTGCGTCGAGACCTGCCGGGTCGTAGATATAACCGTCTGGACCGCTGATTGTGATGACCTTCGCACCGAGCTCGGTAGCTTTCTTCGCAGCACCCCAGGCCACATTGCCGAAACCACTGAGGGCAACGGTCTTACCCTTGATGTCGAGTCCATGTTCTGTGAGCATCTGGTTCACGAAGTACAGGGCTCCGTAGCCGGTCGCCTCCGGACGAAGGATGGAGCCGCCCCATTCCATACCCTTACCGGTGAGCACACCTTGGAACTGGTGGGTCAGCTTCTTATACTGGCCGAACAGGTAACCGATCTCGCGGGCACCCACACCGATATCGCCTGCCGGCACGTCCTCGTCGGGACCGATATGACGGTACAACTCAGTCATGAATGCCTGACAGAACTTCATCACCTCATTGTCGCTCTTACCGCGGATGCTGAAGTCGGAGCCGCCTTTGCCACCACCCATCGGCAGCGTCGTGAGGGCGTTCTTAAAGGTCTGTTCGAATCCGAGGAACTTCAGGATGCTGAGGTTGACGGATGAGTGGAAGCGCAGACCGCCCTTGTACGGTCCTATGGCGCTGTTGAACTGTACGCGGTAACCGAGGTTCACCTGTATCTCGCCCTTGTCATCGACCCAGGGCACACGGAATGTGATGATGCGCTCGGGTTCCACGATACGTTCTATAATCTTTGCCTTCTCAAACTCCGGATGTTGATTGTACACATCCTTGATTGATTCCAGCACTTCTCTTACTGCTTGTAAGTACTCTGACTCGCCCGGATGCTTCTGCTCCAAGGCTTGCATGATTTTCTCAACTTCCATAGCGCCAATCTTCTTTAGTTACAAAATGTTATCTTAGATGACGCAAAAATAGGAAAAATATCGATATGCTCCAAGGGAAATACCGAATATTTTTCCTATTAAGTTACATTTTGTTAAATCTGGGCCAGAGCCTGCTTGATATCGTCGAGGATATCTTCCACGTCCTCTATACCCACGGAGAGACGAATCAGATCGGGGGCGACACCAGCCTCGAGCAACTGCTCGTCGCTGAGCTGACGGTGGGTGTGACTGGCGGGATGGAGTACACAGGTACGCGCATCGGCCACGTGGGTCACGATATTGATCATCTTCAGCGAGTCCATCCACTTGACGGCAGTCTCTCGTGTCCCTTTCAGACCGAAGGCGATAACACCGCATGAGCCGTTGGGCAGGTACTTCTGTCCCAGAGCATAGTGGGGATCATCCTTCAGACCACAGTAGTGTACCCATGCCACCTTCTCGTTGTCGTGCAGGAACTCAGCCACCTTCTGTGCGTTCTTGCAGTGCTGCGCCATACGGAGGTGGAGTGTCTGCAGACCCATGTTCAGCAGGAAGGAGTTTTGCGGAGCGGGAATCGAACCGAGGTCGCGCATCAGCTGGGCTACGAGCTTCGTCATATAACCCATCTTACCGAAGGCCTTTACGTAGGTCAGACCATGGTACGACTCGTCGGGCGTGCAGAGACCGGGGTACTTGTCGGCATGAGCCATCCAGTCGAAGTTCCCGCTATCGACGACGCAGCCGCCTACTTGTGTGGCCATGCCATCCATATACTTCGTCGTGGAGTGAGTGACGATGTCGGCGCCCCACTCAAACGGACGGCAGTTCACGGGCGTGGCGAAGGTGTTATCGATGATCAGGGGCACCCCGTTCTTATGGGCAATTCTGGCGAACTTCTCGATATCGAGCACGGCACAGCCGGGGTTCGATATGGTCTCACCGAACAGTGCCTTCGTGTTCGGACGGAAGGCAGCCTGGATCTCCTCCTCACTGGCATCCTGTGAGATGAACGTACAATCGATGCCGAGCTTCTTCAGCGTCACGCCGAAGAGGTTGTATGTGCCGCCGTAGATCTCGTTAGAGGTCACAAAGTGATCACCGGCCTGACAGATGTTGAAGATCGCGTAGAAGTTGGCAGCCTGTCCACTGGAAGTCAGCATGGCACCCACGCCGCCCTCGAGGGTGGCGATCTTAGCGGCCACAGCATCGTTCGTCGGGTTCTGCAGGCGGGTATAGAAGTAGCCCTCTTTCTCCAGATCGAACAACTTCGCCATCTCGTCGGAGTCATCATACTTGAAGGTGGTCGATTGGATGATGGGAACCTCGATTGGTTCTCCGTTCTTGGCTTTGTAGCCTGCCTGCACGCAGAGCGTGCCCTGTCTGAATTTCTTTTCCATAATTGTATGTCGGTTTAGCTTTTTTCAGACGACAAAGGTACGAATAAGTGAGCGAAAAACCAAATTTATTTGGTGTTTTCCGAACGGTAGTACTTTCGAATGAAGTTCAAAGGTACGAATAAGTGAGCGAAAAACCAAATTTATTGAATCTTCCTCTATGATGCCTGCCATGTCTGTCGCCATCGGCAGAGAAACATAAAAAAGGTAAAAACCATGGTATAATAGAATGTATTTTGTATTTTTACACCGATAATCCGTCCTAGGTCTATTATAGGGTAAAAAGGGCGGAGATGTTAAGCTAAGTTAATTGAAGTTTGCTTTTTATAGACCAGTGTGTCTGGTAAGTGTAAAGCAAGAGTAAAGAATGGAAAGAAGTGCATTTGAACAAGATGCCCGCTCATGGCGGCAGAAGGCCCTTGAGGTGAGTCGCCACTATGGGGCGGGCGCAGAAGAAGCAGAGGATATCGCACAGGATGTGATGCTCCGTCTGTGGCAGATGCACGACGAACTGGAGCGCTTTCGTTCGACAGAGGCCATAGTGGTCCTGATGGCGAAACACCTGCTGAGGAACCGTCAGCGACGACGACCGCCGGAAACACTGAACGAGGCCGTCGTGGATGGCTTCAGTGCCAGTCCGCACGAGGAACTGGAGACCAAAGAGAACGACGAGTGGTTGGCGTCCCGACTCCAGCAACTGCCCACCACACAGCGCGCCCTACTGTATCTGAGACAGGTGGAGCGTAAGAGCCACGAAGAACTCGCCACGTTGCTGGGCATCGAGATCACCTCCGTCAGTACGCTGCTCGCAAAGGCTCGACGAACGATGTTAGAAGAAATCAAACGGAGAAACCAGATATGATACATTACACGAAGGCATATATCAAGAGTCTGCTGGACAAGTATATGGACGGCATGACCACACTGGAAGAGGAGGATATCCTCGTAGGCTACTTCCGGGGCGAAGACATTCCTCAGGAGTGGGAAGACTACCGGCAGCTGTTCCTGGAGATCGAACAGACCCCGGCCGTCTCGTCTGAGACAGTGGCATCCCAGTCGAGGGGCATTCGACGGTGGATAGGTTGGAGCGTGGCAGCTGCCGTCGTGGCAGGCGTGCTCTATCTGGCCATCCCGTCTGAGCAGACTGCCTCGCCTGATACCCAGGCTCTGGTGGCACAGACGGATACGACGGCGGCATCGCCGATACAGCAAGCCGACACGACCTCTCTGCATCAGGAAGAAGTGCAGCCGATGCAGTCGAAGAAAAAAGGCCTACGTAAGGCACAGCCTACCATCCACGACTACGATAAGGTCTATACCCAGATGGCTCAGGTTGCCAAGGAGCAACAGGAGGCAGAACAGCAGTTGACCGAATGCCAGATGGAGGTGATCGAGGCACAGCTTGCCGCCTGCGGCTATACCCCAGTAACACAAGAAGATGGTACAATTATATATATTAACGAACAAACAGATTATTACGCATATGAAGAGTAAAGTCATGATCCTCACAGCCATGCTGACGGCGCTGCCTTCAGCCATGATGGCGCAGCAGAACATACAAAAGGCTTTTGATGCACTGCTGAACGAAAAGAAGGTTGAAATCAAGACACAGCACAGTCTGGAAGTCGATCCTGAGACGGGTAGGAAGACCGAACAGGCCGATGTCTATGACTTCATGGTATCCTCTGCTACGGGCCTCGGTCGTATCAATGATATCCGGAAGGCTTTTGAGAAAGACAGGGGTTCTGCATATAATATCGGGTCTGGTAGCAAAGTCGGCGGTAAATATACAGCCTTGGCAGTTGGCGAAGGTAGCCAGCCTGTAGCTATCGGAGCGATTGACGGCTCAGAGTTTATCTATGCCTGCTTCCTCGACAAGGACGATCCCGAGAAGCGGTATCGCTATGCCTATGCCCTGGAGTGGGTGGAGAAAGGCGAGAGAACACAAGTTCGCTTGGCCATCACATATGCACTCTCCCAACAGAGCCGTTCTCATAGGATCAGTAAGATCATCGTCAATGGCAAAGAGATTAATGTGGATGACCCGAGACTTATGTTTGAACGCCGACTACGTTCCGTTCTGACAACGACGCCCCCATCGGATTCGATCACCTCTGTTCCCGTCGACCGCAGTATCGACATTGGTAATATAGGTAACCCCTTCGACGTCGTCTTCGGAGACTGGTTGAGCAATTTCAATAACTATAAGAACCTCTTCCTGAAGAACCCCGAAGGGACAGCGGCAAATGTTTATGCATCACGTATCTACAACCTCTGCAAGAAAGCAGATGACTTGGAGGATGCGGAGAAGGAACTGGTCATCAAAGAGATCCGGAAACTGAAAAACAAAACCAAAGATGATTTCGTCCAGCAATTGTTTGAGATGAGCATCGAACGACTCAAGAAGTAACCTACATAGCATCGATAACGATGATGTAGTAGGGGGTATCAAGAGAAGGGGATAATCTTCTTAACAGTAAAACAACTTGTTTTACCTTGAAAGAGATAGCTTCTTTGTTGGTAAAAGACTATCTTAACGAAGGTAAAACAAGTTGTTTTACTATTTAAGGCCTGGTCTCTTCGTCGTTACCGGCGCCGGTCTTTTCGTGTTCCGGATGGCTGGTATCAAGACGATGTCGCAGGGTTATCATATGGCGGTGCCCTTCGGTTAGAAGGCACCCGTATCGGTATCCTTGTTCTGCAGCTTGCGGTTCAGCTTCAGGTTCTTACCGCTGGAGAAGTCGTAACTGAAGCCAATGACAAACATCGACTTGTTGTCGTTGATCCATGTCTTGCTGGTACTTTGCAGGATGCTTGTTGGCAGACTGTTGGAAGAGTACCGTGAACGGGTGAGGAACCAGATGTCGGTGGCATAGATCCGCCAGCCTTTCTTCTGCCAGAACACGGTGAGGTTAGACAAATTCTCTCCCGCGTCAAGGGTTGAGCCCCACAGTTGCTTCGACACGATCTTGCCGCTATAGCTGGCTCCCCAACAGCCTTTCCTGAATCTGATGCTATAGTAGAATGGCGCATACGTATGGTGATACTGTCCGATGATCGGGCTGCTCACGGTCTGGTATACGAGGTCGTTCTGCAGATAGATAGTCAGCAGGTCGTTCTTGAAGGGGTTGATGTTCAGGCGGGCGAATCCACCTGCGTTCGACGAATAGTTGGCATTCTCCATCATTCCAACAATGTATTTCTCTCCATTGATCTCCTGCTCCGTATAGTATTTGTTGATGGGCGAGTCGCTGTAATCGTAGGAAAAGCCTATGACGGCATTCAGCCAACTGAGGTTCCATCGGAGGTATAGTGCCGACGAGTAGTTGTTGTAGCTCTTCAGCGACGGATTGCCCACATTCATGACACCGGGGATGAACAAGCTCGCATTGTTGCTGAGTTGGGAGATGGTCGGTATTGATGACCATGATGTGGTTTCCCACTGAAGACTCATCTTCTTTGAGAGGTTGGTGCTCAGGATGAGTTTCGGCGTAAAGAGCCAGTGGGAGTCGTGGGCATCGTCATTGTCCTGTGTCACCTGCGTGGCACCAGCTCCGATGCGATACATCAGTTTCTTCCATGTGCCGCTATACTCTGCATACATATAGTGCTGATAGCTGGCCGAGGCGTAGTCATAGTCCTCATAGTTGGACAGAACGTTACTGATGGTGGCCTTCGAACGACCAAAGCTTCCGCGATAGCCGAGGCTGAGGCTTCCCTGTTCCCACTTCTTGGTGTAGGCCAGCTCACCGATGAAGGAGTATTTCTTGTTCTTCTGGTTTACCTTGTCAGAAAGTAGGCTGCTGTTGTCGCTGAGGTCGATCTCCTCCTTCTCATCCTTAGACTTACCGTGATAATAGGTGCCTAGCAGGTCGATGGCGAGCTCCTGATTCTTGGGAAGGGTCTTCTGAAGATAGACATTCAGACTGGGACCGAATGTGTTTCTCTTGCCATTGAACGTTCCTTCGCCTTTCGTTCTGGTGCTGGCAGAAAGGATCTCGATGTCTTTAGTACCATGATTGTGATATGTATTGAAGTACGGGGTGGCCGTTATCTGCACGGCTATATCGTCGGGCTTGTTGTAAGTGTACTTGATGACAGGGTTATGATCTCTATAGCCGAACTTATCGCGCGAAAGACTCTCATAGTGGGTCTGCTCTCCGTTGAGGAGATAGTCGCACGTCCGCTCGCCGAATCGTTTGGTGTATTCCCTGAGACTGAACCAGTAGGAGAGTGATAACTGGTGGTTACCTGATGTGAGGTTGAGGTACGCCTCGTCGTCGGTGAAGCCTGTCGTGAAGGCCGCCCTACTATCAATACCTGCATTCACACCATTATCCAGTTTCTTTGTGATGACATTGATGAGCGTGCCGGCGTCGGCATAGCGGGCGGGGGGGATATTGTAGTATTCCACCTTGGCGATCTTGTTGGCTGGGATGCCTATGAGGTCGATATCCGAGGCGCTGATGCCGTTGAGCAGAATCTTCACGTTGCCGCCGTCGATACGCTTGATCTTATTACTGAGGGGGTCGATCCTCAGGTCTTCCACATGCTCCAACAGGTCGTGTACATGGCGGGCCTGTCTGATCTGCTCATGGGAGAACGTGTGGACGGACTTGTCGACATAGTTCATGATATGTGTGCCTTCGACGGTGACGCCTTTGATGGTGTACTGGGCCGGTAGTAGTTGGATCGTACCGAGGTCACCCACCTCGCAGTTGCGCCAGGCGGTCTTGTAACCCACGAAGGAGCATTTGACAACGACACGGTAGGCCTCGGTGGGAATGACGAAGTCGCCGTTCTCGTTGGTCACGCCGCCACCGATAAGGGTGGAGTCGGCGGGATTGAGCAGAGAGACGTTGGCATAGGATAGCGGTTGTCCGCCCTCGTCGACAAGGTGTCCTTTCAGGTGACGTTCTGTCTTGTGGGTACACTCCACGAATATCTTGGCGCCGTCTTTGACAATGCGAACGGGGTAGAAGCCCACGACCCTCATCAGTGCCTCTTCAAGGCTGAGGCGCTCGAAGTGGCAGGTGACGGTGAAGTCCTCGAGGTCGTTATAGACGAATGATATCTCGTATTGCCCTGTGGCTGCGTTGATGTCTTCGAGGACACGACTCAGTGACTCTCTCTGATAGCTGCGTGTTATCTTCTGGGCATGGATGGTGCCGACTGCTATGCACAGTGACAGCAGGAAAAAGATCTTTCTCATCATGGTTGTCATGGCTTTACAATCAGTTTGTCGTCTTCAATGGCGAGGTTCACATGGTCGAAGTGGTTCAGGTCGCTGACAATCTCCTCGAGGTTGTCCTTACGGTTCCACTTGTAGAATATCCGCAGCTCGTGTGCCTGGGTGTTCTGGATATCGACCTCCTTTTTGTAATAGGCGCCCAACTCGTTGACAATCTCGTCGAGGGATGTATCCTCGAAGATACGGGTCTGCGAGATACTGTCGGTAACCTCTTCCGAGTGCTCCATAGAGGTGGAGCTTGTCGTGACGACGGTCTGCTGACTCTCCTCTTCTGTGGATGTCGTGCGCTGACCGGTGCTCCATAGATGAATGGCGGCATAGGCGATGCCTGAGAGCATCAGCAGCCCGATGAAGATGGCCGCGATCTTCTTGGTAGAACTGAAGAGTTGGCGAATCTTCGTATTAGAGTCCTGGGGGCTCAACTTTCCTTCGAGTCTAGCCCATTCCTCTTCCTTCAGACCGTCGGCCAGTTTCTTTCTGGCATCTTCCATCTCAAAGGCATCTGCACTGAGACGCATGGCGTCGTAGAGTTCCTGGCATTCTTCGTCGCTGAGTAACTCGCGGAGTTCCTCGTCGCTATACAATTCCGGATGTTCCATCATCCTTAGAAGTTTTTCTGTTCTATCCATCGCTATTAGGGATTAAAGTGTTGTGACTTGGCAAAAATGCTGTTTGATCTTTTTTAGTGCCTGGGCGAGGTGCTTGTAGACAGCCACCTCACTGATCTGCAGCTCCGAAGCAATCTCCGTATACTTCTTCCGTTGCTGATAGCGCAACCGGAACACGTGGAGGGTCTGCGGAGTGAATGTCTGTTCGCTGTAGCGGAGCACTTCTGTCAGATGATCGGTCTGTGCCTCGATGGGTATCATCTCGATGCCGTCATCCAGTTGCAGAAGTTTCCTGGCGCGCAGTCTTACCTGTTTGGCACGGATGACCTTCAGGCATCGGTTCCGCACACAGGTCAGCAGATAGCTCTTGGCAGTCTCGGGACGCAGGTCGATGCCGTCCGTCTCCGGGACCTGCCCAGCAGTCTGCATCCGCTCGGCAATCTGGGCGAACACGTCGCTCACTACGTCGCGACTCTCCTCGTCATCGTGCAGCATGACCCGTGCCAGCAGATACATCCTGTCGTAATGCTCCATGAAGAGCGCTTTCAAATCGTCCTTGCTTGTCATGTAATGGGTTTCTTTTATCCCTAATATCCCTTGAGGTGGTTTTTACTAACCCCTTGGAGAAACAAATTGTTGCAAAGATATAAAAAATCCCCGAATCGGGAAAGATTCGAGGATTGGATTTTTATAGACGGTCGCGTTCGCTCTGACCAGCGTGGCTACCCTTGTAGCGACTTCTTGTGGCATTGAATTTCCATGAGACATCGATGCCGACGCGGCGGTTGTCATCGTACTCTCGGAAATGGGTGCGTATGTTAATGCCGCCGTAGGCTGTCATCTCTTTGTACTGCGTGTGCAGGATGTCATTGGCGGTGACGGCCACACTGAGACTCTTATCCTTCAGGAACTGCTTGCTCAGACGTATATTCAGGAAACCTGTACTCTCGATCTGTGAGCAGCCCGACTTCCGATATGGTGTGACACAGCCTTGGATATTCAGTGCCCATGATTTCGGGAGCATGAGTGAGTTGTCGAGCACGAAGTCCGTGCAAAGACCGTTCCAGTCGTGGGTGATACCCATCGGTCTCAGGTCCTCATCGTCGAAGTACAGGCTTGCGGTGTAGTTCATCTGCCAGAAGCCGATCTTGGGCGAGAAGTTTAGGTTGACCCCATAGACCTGTCGCTTAGGAGAGTTGCGATAATCCATCATCATCACACCGGGATGGTTCGTGTCGTCGTAAGCATATTGGAATGATCGTATGGCATGTTTCAAATGCTGATAGAAGGCTTCGACGTAGATCCATTTCCATTGCGAGGTCCATGACAGCTGACGGCTGGTGGTCGGTTTCAGCAGTGGGTTACCCATGTCGTATTCGTACTTGCTGCGATAGTGTATGTCTGACGACATCAGCTGATACTGCGGATTGACGCGTGAAGTGAAGAATGCCAGTTTATGTTTCCATGTCTGTGTATGATAGGTCACCGATGCGCGAGGGATGAGGATGTGGTAGTCCGGACTCATCTCGTCGTTGCGCTGCCCGTCGACGTCATAGTTGTTTAGCTCGTTCTGCCAGCGCAAGCCTGCATTGATGCTGAACTTGCCCAGCGTGATGGAATAGTCGGCGAACAGTGACCAGGTAGTGGTTTGCTGATGGATATGATTGTCCTCCGCATAGCCACTCTGTGTGAAGTCAGCGGTACGGTCCACGCCAGAGACCTCCTCTCCGAATGTCAGGCTTCCTTTGGGTACTGGTGCCTTGATGACCAGCTTCTCTGCCAGCAGTTTGTTCATGGCATCGCTACGGCTGCTGACGATCGGTTCACCTACTGTTCCGCCTTCCATCTCCGAGACAGACGGGGCCCTGTAATAGTCGGCGTTGAAGTCGATGCCCCACTGGCCGATCCTTCCCGCATAGTAGGCATTGATACTGTGGCTTACCTTAGGCTTGCGGGTGGTGTTCGTCTCACTGTGTCCGCCATCGACAAGCTGTCCGTCGCGATAGGTCTTCTCATCGCTGGCGCGAAGGTCGGGCTTGTTGCCTAGGTAGCTGAATGGCGTATAGTTGATACCGACGGAGTGGCGGTCGTTAATGTCCCAGTTCCAGCCGAAGCTGCCAAAGAAATAGTTAAGGTGGTAGAAGACTTTATTATCGCGGTGATAGTCCCAGGTGCTCGAGGCCTGCAGTTGGTCGTCGGCAGTGGAATAGAGGAACTGGTTGAGATGGCAGATGTTCACCCCGCTGAAGAAGTCCATGCCGTTCCTGGTGCGATAGTTCAGCGAGATGTTCCCGTCGGTCTGCTCCCTCTTCCCTTGATGATAGCCGGCGCTGAAGTTGCCGCTCCATCCCTCGCCAGTGCGCCTGATGGTCTTCAACTTAATCACCGATGTTACCTCCGCACCGTATTCCGATCCGGGATTGGTGATGATCTCTGCTGTCAGAATCTCGTTAGAGCGCAGACGCTCAAGTTCTGCCTCGTCGCGTACCTTTTTATTGTTGATGTAGATGACGGGTTTTCCATGACCGGCTATGGTGCCGTCGCTCATCATCAGTGGCAGATGAGTAATCATCTCCGAGGCGGAACCGAACAGCTCCAGTGCAGTACCCTGTACGTTTGCTATCAGGTTGTTGCCTGAGGTGTACACGATACGCTTGGATCCCTTCACCTCTACGCCTTTTACCATGTATTGGTCTGGATACATACGAATCTTACCGATATGGCCTACATCGTACGGCTGCTCGATGGTCTTGTAACCAATACAGCTGATACGGGCAATGACACGCTTCAGGGTACAGGGGATGACGAAGTCGCCTGCCTCATTACTCACACCACCTGTCAAGAACATCGAGTCGCTTAGTGACAGCAGTGCGATGCTGGCGTAGGGTATAGGCTGTCCTTTCTCGTCTACGACACGTCCTGAAAGTTTGGTATCGGCTTTCTGGGTGCATTCGATATAGATGTCCTGTTCGTCGAAGGTCAGATGCATAGGATAGAACCCGCAGACCTGACGCACGGCATCGCGCACCGTGGTATTCTTCAGTGAGGTGGTTACGGTGAAGTCCTCGAGCTCGTCGAAGATGAAATTCAACTTGTAGTTGTCTTGAGCGTTGTCAATCCATATAAGTGCCTCACTGAGCGAGGTGTTCTGGAAGTTGTGCGTCAGTCGCTGTGCCTTCGCGCTCATGACGACAAGGCACAATAAGAGTATATAAAGTCGTTGCATAGTGGTATTCTATTCGATGGTGATAGTATCCTCGTTGAGTGTCAAGGTGACTTTCTCAAAGTGGTTGATCTTTTTAATGATATCCTGCAGGGTGTCGTCTGCTTCCCATTGCAGATAGAAACGGAGGGTACGGGCGGCTTCATTCTTGAATTCCACCTTGACGTCGTATCCGTCGGCGATGTACTGCATGATCTGACCCAGTTCCACATTATTATATATAACAGGTGTCTTCTGTGTCGGGGCAATGGCAGCACCATATTCCTTCTCGATCTTCTTCACGTCGGGCTTGCGTTCTGTGATGGCTGTCTGTGGCTTGGAGTCGATGTTCCTGACGATATGAATGGCGGCATAGGTGATGCCTGAGAGCATCAACAGACCGATGAAGATGGCCGCGATCTTCTTGGTGGGGTTGAATAGTCGGAGCGTAGAAGAGGTGAAAGAACTACTTTTATCTTCTTTTATTCTTCCTGTAAGTCTTTGCCATTCCTCGTTGACATCAGGAATGTCAACTCTGGTCTCATCCAGCATCTGGGCGAGTTGTTCGTCTGTATACTTCTCGGGGTGCAGGAGCATCCGCAATTGTTCTTCTTTTTTCATGCTTCCTTGTTTTTAAAGGTTGAACGTAACTTCCTCATTCCTTGCACAATGTGCTTGTTGATGGCAGAGAGACTGACGCCGAGAGACTGGGAAATCTCCTTGTACGACTGCTCCTCGTAGTAGCGCATCTGGATGATGCGACTGGTCTGAGGGGTCAGCTGTTCGTCGATGTAGGTCTTGATGACCTCGACGAGCTCGTCATCGTGGCTGCCCTCATCGACGGTCTCGGGAGTCAGCAGTTGCATGGCCTTCTGTTCTGTCTGACGGTGTGCAATGATGTTGAGGCAGCGATTTCGGACGCAAGTAAGCAGGAACGCGGTGATGGACTCCTTACGCAGTGGACTGGTACCTGTCCATAGCTGGGCGAAGACATCCTGTACGACATCTTTCGCCTCGTCTTCGTTGCCCAATAGGATGTGAGCTGCTCGGTACATCCTGTCGTACTCCGAATAGAAGAGTTGTTCAAACTGTTGTTCTCGCCTTGCGGGCGACCAAAGGTCGACTGTCTTTTCTTGCATCTTTTTCGTCGCTTTTTTATCTTATATACAGACGAGTGGGGGAAATCATCACCCCCTTATGATGAATTATGATGCAAAAATACAAAAAAAGAAAGAATAACGCCTGTGGTTAGATAAAATTCGTTATTGTTTGATAATTTTTTATTACCCTTTAAAAGGTTAATTATGTTAGATTTTATGGCAAGATGTTAAAAAAGAACTGCAGATTAGAACAAAGACGTTATCTTTGCGGTCGAATTAAACTATAACAGACTTTATATGAGAAAATTAGGCATGAGAAAATTAGGCGTACTGTTCCTGACGGTTGTCATGCAGACGGTATGTCTTGCTCAGACTACTGTCAAGGGACATGTGGTGAATGAACGGGGGGAGAGCATCGAGTATGTTAGTATCGGCTTTGAGGAGGATAGCGTGGGTACGATCTCGGATGCCAAAGGATATTTTACACTGCAGATCCCCAAGGGTAGGACCAAAGATCTGTCGTTTAGTCATGTGTCTTACCAGACGACAGATGTCCCCTATCAGGAGTATGCCGGTGGTAAGGAATTGACAGTTGTGCTGAAAGACAGAGTCGTTGAATTGGCAGAGGTGGTGATTGGCAAGAAAAACAAGCCTAAGACCATCGTGGGCAAGGGTCTTCCTGCTCCTGGGGTCTTTGGCATCTCAGGGCGAGGCATGGCAGACGGTCCAGAGGGCGGTCCCACCTTCTCTTGTAGTAAGAGCTATGTAATTAGCGACATCCTGGTAAATGTCTCTGGCTTAAGCTACAAACAGTGCACGCTGAGTGTCAACATCTATGAGAGAAAAGACGGACAGCTCGTGAATATTCATCAGAAGCCAATCTATGAGATTATCAGGCAAGAGGCAGGGGCACACACTTTGGATATCCGACCAGAAGAAAATATTGTGTTGAAACCCAAGACCGACTATTATCTCAGTATTGCAGTTGTGGATAGCGACGGAGAAGGATATCTGTATATGAAAGGTTACTTGAAGAACGGCCTTTATCGTAATGCCGTTAAGGGAAAGACCAAGAAACTCCCCATCTGTCCGGCCATTCAGATCAAGGGCTACGAAGTAGAATAATTGTTGTATGGCATTTGTATCAATGTTGGCGCGTCCTTTATATGTGATGTTCCTCTTTGTGTTGGCGCATAAAGTGATGGCTCAGCGCCAGCTGGTCGTGGCGAACATGGAGTCGCATGTTCCTGTCCGTGACATCAAAATCTATACCGACAATCAACAAGAGACAAAAAGCCGTTGGGATGGCACGTTCACGCTTCGTGATGGTTACAAGCGGATCACGTTTGTCCATCCAGACTACGTGAAACGCTATGTGCTCACATCGGAGTTGAAGAGTGATACCATCTTCCTTATTCCGAATGTCAATGCTTTGAAAGAGGTAGTTATCTACGGGCACCGTCGGTTTGACGAGCGGATGTCTAGTATGATGACACCTTCACCGCAGCAGCTAGAGCGTGACAAGTTGCCGAAGTTTGTACCGCAGGGCATCAATCCTGTCGCTCTTATAGGCTTTCTTTATGATGTTACTCTTCGTAAATCTGTTGAGGAACGAGCTCGTAGGAAACGAGCCTTGAAGGAGGTTCGTAGGCAGGAACAGTTGCTTCAAGAGAAGTGGGACTCTCTTGGCATAGCCAGTAAATAAGGAGTGCCCGGAAGTTACTCTGCGTTCGAGAATATAAAGAAAAACATGTTTTCCTTTTGTATTTCTCTCGTTTTTCCGTACCTTTGCCATCAAAGATGGCGAGAAAACTCTGTATCATTGTCATCAGAATGTTTTGGAGCGATATGGACGAAGAAATCAAAATACCACAGGAGTGGAATAAATTCTATTTGAAAGATGTGTCGTTCGTCAACCTGATGACGAGGCGTATCTTCAATGTACTGATCGTCGCCAATCCCTATGACGCCTTTATGTTGGAGGATGACGGACGAGTCGACGAGAAGATCTTTGACGAGTATATGGAACTGGGTATGCGCTATCCGCCCACATTTACGCAGGTATCTACAACCGAGGAGGCCAACGAGGTTCTTCAGACGACGGATATCGATCTGGTGATCTGTATGCCAGGTAATGCCGATAACGATGCGTTTACCGTGGCACGTGAAGTGAAGGCCGCTCACCCTAGTATCCCCTGTGTGGTGCTTACTCCTTTCTCGCATGGTATCACGAAACGTATAGAAAACGAGGACATGTCAGTGTTCGACTATGTGTTCTGTTGGCTTGGTAACACAAACTTGATTGTGTCGATCATCAAACTGATAGAGGACAAGATGAATATTGAGCACGATATCAAGGAAGCAGGTGTACAGATGATTCTGCTCGTGGAGGATAATATCCGTTTCTACTCTTCTGTGCTCCCCAACCTGTATAACTATATCCTTGCCCAGTCGAAGCGTTTCTCTACCGAAGCCCTGAATCCACATGCCGCAGCTCAGCGCAAGCGCGGTCGGCCGAAAGTAGTACTGGCCACGAATTACGAAGAGGCCATGACGCTCTATGAGAAGTATCATGAGAACACGCTGGGTGTGATTAGTGATACTCGCTTTCCAATGCATAGCGTTCCTGGTCGTCTCTCTCATGTTGAGGAAGGCGATCCAGAGGCTGGTCTGAAACTCCTGAGAGAGATCAGGCGACGCGACGAGTATGTGCCTCTGATCCTCGACTCCTCCGAGACTATCAATCGTGCCCGTGCTGAGGCTGAAGGCTTCCATTTCATTGACAAGAACTCAACGAAGATGAACGTGGATTTGCATAAGCTGATGGAAGAGCATATGGGATTCGGTGACTTCATCTTCCGTGATCCAAAGACGAAAGAGGAGGTGGCGCGCGTATCGTCTCTGAAAGAGTTGCAGGATAATATTTTCAAGATTCCGAAAGACTCTATGCTCTATCATGTGTCGCGAAACCATATGAGTCGCTGGCTCTGTGCCCGTGCTATCTTCCCTGTCTCGGCCTTCCTGAAGCATGTTACCTGGCATAAACTGCAGGATGTCGATGCCCATAGGAAGATTATCTTCGACGCCATCGTACAGTATCGTCGTATGAAGAATATCGGTGTGGTAGCCGTGTTTGACCGTTTGAAGTTCGACCGCTATGCTCATTTTGCCCGTATCGGTGAAGGCTCCTTAGGTGGTAAGGGACGTGGTTTGGCTTTCCTTGATAATATCATCAAACGCCATCCGGAACTTAACCAGTATGAGAACGCGAGCGTGTCGATACCGAAGACAGTAGTACTTTGTACCGATTTCTTTGATGAGTTCATGGAGAAGAACAACCTCTATCCCATCGCTTTGAGTGATGCGTCTGATGACGAGATATTGCAGCAGTTTATGAAAGCTCAGTTACCTGATTCTTTGATTGCCGACTTCTTTACGTTCTTCGATGCTGTGAAGTCACCGATAGCCGTGCGTTCGTCGTCGTTGCTTGAAGACTCTCACTACCAGCCGTTTGCTGGCATCTATTCTACTTATATGATTCCTTATCTCGATGATAAGTATGAGATGCTGAGGATGTTGGCCTGTGCCATCAAGGGTGTCTATGCCTCTGTCTACTATAAGGACTCAAAAGCCTATATGCTCGCAACACAGAACGTTATCGATCAAGAAAAGATGGCGGTGATCCTCCAAGAGGTGGTGGGCAAGCAATATGGTGACCTCTACTATCCGAACTTTTCGGGAGTGCTCCGCTCACTCAATTACTATCCTATTGGTGAAGAGACGGCTGAGGAGGGTATCGCATCTTTGGCCCTTGGACTAGGTAAGTATATTGTGGATGGCGGACAGACCTTGCGCGTTTCGCCTTACCATCCGACTCAGGTATTACAGACGAGCGAGATGGAAACTGCACTGAGTGAGACGCAGACGCGCTTTTATGCCCTCGATATGAATCATGTCGGCGATGATTTTAAGGTTGACGATGGTTTCAATATCAAAAAGCTTCGTGTGAAGCAGGCTGATGCTGATGGCTCGTTGACTTTTATTGCCTCGACCTTTGATCCGGTAGATCAGGTAATCCGTGATGGTATCTATGAGGGGGGGCGTAAGATTATCTCCTTCTGCGGACTCCTTCAACACGGGGTGTTCCCCCTGCCTGAACTGCTCCAGATGGTGCAGAAGTTCGGTTCTGAGGAGATGCGCCGACCTGTTGAGATTGAGTTCGCATGTAATCTGAACAACGATCGTACCGGAGAATTCTACCTGCTACAGATCCGCCCGATTGTTGATAGTAAGCAGATGCTTGACGAGGATCTGTTGCAGATTTCCGATGAACGCTGCCTGCTCCGCTCGAATAACTCGCTTGGGCATGGTATCTCGGAGGATGTAGTGGATGTGGTCTATGTGAAGACCGATGATGACTTTACGGCTGTCAATAATCCAATCATAGCCGACCATATAGAACAGATCAACCGTAAGTTCCTGAATGAGGGGAAGAACTATGTGCTGATTGGGCCGGGGCGTTGGGGATCCAGCGACTACTGGCTGGGTATCCCCGTAAAGTGGCCGCATATTTCTGCTGCTCGTGTTATCGTGGAGTCGGCTTTGAAGAACTACCATGTCGATCCTTCTCAAGGGACACACTTTTTCCAGAACCTCACATCTTTTGGTGTCGGCTATTTCACCATTAATACCTACACGGGTAACGGCGTGTTCCAGAAGGAGGTACTTGATGCCATGCCTGCCGTAGAAGAGACGGAATATGTGCGTCATGTGCGTTTCGATTGTCCGCTGAAGATTATGATGGACGGTAAGAAACAACACGGCGTTGTCCTACTGCCGGAATAAAAGAATTCCCTGCTTGGCAAAAGCAGGGAATTTTTTTCTTCTTAAGAACAATATATGAATATTTTTCGTATCTTTACACCCAGAATAGAGTGTTTAACAAAAATCGTAAAGATATGAAAGTAGGAATTCCAAAGGAGATCAAGAACAATGAGAACCGCGTGGGAATGACGCCGGCTGGTGTAGCCGAATTAGCACGCCGCGGTCATGAGGTGAGTGTGCAGCACACGGCCGGTGAAGGCAGTGGTTTCTCTGATGATGACTATGTGGCTGCCGGTGCGCGGATCCTGCCGACGATGGAGGCGGTGTATCGTGAAGCCGACATGATTGTGAAGGTGAAAGAGCCTATTGAACCTGAATATGGACTTGTGAAACCGGGGCAGCTACTCTTCACCTATTTCCATTTCGCATGTGAGAAGGAGCTGACGGATGCTATGTTGAAGAGCGGTGCCGTCTGTCTGGCATATGAGACCGTGCAGTTACCGAACGGTTCACTGCCCTTGTTGCAGCCAATGAGTGAGGTGGCAGGACGTATGGCAACCCTCAATGGTGCCTATTACCTGCAAAAGACAAAAGGTGGCAAGGGTAAACTGATCAGTGGCGTTCCCGGTGTGTCGCCTGCAAAGGTGTTGGTGCTTGGTGGTGGTATCGTCGGTGAAGCGGCTGCGCTGATGGCTGCCGGTCTTGGTGCTGACGTGACGATTGCCGATATCTCGCTGCCTCGTCTGCGTCAACTTGATCTTGAGACCCCTTCCAATGTGCACACGCTCTATTCGTCGGAACATCATATCCGTCAGTTGTTGCCGACGGTTGATATCGTCGTGGGCTCAGTGTTAGTGCCGGGCGACAAGACCCCGCATCTGATAACAAGGGATATGCTCCGACTGATGGAACCGGGAACGGTGCTTGTCGATGTGGCCATCGACCAGGGCGGTTGTTTCGAGAGTTCCCGTCCAACAACCCACAGCGATCCTGTCTATGTGGAGGAGGGTATTGTGCACTATTGCGTGGCAAACATCCCTGGCGCAGTGTCTCATACCTCGACATTGGCTCTGACGAATGCTACGTTGCGTTACGCGCTCGCTCTTGCCGACAAAGGTTGGCGACAGGCCTGCAAGGATGATTCGGCATTGGCAAAAGGACTAAACGTAGTGAACGGAAAGGTTACCTATAAGGCTGTAGCCGATGTGTTCGGCCTGCCCTACGAACCAATCGTCTTATAGGAATGTAAGTGAGAAGGTTGTGCGGCGGTGCGTACTGTCACTTTTGAGTGTCAGCGTGCCGCCGCTCAGTTTCATAATCTGACGGGAGATACTGAGGCCTATACCAGATCCTTTTTCCTTAGTAGTGAAGAAAGGTACGAAGATATGTTCGGCAACATCCTGTGGTATCAGTGGGCCGTCGTTGGCGATGTCGATAACAACAGCATCGTCTTGGTTGCTGTACGCGTGAAGCCAGATATGAGATCCTTCGCCCGAGGTGGTGATGGCTTGGATGGCATTCTTGAATAAGTTGGTGACCACATGGCCGATGAGCCCCTCGTCTGCATAGACCAATAGGTCCAGTGGCTCGGTGTCGATGGAAATGTCGATATTCTGAGCGCCAGTCTGTTCCTGGGCAATGTGCCGCATCCGTTCTGCGAATTGTTTGACATAGAATAGGCTTGGCTGTGGAGTCGGGATATGGGTGAGTCGTCTGTAGTTCTCCACGAAGGCCGTCAGACCGGCACTAGTGGTGTGGATGACCTCTAATCCGTCTTTTACCTCGCCATCTGCGATTTTTCCAAGTAGTGTCTCGCTGAGGCTGGTGATTGGTGTGACGGTGTTCATAATCTCATGGGTGAGTACTCGGATGAGTTTGTTCCATGACTCCATCTGATTGTCGTCCATCTCTGAGTTGATGTCGTTGAGGGCGATGATACGCACTTGTTTCCCTTTGATGGTGGCAGAAGAGGCACGGATGCTCAGTTCTACATTCCCGCGCTCGTTAAGGAACGTGGCATGAGACTTCTCACCTGGTTGGATGGTGCTGATAACTTTCTCTATCTGTTCTCCGATACGGGAGAGTTGTTTGGTGTGCGTCAGGATCTCCATCCCTAATAAGCGTAGTGCCTCGTGGTTGCTCTGAAGGATATTCCCTTTCTCGTCGACAACAATGATGCCCGTGTTCACCTGATTGATAATCAGTTCATAATACTTCTCACGTTCTAGTGCCTCGGTTCGTGCATCTTGCATGATTCGAGTAATGCGGTTGAGGGCTGCATTCATGCCGATCTCACGAGAGGAAGATCCGCCTAGTCTTAATATGGAGTCGCCTATTCGTTGTTTCTCCAAGAATTTAAAGGAATAGTCGCCCGCTGAAATCGCGTCAAGAAGGAAGTTCGTTTTCTTGGTACTTTGCTGTCGTTCATGGCGCAGCATGATGACAAGGATCAGACACAGGACGGCGAGGACAATCGTGATGATCATAGGCCGTATCGTTTAATCTTGTTGTAAAGTGTCTGTCGGGAGATGCCCAGCCGGTTGGCAACGAAGGAGAGGTTGCCTTCGCATTCGCGGATAGCTCGGGCTATCTGCTCGCGTTCCATCTCCTCGAGGGTCTGAGGAACACCCTCCCCTGATAGTCCGACTTTCTCGGATGGTCCGATCAGTTCGATGTCGGCAGATGCAATGACGGGGTGGTCACAGAGGATGACCGTCTTCTCAATAGTATGCTGAAGCTCACGGATATTTCCCGACCAATAGTGATTAGTCAACTTCTCCTCTGCATCCTTATCAAAAGAGATGTCGTTCTTATTATATTGCTCAGCATATTTCTGGAGAAACAACTTTGCTAAAGGAACGATATCTTTTCGACGTTCCCGTAGGGCAGGAAGTCTTAAGTGGATAGTGTTGATTCGGTAGAGCAGATCCTCGCGGAATTGTTGTTGACGTACCATCTCCGGTAGGTCACGGTTGGTGGCGCATATAAGACGTACGTTGATGGGAATCTCTTTCGTGCTACCAAGGCGCACGACGGTGCGGCGTTGGATGGTGGTCAGCAGTTTGGCCTGTAAGGCATACGAGAGGTTTCCTATCTCATCGAGGAAGAGCGTGCCGCCTTCTGCCTGCTCAAATTTACCTGGCTGATCAGTATGTGCGTCGGTATAGGCCCCCTTCATATGTCCGAACAACTCACCTTCAAACAAGGTCTCCGTAATGGCACCCATGTCGATTGGCATCATCGGTCCACCATTACGCGCAGAGAGTCTATGGATCTCGTTGGCCAACATCTCCTTACCTGTTCCATTTTCGCCGGTGATGAGGATATTCGCATCAGTGATGGCGACTTTCTCAACCATGATACGGAGTTGTTGCATCGTTTCGCTCTCGCCCCAGTACATCTGACTCTGATGCTTGACGACTGAGATCTGTGGGGTGTGAGCGGTCTTGGCATAAGCGTCGCTAAGTGTTTGTATCATCTTGGCATTATCGAAAGGCTTGACAATGAAATCTGCGGCTCCTTCCTTCAGCCCGTTTACGGCGAGTTCGATGTCTGCATAGGCCGTGAAAAGGACCACCTGCGTGTCGGGTTGTAATTTCTTGATCTCACGGAGCCAGTAGAGTCCTTCATTACCTGTGTTGATGCCGCTACGGAAATTCATGTCGAGTAGTACTACGTCGGGATGCTTCTCTCTGAGTGTTGCGGGTATCGCATTAGGGTTGGCCAGCATGAAGATGTTTTGGAAGGTATCTTCAAGCAGCATTTTAACAGTGGTAAGGATGTTACGGTTATCATCGACGATGAGTAATGTTCCTTTCTTCTTCATTGTCCTTTAAGTCTGGTAAAAAAGTCAATAATATGATCCCAAGTCTTGAATGTGTCTGAACCGAACTGGATCAGTGTCGCCATACCTTCGGTCTTTTCCGCATCTATCAGATAGTCGCCGTAGAGTAGATGCTTCTGATTGGTAAAAACGGTATGTCCATATGCTGGTACATTAATATATTGGTAAAGCCATTGGTTGATCTCAGTATAGTAGGGAGATTCTACTGGGGCTGGAGACACAAAGAACAACTGGTAGTTCTCAAGTAGCAGTCGGACAGCTTTCTGCGATGAACTTTGTGGTTTCATTCTCGATATCGGCTCGCCAACGCCTTGCCATTTCTCGATGAGCGTGTTCACGTCAATGTAGACAATCGGACGTTCACGTCCTTCCTGTTGGTCGTCTATCCAACGAATCACAGGTATGACGGCATGCATGAACGAGTTGTCGTTCATACGATGCTCTCCGTGGAATCGGATGGCTGCGTTGTAGTGCGCGTGGAACAAGTCATAAGTGTTCACCGTGGTGTCCTCGTCGCCAAAGAGGCCCCAGACATGTCTCTGTTCCTCGGGGGTGATTCCCTCGAAACAATGTTCGGTCATCTCTTTATATTCTTTTACCAGAGCCTTAGTGACGATGAAATCCTGCACTCCATCCTGTCTGGGATTGGAGAAATGTTGTGCTCCGATCATTCCATGGTCTTTCATCGTGTCACCCATCTGCAGGGCGGGGTTTACAAGGATGCGGTCGTAGCCGTAGAGCATCTCCGTATACATGCCGCCCATGGAGGTGCCGATGATGAGGTCTGGCTGTTCGGTGGTGCAGATACGACGTAGCAAGTCTATCGCTTCCTGTGGACGGATCGGCAGGTCAGGCGCGATGACCATCGCATGGGGCAGAACCTCACGGATACGGTCGACAGTCCCAGACTGTCCACTGCTTCCGAAACCATGGACATATAGTATCTTCTTCCCTTTCATCAGCTCGGGAAACTGTTTGATATATTGGTTTATCTGTTCCATTAAATCATGATAGTTTGCAACTGATGTCGCAAAGTTACGAAGATTTTACGAATAAAGGGAGACTAAGGGCGTATTTTCTTTCACGATGTCCAGAATTTAGACGGCACGTGTCCAATTATTGGACATCAAAAAGATGACGGAATTTTGTAAATGCCTGAATATCAATGTAGCGTCTTGTTTGGCATGGCTTTTGATAGTATAAACAGAAAAGAAACAATATGAGAAAAAAGATAATCGTTTTGTCTGTTATGATGACCATGATCGCATCGGGTCATGCCCAGACAGAGTCAAGTGAGAAGAGTTGGACGATGGATGATTGTATCCGCTATGCCATCGTTCATTCTACCAATGTACGGCGGAAGGTCATGGAGGAAAAAATTGCCAAAACCGAAGTGCAGACCGTGTTGAGTGACTTCCTTCCCTCTGTGACGGGTAACGTGAACGGACAGTATTCCTGGGGGCGTAATATTGATCCGGAAACGAATATCTACAATAACTATACCACATTTAATAATTACTATAGTCTTTATGCCACTCTTACTGTGTTCGACGGCGGACAGACTATTAACCGATTCCGGCAGGCGAAACTGCTTCGCCGACAAGGACAGACTCAGTTGCAGCAGGCGAGTGACGATAAAGCCATCGAGGTGATGCAGAAATTCGTGGATGTCGTCTATGCACAGCGATGTGTGGAGTTGGCCAGCGAGAAGTACGATGAGAGCACCCGTCTGCTGATGAAGACGAAACGTATGGAGGAGTTGGGCATCAAGAGTCTGCCCGATGTGGCATTGGTTGAGTCGCAGGTGGCAGAGGATGACTATAACCTGACACATAGCCGGAACCAATTCCAGACCGCAATGCTTGCCTTGAAGAGTGTGATGAATTATCCTGTGGACGACAGTCTGGCGGTGTCGTATCACCCTTCTGGGGAAGTAGAGGTTCCTCGCATCTCTGATGATATTTATACCTATGCCTTGCAGAACAACCCGAAAGCTGTGTCGGCTCAGATGAATGTCCGCAAGGCTGAATTCGATCATATAATTGCAAAAGGGCGGTTGTTGCCATCTCTTTCCCTTCAGGCATCTGTCTCCACCGGCTATTTCCGTAATATCTCTGGTGGAGGCTCCGCCCCGCCCTTTCATTCGCAGTTCTGGGATAACGTTGGTGAAGGGGTCTCGGCTTCCTTGTCATTGCCGCTTTTCGAGTTCTCACGATATAAGAATGTGCGTAAAGCGAAGCGGAATATTGAACTCGCTCAGCTTGAACGTGACGAGACGATGCGACAGCTCCACGATGATATCACTCAGGCTGTGCTCGATTGTGAGGGATATGCGAAGGAGGTGGAGAAGATGGCAAGCAAGGTTGAAAGCGACTCTCTAGCCTATCATCTCTCCTATCGCAAGTACGAGGAAGGTATGCTCTCAACCTTTGAACTACGTACCTCGTCGAATACGTTGCTTGACTCCCGCATCCGTCTGCTCCAGATGCAGATGATGTATATCATCAAGCGTAAGCTTGTAAACTATTATAAAGGTGAAGGAATATAAAGAATAACAGATATGGATAAGATTATTGAGAAAAACAGACGCTTCTACATCAAGAAGTATGGGCCTTATGCCATTGGTGGTATCGTGTTGTTGGCTCTGCTGACATGGCTCGGTATTAGCAACTACACCTCGGTGCTGAAAGTTGATCGCCGCGGACTAGGCATTGGTGAGGTGAAGAACGAACAGTTTAACGATTATGTATCGCTTGACGGACAGGTGGCGCCGATCCAGGTCGTACAGTTGTCTCCTGAAGAGGGAGGCATCGTGACGGAGCGTGTCGTGGAAGAGGGGGCTCATGTGAATAAGGGTGATATCCTTGTGCGTCTATCTAACTCCAACCTCGACCTACAGATCTTACAGGCGGAGAGCGAGTTGGCTGAGAAACAGAATATGCTCCGTAATACACAGATTTCGATGGAACAGGACCGGTTGAACAATCAGAATGAGAAACTCTCCTTGGAGATGGATATGCAGCGCAAACAACGTGAGTATAATCAACAAAAGCGGTTGTATGACGAACGGCTGACGGCCAAGGAAGACTATCTGAAATCACAAGAGGACTATGAGCTCTCGCAGAAGAAACACCAGTTGATTACCCGACGACTGGCTGAGGACGACAAGTTCCGCAAAGCGCAGGTGGATCAGATGCAGGACAATCTTGATGCCATGCGTAAGAATGTGTTGTTGGTTCGGGAGCGTAAGGAGCATCTGAATATCCGCTCTCAGATCTCGGGTGAGGTGGGCTTGCTTGATGTGGAGCTTGGCCAGAATATTCAGCCAGGACAGAAAATAGGTGTTGTTAACGATCTCTCTGACTATAAAGTGCAGGCGAAAGTTGACGAACACTATGTTGACCGCGTGCATCAAGGACTCACCGCCACCTTCGAGCAACAGGGTAAGCGTTATACGCTGAAAGTCCGTAAAGTATACCCGGAAGTGCGTGAAGGACACTTTAAGGTTGACTTCGTCTTTGATGGTGAACGCCCGAAGAATATCCGTACGGGTCAGACCTATTATATTGACCTGCAACTTGGTGCCTCGAAGAAAGCCCTTATAATTCCCAAAGGAACCTTTTATAGCGTCACAGGCGGACAGTGGATTTTCGTGCTTGACAGGAGTGGCGAACGTGCCTACCGTCGCAATATCCGTATCGGTCGACAGAACCCGCAGTACTATGAGGTGCTCGAAGGTCTGGAGCCTGGTGAAAAGGTGATTGTCAGCGGTTACGAGGCTTACAAGGACAACGAGATCCTCAAACTGCAATAGATTGTTAAAGAACGGTATCTTATCCTAATGCCGGGCAGATGTTTCGGAGGAAATAATTACCTTTGTCTGTAATATGGACAAAGAGCAAAGAAAGCAGTTCTACCAGCAACAGGCGGAGAATCTGGCTGTAGAGATACGGAGACTTAGGAAACGGAACACGACATTCGTCATCGCAGAACTGGTGTCGTTTGCCTTGATAATAGTGTCGGTCGTGGCATATCTCTCTACAGATACGGGGTACACCTGTTTGTATCTGGCAGTGCTGATGCTGATGGCGTATATCGTAATCCGCAGGCAGGATGTAAGAAATAGTGACCGAACGGAGAGACTGGAGAATACCCATCGGGTCTATCAGAAAGAACTCGCTTATCTGGATAAGAATTTCAGTGTGTTTGGTGATGGAGAGGACTATGTTGATCCTCAGCATCCATATTCGTTCGATCTGGATGTTTTCGGGCGTGACTCGTTATTCAACCGCGTTAACCGCACAATCACGACAGGGGGTAGCGACTGGTTGGCTAGTGAATTCAAGAATGAACAGGATGACTGGTCTTGTCAACAGATATCAGACAAACGGGAGGCTATCCGTGAGTTGGCGGAGGCAGAACCTTTGCGTACCCGTTTCTTGTCGTACGGTCAGCAGTCGGTTATCAACACAGACGAGGTGTTGAAAGCCCTGCAGGGGATAGGGAAGGTGCGCCTGCCTAGATGGCCCCAGTCGTTAATCTCATGGCTGGTTGTATGCGTGGCTATTGCAGGACTCCTTCTGTCCATCGTATTGGCTGGTCTTGGAACCATTGCTGCAAAAATCCCGATTATCTGGATGGTGGCTCAGTTCTGTATCGTCTATGTCCTTCATGTTCGGACGTTGAGAGAGGCCGATAAGGCAGTCAACAAGATCCATCAACAGTTGAGCAAGTATATCGCACTGATCTTACTCATTGTCCACTCCGACCTAAAGAGTAAGGTGAACAAGGATATTGTTGCTGAGTTGAGAGGAGAAGGGCATGGAGCGCTGACCTCATTTGCGGAGTTACAAAGAATCCTTGACGGACTGGACAGACGAGGCAACCAACTAGGACTCTTCCTGACTGATGCCTTTGCTTGTTCCGACTATTTTCTGGTACGGCGCTTCCTTCGTTGGCGGGAGCATGATCTTTTCCGGATAGAAGATTGGATTAGTGCCGTGAGTCATTTCGATGCTTTGGTGTCTATGGCGACATTTCGTTACAACGAACCATCGGCAATAGATGCAGAGATTGTAGAATCTGACAAGGTGATTTATGAAGCAGAGAGTATTTCGCATCCGTTCCTCGGTGGTCAGGCTGTCGCGAACGACTTTAACCTGAGTGATGGTCATTATTATATCATCACAGGTGCGAATATGGCGGGGAAAAGTACCTTCCTCCGCACGATCGGTGTGAACTATATCCTTGCCGTATGCGGAATGCCTGTGTTTGCTAAGCGACTGAAGGTGTCGGTATTCTCGTTGTTCAGTAGCATGCGAACGACAGACGACCTGACACATGGCATCTCCTATTTCAATGCTGAGTTGATACGTTTGCAGCAACTGATAAGGTATTGTAAACAGAATCATCATACTCTTATCATCCTCGATGAGATCCTTAAAGGTACAAACTCACTTGACAAACTTAACGGATCACGTCTGTTCCTCCAGTCAATCTCAGATCTCCCCGTCACAGGCATCGTTGCTACCCATGACCTTGAACTGTCACGGATGGCCGACTGTCAGTCTGGGCGCTTCCACAACTTCTGTTTTGAGATCCAGCTCTCCGATGAGATTACCTATACCTATCATATTACCGAAGGGGTTGCCCGCAATCAGAACGCCACGTATTTGCTAAAGAATATATTGCAAGAGCAAGGCCTCTGGCGGATCGAACAGGTATAAGGTAGACCAAGGAAACGATGATTCATCATATCTATGATATAAAAGGATGACACAGAAGCATGCAGTAATTATTCTCTTTGCCCTGATCGTGGTGACAGGGTTGACGAGTTTCAGTAGTTATCGGGCGACGGAGCGTCTGGTAGAGAATGATATGAAAACGGCGCTGACTAAGACATTGGCAGCGCAGGGGAGCGATGTTATCAGTAGCGACACAATTCAGGTGTTCAATAGTTACTTGCAGATTTCACAACTGCGAGGTAAGGCCCTGTTGGCTGTGGATACCTGTCAGAAGGGGTTTTGTCCGAAGGCCCGATGCTCGGTGGCAACCATCTTCTCTATATCGGAGCAGAGACCGACGACGGTGCTGTGGACGTTGACATTGCTATGGGGTATGTTCTGTCTGTATCGCAGACAACCGGTCTCCATACAGTCTCAACCTATAGTCTGCTATGGCGGAATCACTTATTCTGAGACTGACGGACATTTCCTCAACCAAGTAGGTGAGCGTATCAGACTGACGCCGATGCAGCAGCAGTTGATGGAACTCTTCTTCCGTGCTCCTGGTCATACGCTCTCGAAGACGGAGATCTGTGATACCCTTTGGCCGAAGAAGGAGGATGCCAGTGAGACGCTCTACACCCTTGTACGTCGTCTTAAACCCGTCCTCGAACAGCATTCAGACCTGAAGATCGAGGCCGAAAGGGGACGTGCCTATGAATTGAAAGTCAGATAGTTGCTGGATTGTCATGTAAATGTCAGACAAATGTCAGACAGATTCTTCCCTTAAGAGACAATCTCTTCATACCTTTGCTGGAAAAAACAGTGAAGCATATGAAGAGATTACTTTTTTTACCTCTGTTGACGGTCGTACTGACCATCACGGCACAGAATGAGGAAAAAGCGAAAGAAATTGAGTTGAAAGAGGTGACCGTGCAGGGTGCCCGGATGGTACAGCGTACGGACGGCCAATGGTTCTATCCTACGCGTCAACAGATTGCGGGATCGACCAATGGTTATTCTCTGCTGTCGAAGCTCGCATTGTCCCATCTCCGTATCGACCCGACGATGCATACCATCACGGCATTAAATAATACAGGATCTGTTCAGGTGCGTATCAATGATATGATTGCGTCACAGGAAGACTTGCTGTCGCTTGATGTGAGGACGGTGGAGCGTGTTGAGTATCTAGATAATCCCGGAGTGCGTTATGGAGAGGGTATCGCCTGTGTGGTGAACTTCATTGTGAAGAAACCTGTTAGTGGCTATGTGGTAGGTTCCGACCTGACGAATACGCTTACCACGGTGAATGGCAATGAGAACGTCTATGGAAAGGTGAACAGCGGCAAAAGCGAGCTTGGAGCCAGCTATTCATTGAAATATCAGAATTTCAAAGGGATAAAGTATAAAGAGCTAGCGACCTATGAACTGGAGTCGGGAGAATGTCGACAGATTCATCGCCAGCAGCTGGCGGGGCAGAACAAGAGCTTGCGTCATCAAACCCAGTTGAATTACAACCTGAGCGACTCCGATTATGTGTTCCAAACGAAACTCAGTCTTCAACGAGACATCAGTCCCCATAGAGACTATAGCCGTATGCAGACAGGAAATGGTATTTACGATGAACATTCATCTTCGTGTACTACCTCTCCTGTGCTTGATCTCTATCTTCACCGTGACTTTGCCCATCAACAGTCGTTAACAGCCAATGTCGTAGGCACCTATATTGATAGTGATCAATATGCCGAGAGAAACGAGGGCGGCGATTACCACTATACGGTACAGGGACAGACTTATAGTCTTTGGGGCGAGGCTATTTACGAGAACCGCTTGAAGCCCTTCACTCTTTCTGCGGGTATACAGTACGAGCAAAAAAATGTCCACAACCGGTATGTAGGTGATACCGAAGCCTTGAACGATATGCGTTCTTCAGGTATCTATCTCTTCGGTCAGTTGAAAGGTCATCTTGGTAAACTCGGTTATATGGCAGGTCTTGGCGCGAGCACCCGTTATTACCGGCAGGGCACGAACGACCAACGTTTCTGGTTGTTCCGGCCGAAACTTACTGTGGCCTATCCATTGATGAGTGGTCTCAAGGTAAAATATGACTTCGTGATGTCACAGCATGTCTCACAGATAGCCCTTGTGAGCGATGTGAGCATCAAACAGAATGCCTTGGAGACACTTGTCGGCAATCCAGACATCCGCCCGAATCGTGTGATGGCCCATGATCTGCGTCTGACTTATTCGACACCGCGTCTGACAACGGAACTGCAGGGCTATTATCGTCTGAATGCCAACTGTAATATGGAACGATATACCCGTCGGGACGGTCATTTCTATCAGACGCAGACAAACGCAGACAACTCATGCAGTTTCTTCTTCATCCAGGATTATAATCGTTGGGATGTGGTGCCGGAAATCCTTTCTGCTACTATCTATGGAGGACTCTATCGTTTCTTCAACTTCACCGACGACTATTGCCATACCTATACCACCTTCAACGGCGGTGCCGGTCTTGAGGCCTATTTGGGCCAGTGGACATTGACGGCCGATGTGGATAATGGGTGGAACTTCATGGAAGGGGAGCATCGGGGACATCAAGCGTCCGCGTGGTATTTTACAGCCTCATACCGCCTCAGTCAACTTACGCTCTCACTTTATGTCCAGCATCCCTTCTGTAAGCGCCCACTCTCCAACAAGACCGAAGTGTTCAATCGCTATATCCGGAAAGAGATAACGATGCATAACCGCGACTTTGGTAATATGATCACCTTTAACCTCTCATGGACCATCTCGTCTGGTCGTAAGTACCGGGATATCCAGCGTACGATGAACCATCGTGATACAGATACCGGTATCTTGCAAAACGACTAATTCTATGCGAGGGTTTTACTCCTGTCAGTGCTCGGCTGATGAGAGCGAGGCATGGGGAGTTAAGGATAATTAACGGATAATCTTGCAAGAAATCCTGTCATGCTTGGTTCTAGTAAGAAAAGTAGTTAATAAAGGCATTATGAATAAATTGAGAGTTGGTCTGTTGGGACTGGTGTTGGTGTGTGTTGGCCTTGTGGTGAAAGCCCAGGATGTTAACTGGCAGGTGAGGGGCGGAGGTGACTGTGCCACCATCATTGGTGGCGTGACCAATATCGATACCCAGTTTGGATATCATCTCGGAGGTACGGCTGATATCGCTTTGAGAGAAGATGGCGTCTTACGTATCCAACCCTCTCTTCTGTTCTCACAGAAGGGGTGGACATTTGATGGCTATTATGGTAGTGAACAGATTCTGGAAGCAAAATATAGTACCCGGTTACATTATCTGGAACTTCCTGTGCCGTTGGCGGTCCGCTTGCGTATAGGAAAGGAGTGTTTTGTCACATTTAAGTTTGGACCTTATGTGGCGTACGGCTTGAATGCGAAGACTACCATGGAGGTCATGAACACAGATGCCAAGGAGACCTTCAAGGCGAACCACTTCAGTAAGTCATGCGACTTCTATGGTAATGCCTACGATAAGGAGAAACGTCATGTGGACTATCCGAAACTTAATCGTTGGGATGTGGGGGTTGCAGAGGGCATCGATCTGACGCTCAACCATGTTATAGTAGGTGTGAATCTCTTTTATGGTCTTACACCACTCTGTAGGTCTGGCTTTATGGGAAATCCTGTCGCCAATGTCCTGACCTCATTGATGTTTGGTCGTCATCCCAAGAATTTTACAGTAGGACTCTCTCTCGGCTATCAGTTCTGATGGCTTTATGTTTTTTTGTCCAGAAGTTAGACAGCAAGTGTCTAATTTCTGGACATGTTTTTGGCCCGTCAATTATACCGCATGTTGATTATCAGTGTGTTACGTTTCTGGCACGGCGTTTGATAGAGTGTTAAGAAAAGAAACGTAACGATAAAGATGAAACTATTACAGAATTTAAAAATGGCCGTGCTGAATATCCCTCGTAAGGGACGGCACAACATCGTGAAAATCCTTTGTCTTGGTGCCGGCATGGCGATGGGTGCCGTGATAATAGCCGAGGTGTATTACGAACAGACGTATGATACATGGTTCCCGAATCATGAGAGAACATATCTCGTTAATGAGATGATTGTTCATGACGGGGAGTATAAGGAGTATCCCCAGACCTCGGGCGCTATCGCCAAAGGATTGAAAGATAACTGTCCTCAGATCGAGGCTGCCACAAAGATAGGTGATGCAATCTACGACATGTACTTCATAACCGATGATGAGAAAGAGTTTAAGCTCACCATCCCGATTGCAGATCCTGGCTTCTTTGACGTGTTTGGCAATCGTGTTGTGCATGGCGATCTCAAGAAGTCGCTTGACACTCCAATGCATTGCGTCGTCAGTCGCTCGTTTGCCGAGAAGATAGGCGGTGGAAATGTTGTTGGCAAGCATCTGACCAATAAGAATAAAAAGGAGGATTACCTGACGATAGGCGGGGTCTATGAGGACTTCCCCTACGGCTCGTCCTTCCATGGGATAGACGTGATACTTGCTTTTGATACCTTCAAGGCCAGTAGGGATTTTAGCAATATGTGGATTGGAGCAGACCGTTTTCATTCCTATGTTCGTTTGCAGTCAGGTGTGAAGCCCGAGGATCTGAAGCCGAATATACAGAAGATGAAAGATGCTCATGGAGAGTTTGCCGAAGCAAAGAAGGCGGGCGTAGATATGGATTTCAGTTTTACCCAGATCTCGGATGCCTATCGTCAATCGGATATTGTGAAGCGTATGTGCTGGATCATGTCGCTATTGGCGGTCATCCTTCTGTTCTCAACGGTGATGAACTACCTGCTCATCGTGATTGGTAATATGGTCGGACGCTTCCGTGAAATGGCTGTCAGGAAGTGCTATGGTGCAACCCCGAAGAACGTCCACGCGATTGTGTTGACAGAGGCTATAGTCCATGTGGTACTTGGCATTGGTGTAGCTGCCTTATTACTTTTTCTCTGTAAGGGTACGGTTGAGGAGTTGATCTCAGCGCCGCTTAAGGTACTGATATTCAACCGTGGTGCATGGCTGTTGGGGCTGATGGTTCTTGTGGTGATCCTCGTTGGTGGCGTGCTACCGGGTTGGCTTTATGCACGGATTCCCGTGACGGCAGCCTTCCGTGGGGTGAGTGAGGCGAAGCATCGTTGGAAACTTGGTCTGTTGGCTTTCGAGTTCCTGGCAGTTGGTCTGTTGTTCTGTCTGCTGATGGTGGTGCATCGTCAGTATCAGATGATGGTAAACGATCATCCCGGTTACGACTACGAGAATCTGGCCGTGGTAACAGTCAATGGTGTTGATAGAGCCGCACGTAAGAGAGCAGAGACCGAACTCCGTAAGATGCCTGAGGTAGAGATGGTCTCGTCGGCTCATAGCTTGCCTATCCATGGAGCCAGTGGCAATAACATATATCTGCCTGGTGAAGCCCAGGAACTCTTCAACGTGGCCGATCAGTACGAAGTCACCGACAATTATTTCCAGTTGATGAACATCCCCATCGTAGAAGGTCGTGGCTTCACGGCACATAGCGACTCTCTCCACGAGGTGATGGTCGATGAGCGCTTTGTAGAAAAAATGAAGAAAACTGTTGGTTGGACGGGTAGTATCGTTGGCAAGCGGATCTCTATAACGGAGCATAACATGAGTCCTGCGGCATTGGCCAACGACAATGTACTAACCAGTGGTGATGCCTTCCACACGATCTGTGGTGTGTATAGAAACTATCGTATCGGTTCGCTGATGTATACCGATCAGCGCCCAAGCGTGCTCTTCTATTCAAGCAATGGAGCAACGCATCAGATGGTCAAATTCCACAAGCTGACACCTGAGAACATCGAGACGGTGAAACATCGTCTGGAGGAACTCTACCCGAATCATGAGGTTGACGTGACGGCCTATAGCTTCTATGTGTGGGAACAGTATACTGTTCAGAACCACTTCCGTAAGGGCGTGATGATCTGTGGCTTGATGATTCTGTTAATCTCGCTGATTGGACTTATCGGTTATGTCATCGACGAGGTCAATCGCCGACGTAAGGAGATCGCTATCCGTAAGGTGAACGGCGCCACGTTGACCAACGTCCTACGGATGTTCATCAAGGACGTGACGGTGGTGGCACTACCGGCACTCGTCATGGGAGCGGTAATCGCTTATTATATTGCTAAAGAATGGTTACAGACGTTCTCTGAGAGAGTGTCGCTGAATCCGATCTATTTCTTGCTATGTATCCTCGTTCTCTTGATCGTAATTGTGATCGTGGTCGTAGCCAATTGTTATAAGATTGCCAATAGTAACCCTGTAGATTATCTGAAAACAGAATAAAATAATAAAGAAATAATAGTTATGATTAAAGTAGAAAACCTGTGTAAGTCGTTCCGCACAGAGGAGGTGGAGACGATTGCTTTAAACAATGTGTCGTTTGAGGTGAACGACGGCGAGTTCGTGGCCGTGATGGGACCTTCCGGTTGCGGCAAGTCGACATTGATGAACATCCTTGGTCTGCTTGACAACCCCACCAGTGGCAAGTATTTCATCGGCGACCGTGAGGTGGCAGGCCTCAAAGAAAAGGAACGCACGGAAGTGCGCAAGGGCGAGATCGGGTTTGTGTTCCAGTCGTTTAACCTGATCGACGAGCTCAACGTGGCAGAGAACATCGAACTGCCATTGACCTACCTGGGCGTACCGAAGGCAGAACGTAAACAGCGGGTCAAGGATATCATGACCCGGATGAATATTGCTCATCGTGCCGGACATTTCCCTCATCAGCTCTCAGGTGGTCAGCAGCAGCGCGTGGCCATCGCCCGTGCCGTTGTCTTCAATCCGAGAATGATCCTTGCTGACGAGCCGACGGGTAATCTCGACTCGAAGAACGGTGCCGAGGTGATGAGTATGTTGACGGAGTTGAACCGTGAGGGTACGACCGTCATCATGGTGACTCACTCTGAACACGATGCTTCATTTGCTCATCGTGTCATCCGTCTGTTCGACGGAGAGATCGTGAAATAAAGATTGTTCATCAACCGCTTCGGTTATCGCCTTGGTGTCGTCTTCGGACAGGTGGTACATCGTGATGAGAATAACGTCTGAAACCTTGCATTTGTAAAGAATGCATCATTAATGTAGTTTATACACCTCTATATTACGTCCACTCTTTTTGGGAAGAGTGGACTTTTTATGCACTTGATTGTGAGTGTGTTAGCTATTCTTTCGTGGCGCGCGAATCCACTTTTCTGATTCATGGTCATGAGTTGAGCCTCTTTTTTATATAAATTTGCATTCGGAAAGCTACAAGACGAGATAGGCCTTCATAACATACCTGAAAATGACCGGCCCTCATGTCGAGGAAGAGAAAAACTGTTGGCTACATTCTAACTTAAATATTAACAATAATCAGACAAAGTATGAAAAAAAGCAGGTTCATGATGATGTTGTTGGCACTCCTGGTGTCGATGACATCTTTTGCCCAGGGAATTCTGGGAACTGTGATCGACGAGAGCGGAGAGCCCGTAATCGGAGCCTCTGTTGTCGAAAAAGGTAATCCTCAGAACGGTGCCATCACCAATCTTGATGGTCAGTTCACGTTGAAGGTCAACGAGGGTACACCTATTATTATTACTTATATCGGCTACACCACTCAAGAGGTGAAGGCCAGCAGTCACATGCGCATCACGATGAAGGAAGATGCACAGACACTGCAAGATGTGGTCGTCATCGGCTACGGTGTGCAGAAGAAGAGTGTGGTTACCGCCTCTATCGCCAAGGTTAGCTCAGAGGACCTTGAAGGAAAGACCCGTCTGCGCGCCGATGATGCCCTGAAGGGCTTGGCAGCAGGTGTGAACGTCACGTCGGCCAATGGTCAGCCTGGATCGCAGTCGATGATACGTGTGCGTGGTACCGGTACAATCAACGACACCAACCCACTTTATATCATTGATGGTATGCCTGCCGACCAGTATGGTCTTGAGAGCGTAAACCCCAACGATATCGAGAGTATCGAGGTGTTGAAGGATGCTGCCTCGGGCGCTATCTATGGAGCCCGTGCCGCCAACGGCGTTATTCTGGTTACCACCAAGAAGGGTAAGATAGGTAAAACCCAGATTAACTATAACTTCAGCTACGGATGGCAGAGCGCATGGAAGCACCGTGATGTGACCAGCGCTACCGACTATGCCATCCTGCAGAACGAGAAGTATGTGAACGGAGGACAGAAACCCCTGTATGCCGACCCTTACAACCTGATCGATGCCAATGGTAATAAGATCGTAGGCTTCGGTACAGACTGGCAGGAACTGTTGTTTAACGATAATGCCCCTGTCGTACAACACGACGTGTCTGTCAGCGGTGCATCCGAGAAGGTTAACTATTACCTTTCTATGGGTTATTACACTCAGGATGGTATTGTGGGTGGAAACTATGGCCGCTCGAACTATGATCGTCTGACACTACGTTCAAACAACCAGTTCAATATCTTTGACGACTCTAAGGAACGTTCGTTCCTGAACAAACTTGATATCAGCGCCAACCTCAGTTATATGCGTACGCATAGTACTGGCATCGATACCAACTCTACATGGGGCTCGCCTCTGGGTTCTGCCCTTTATCTGGCTCCATTGCTGCCAGTAACGCTCACGGGTGATGTGGCTCAGGATATGATTGACCGTTATAGCGCGTATGATCTGTACCGCGATGCTAACGGTGATCCTTATACGATTCCGAACTATGTGGGTAGCTATCAGGAGCAGAATAACCCCATCGCCATGATGCAGGGCAACCCCAGCAAGGGCTGGAGTCATAAGTTCATGCCTAAGTTCGCGATTGACCTGCAGCTGTGGGATAACCTGAAGTATCATTTTACATGGAGCGCAGAGCAGTCGTTCTGGGGCAGCGATGCTGCAACGGTTACGAAGTACTACCTCTCGGGTAACAACAACTCCGACCATACGCAGGCTTCATCCGAGAAGGCCAATGCCACACAGTGGCAGGTGGAGAACACCCTGACCTACGATAAGGAGTTTGGCAAGCACTCGATAGGTGTTGTGCTGGGACAGAGTGCCTTGAAGTACAAGGGTAGCTATGTAGGTGCATCGCATTGGAACCTGATCAACATAGGTAAGCCATATGTTGACTATACCACTGGCGGTAGCATTGAGACGACTACCGATGCTGATGGACATATCACAGGCGTGAAGAGTCTGGTCAATGGATGGGCCGGTCCATACGTTGAGCATCACCTTGCATCGCTTTTTGCACGTCTGAGTTATAACTACGACGAGAGATATATGTTCCAAGGCACGATCCGTCGTGACGGATCGAGCCGATTCGGATCGAATAATAAATATGGTGTGTTCCCTTCATTCTCAATTGGATGGAACATCATGAACGAGAAGTTCATGGAGAGCACACGCGACTGGCTGACCAACCTGAAGTTCCGTGCCAGTTGGGGTAAGAACGGTAACGAGAATATCGGTGACTTCCGCTACACGGTGCTGACCACCACAGGTGGCACCAGCAACTACTACTTCGGACGTCAGGCAGCCATGGTCTACGGTTCGAAAGCCAATGGACTGGCCAACGAGAACCTGAAATGGGAGGAGAGCGAGCAGACCGACTTGGGTATCGACCTCGGATTCTGGAACAATAAACTGACCTTCACCGTTGACTATTATATCAAGAAGACCAACGGTATGCTGATGACCATGCCTATCCCATCGTATGTCGGCGAGACCAAGCCTATCGGTAATGTCGGCGACATGGAGAACAGTGGTATCGAGTTTGAGTTGGGTTACAAGTGGAACGTGGGCGATGCTCACTTCGCTATCAAGGGTAACGCCTCTTATCTGAAGAACAAACTGAAGAACCTGGGTAACGACACCGGTTTCCTGAACTACGGTATCTCGCAGTTCAGCGATGGTGGCACACGTGCCGAGAATGGTCAGCCTTTCCCGTACTTCTATGGATACAAGACGGCGGGCGTGCTGCAGAACAAGGCCGAGGCCGATGCTTATAATGCGAAATACGGTACGAGCTCTAACCCTGGCGACCTGATCTTTGTTGATGTGGACAACGATGGCTTCATTACCAGCAACGACCGCACCAAGATTGGTAAGCCGACACCCGATTGGACTTTCGGTATGAACTTCAACGCTGAGTGGAAGGGCTTCGACCTGAACCTTTTCTTCCAGGGTGTGAGTGGTGCCGATATCTTCGACGCTACCTGGCGACAGGACATTGAATCGGGTAATTATCCCACTTGGGTGCTGAATCGTTGGACTGGCGAAGGTACGTCGAACAAGTTACCTATGCTGAAACTGGGCGACTCGAAGAACTGGGTGGTTAGCGACATCTACGTACAGGACGGCAGCTACCTGCGCCTGAAGAACCTCGCACTGGGCTACACGCTGCCCCGTCAGCTTACGCAAAAGGCTCGCATCGAACGCTTCCGCGTTTACGTACGTGCCGAGAACCTGTTCACTTGGACTAAGTACTGGGGATTCGATCCTGAGATTGGTACGGGCAGCACCTCAATGGGTGTAGACTACGGTGTTTATCCACAGGCACGCATCTTTACTGTAGGATTTAACCTCTCGTTGTAAGAATGGAAGGATTGAAGGATTTAAAGTTGAAATACATTAAAAGAAGTATTATGAATACGAAGATATATAAAGTGATGTGCGCTGGAGTGGTAGCAGTAGCGCTGACCGCTTGTAGCGACGATTTCCTGGAGGTGACGAATCCTACCGGAGAGCCTCTGGAGGAATATTATATGACCGACGAGCATCTGAGCGAGGCTTGTACTTCGGCCTATGCCCCTCTGCACTGGCCCGACTGGGATGGCAGTGCCTATAACGACCTGACTTGTGATGCTGAGATCATGGGCGATGACTTCTGGGTAGGTGGCGCCAGCATCAGTGACAACCAGCACTGGCATAAGCTCTTCAACTTTGAGGGCGACGGCAACAACACACTGGGAACCCTCTGGGGTGATTTCTATAGTGGTATCAAGCGTTGTAACGACGTGATCAAGTACTGTTCCTGGGGTGGTGGTGACAGAAAGAACCGCCAGTCGTATGAGATGCAGGCCCGACTGTTGCGTGTCTACTATTATAATATCTTGTGGCATTACTATGGCAATGTGCCCTTCTATCTTGAGAACCTGAGTGAGCCATATACGGCTCCGCAGATGAAGGCCGATGAGATCTATGCCCAACTGATGCCTGAGCTGGAGGCTATTATCGCATCGGACATACTGCCCATGCGCTGGGATGTGGCCGAGAGCGGTCGCGTGTCACAGGCAATGGCCTACATGCTGTATGCTGAGATGGTGATGTACCAGAACGACTCAGCCCGCTATCCTACTGCCCTGAACTACATGAAGCAGATAATCAGCGACTCTCAGTATCAGCTGAACCCCGACTTCAAGGATCTGTTTGATGAGAGTGGTGAGTGGTGCGCCGAGAGCATCTTCGAGATCAACTATGAGGATGATAACGGTCAGCGCGACTGGGGCACTCCGTTGCACGCAGGTGGTACCGTGTTCCCAACGCTTTGCTCGCCCAACGGTTGGGCTGGCGGTGACGGTTGGGATACTGGTAACGACGGCTGGGGATTCCTGCCCATGCGACTTGAGGCTTACAACATGTATGCCGAGAACGACAAGCGCCGTGACGTGACCTGTTGGGACGTACGTAGCTACACCTACACAGAGCGTTATCAGGATACGCACATCTGGCATGGTAAGTATCGTCCGCAGAGCGCTAATAATCAGGACTGCCCTGCATCGAAGAACCTGAACTATAACAACAACAAACGTATCTATCGCTATGCAGAGACCTTGCTGAACGCCGCCGAGCTACTGTTGCAGACTGGTGGCAGTGCTGCCGAGGCTGCAGGTTATGTGAACGAGGTACGTGCTCGTGCAGGTCTGAGCAACCTGAGTAGTGTCACCATCGATGACATCCTGACCGAGCGTCACCTGGAGTTCTGCGGTGAGGGTAAGCGTTATTTCGACCTGGTACGTGCCGAGGGTATCAGCGGCGCCACACAGAAGGCATCAACGATACTTGTGCCCGACAGCTATGGCTATCGCACGAACTCATGGACACCCAGCAAGAAGTACATTCCTCTGTCACAGAGTGAGCTCGATGCTGATAACACACTTGTTCAGAACAACTATTAATAGTTGAAGAATGGAAGAATTAAAGAATAGAAATTTGAAATAGCAAAAAGATTATGAAGAATCTGTTTATATATTCAATAGGAGTTCTGTTGACAGGTGTGATGATGACTGCCTGCTCGCCCGAAAGCTTCGACGGCGCAGACCCCAATGGTATTCCGTCAGTAAGCGATGTCGACTTTAGCATCAACGTTGATCAGGAGACCAACCAGATGATTGCCACATATACACCGCAGCCTGGTACATACCCTGTGTGGATCATAAATGGCACCACATATTCTACCTTGCAGGAGGTCGGTTATCAGAATCCTGAGGCTGGTTCTTATACTATCGACCTGAAGCTGGGTAACCGCAATGGCTTCAGTCAGGGCGTCGTGTCTAAGTCTTTCACTTTCAATGAGACCAAGATCGACTATAGCGCCGACTTCAAACGTCTGTGTGGTAAGGAGTGGCGCATCGCCAACCGCGAGGTGGCTCACATGGGTTGTGGTCCTGCCGGAACCGACGGCGCTGGCTGGTGGAGTGCCCAGCCCGACGATAAGAAGGACTTCGGTGTCTACGACGACCGCATCACCTTCACCGCCGATACCCGCAAGGGTGGTTCTTATACCTACAGTGCTGGCGAGGACGGTATGACCTATGTAAACGTGGGTACCAAGTGGGGCGCAGGTGCCGATGCCGATATCGACGTTGCTTTGGGCAACCAGACTTCAACATGGAGCTTTGAGGTTTACGATTGGGAGGATGCGGATGGAAACGTTTCCAAGCAAACCTACATCCAGTTGGCCGCCAACACACTATTCCCGTATATCTCTGGCGATGCTCAGTACGAGAATCCTAAGTTCCGTATTGAGGAGTTGACGGCCAAGAAGATGATATTGGTTTACGACGCCCCCGACCGTAGTATTGCCTGGCGCTTTGTCCTGACCAACGGCGAGGATGAGCCTGATAATAACGACACCCCAAGTGCCGACTGGGATTATGCCAATGGTGCGAACCTGTGGAAGAGCGTTGACGACGGTACACTGTTCGAGGCCTTCGGCTACTGGTTTGCCGACGACAGTTGGACAGCACTGCCCACGCAGCCTGAGGCAACCCACAACGGCGACGTTTACGAACTTACCATCCCTGAGGGAACAGGCGGTAGTCAGTGGCAGGGTCAGTTCCATATCGACACCAAGCTCACGGCAAGCGCAGCCAAAGCCTACAACTTCTATCTGGTGATGGAGGCCGACAGCGATTGTCCGGGTGTAACCTTCAAGCTGACCGACGCTGGCGATAGCAACTTCTTCATCGAGGAGCGTAACGACGTAAAGGCCGACGTGCCATTCGTACTGAAGCGCGAGGGCGTGACCCTGAAGGAAGGCAAGGATGCCGATGCCATCCGACTGTTCTTCGACTTTGGTGGTGCACCTGCTGGTACTCACATCAAGATCAGTAAGATTTACTTCGAGGAGGACGTTGCCATCAAGTACGATGATGCCAACAACCTGTGGAAGGGGGTTGACGAAGGAACCGTAGGCAGTGAGTTCGGCTACTGGTTCGCCGACGACAGTTGGACAGCACTGCCCACACAGCCTGTGGCAAAGCACAGCGGCGACACTTACGAGATCACACTGCCCGAGGGCATGGGTGGCAGTCAGTGGCAAGGTCAGTTCCATATCGATACCAAGCTCACGGCATCAGCTGCTAAGGCTTATCACTTTAAGATGGTCGTTGAGGCCGACGATGATTGTCCTGGCGTAACCATCAAACTGACCGATGCTGGCGATACCAACTTCTTCTGCGAGGGTCGTCACGATATCCAAGGCGGCAAACCGTTCGAGTTCGTTCTGAAGGGTGCTACTCTGAAAGAGGGCAAGGATGCCGATGCCGTCCGACTGTTCTTCGACTTCGGAGGTTCGCCCGCAGGCACCAACATCAAGATCAGTAAGATTACGCTTATAGAAGCTCAATAACAGAATAATTAATGAAACGTTGCATGCTTAACACGCTATTGCTCTCACTCACCGTGGCCCTTTGGGGCTGCGGTGGGGGTGGCGATGAACCGGAGCCCGTTGCTCCGTCAATCACCACTTCGGTGGAGTCCATCAGTGCACCTGCAACTGGGGGCTCTTATACCATCAGTGTTACCACCACCGGCAAAGAGTGGGGCGCGTATGCTGAAGGTGATTTCATAAAGGCCACTGCCCAGTATGCATCAAACGCGGTGGCAGTGACTGTCGACGAGAACCCTAACACCACAGAGCGTACCGGTAACGTCGTTATCATGTCAGGCACTGCCCGCAAGAGCATCCGCATCACCCAGGCAGCGGCCGAGAAGTCGGCCTACAATGCCCCCGAAGGCTATAAGCTGGTGTGGCAGGATGAGTTTGATGAAGGGACAGAGTTGAACGCTGACGACTGGACACATGAGGTGAAAGGCAAGGGATGGGTGAACCACGAACTGCAAGAGTACGTGAACCACAAGACGCCCGATGGTGCACTGGTCACCCAAGTGAAGAACGGTACCCTGCGTATCACGGCCCTGAAGGAGAACGGTAAGATCTACTCTGGTCGTGTGTATGCCCATGTTAAGGAGGGATGGAAGTACGGCTATATCGAGGCCAGCATCAAACTGCCCAAGGGCAAGGGCACCTGGCCCGCCTTCTGGATGATGCCGGTCAACTTCCGTTCGTGGCCTGCCGATGGCGAGATCGATATCATGGAGGAGGTGGGCTATCACCCCGACTATGTGTCGTCGAGTCTGCATGCCAATGCGCATGTCCACTCGAACAACACGCAGGTTACCCACGAGATGAAGTGTGCCGGTGCCGAGGGTGAGTTCCATACCTATGCCATCCTTTGGACGGCCAATAATATCACCACCTATGTGGATGGGAAAGTGCAACTGAGTTACGACAACCGTGGTCTCGGTCGCGACGACTGGCCCTACGATGATCCGTTCTACGTGATCCTGAACCTGGCTTGGGGTGGCGACTGGGGCGGTGCTCAGGGCGTTGACGAGAGTGCTCTGCCCGCCACGATGGAGGTAGATTATGTACGTGTATTCCAGAAGAAGTAAGAATGAATGGTAAAGAAGATCATATGATGAGGATTAATTGTTTGTTGAAATCAGCGTTAAAGGGATGGGGATGGGTCGAGGTCCTGCCTTTTTACCTATTGGCCTTTCAGCCTTTAGCCAACGCGCAGACACCTGTCTATCTCGACGAGTCGAAGCCTGTGGAACAGCGCATCGAGGATGCCCTGGCCCGGATGACGCTCGATGAGAAGATCGCTGTGATCCATGCGCAGTCGAAGTTCTCCAGTCCTGGTGTGAAGCGTCTGGGCTTCCCTGACCTCTGGACCGACGACGGTCCTCATGGTGTTCGTCCCGATGTGCTCTGGGACGAGTGGGTGCAGGCCGGACAGACCAACGACTCGTGTGTGGCCTTCCCCGCACTGACCTGTCTGGCGGCCACATGGAACCCCCAAATGGCGCGCCTCTATGGCGAGAGCCTCGGTGAGGAGGCCCTCTATCGTAAGAAGAGCGTCATCCTCGGTCCGGGTGTCAACATCTATCGTACGCCTCTCGGTGGACGGAACTTCGAGTATATGGGTGAGGACCCGCTGCTCGCCTCCCGTATGGTGGTGCCCTATGTGCAGGGTCTCCAGTCGAAGGGCGTGGCCGCCTGTGTGAAGCACTATGCGCTGAACAACGACGAGGAGTATCGCCATCAGGTGAACGTTGTCGTGAGCGATCGTGCCCTTCACGAGATCTACCTGCCTGCCTTCAAGGCGGCGGTGACAGAGGGTGGGGCATGGGCCATCATGGGTGCCTATAACCTCTACCGGAACCAACACAATTGTCATAATAGCATTCTGCTCAACAAGATACTGAAACACGACTGGGGCTTCGATGGTGTGGTCATCAGCGACTGGGGCGGATGCCACGATACTGACGAGGCCGTCACCAATGGTCTCGATCTTGAGTTCGGCACCTGGACCGACGGACTGACCATGGGACGTACCAATGCCTACGACAGCTATCATATGGCTGAGGCTTACAAGCAGGCCATCCGTGAGGGTCGATACACCACGAAAGAGCTCGACGAGAAGGTGCGCCGTGTGCTCCGCCTGTTCTATCGGACGACGATGCAGCGCGAGAAACCGTTTGGCTTCCTCTGTTCGGAGAGGCATTACGACGCAGCCCTGAAGATTGCCCAAGAGGGTATCGTGCTGTTGAAGAATGATAGGGTGGCCAAGGCTGGGGGAAAAAGGGAGACCGCTCCGCTACTACCTCTTGATCTCTCAAAGAAGAAACGTATCCTCGTGGTCGGCGAGAACGCCATCAAGATGATGACGGTCGGCGGAGGCTCTTCCTCGTTGAAGGTTCAGCGTGAGATTCTCCCCCTTGATGCCATTCAGGCCAGATGCTCAAAGTTCAAAGCTCAATGTTCCTACGCCCGTGGCTATGTCGGTGACACCATCCAGAGCTACGATGGTGTGACCGTGGGGCGCTCGCTCTATGAGGCTCGTTCGGCCGAGGAACTGAGGACTGAGGCAGTGGCCAAGGCCAAGGAGGCCGATGTGGTCATCTTCTTCGGTGGACTTAACAAGAGCGACTATCAGGACAGTGAGGGGCACGACCGTCGCCAGTATGGTCTGCCTTACGGACAGGATGAGCTCCTCGAGGCGCTCCTCGCGGTCAACAAGCACATCGTCTATGTCAATATCTCTGGCAATGCTGTCGCCATGCCTTGGCTCAACAAGGTGCCTGCCGTCGTGCAGGGCTGGTTTATCGGTTCCGAGGCCGGTGAGGCCCTGGCGTCTGTGCTGATGGGCGACGTGAACCCTTCCGGCAAACTGCCCTTCACCTGGTATCAGCGTCTGGAGGACTGTGGTGCTCATGCCTTGAACACCTATCCTGGTACGTGGCGCGACGACCATCAGGTAATCGACGAGGCGTACAAGGAGGGTGTCTATGTGGGGTATCGTTGGACCGACAAGCAGAAGGTGCGTCCGCTCTTCGCCTTCGGTCATGGCCTGAGCTATACCACGTTTAAGTTTGGTAAGCTCACCGCCGACAGACAGCGTCTCACCGCTGATGAGCAGATCACCTTTACCGTGAGTGTCACCAATACCGGTCGCCGGGCTGGCAGCGAGACCGTCCAGCTCTATATCGCAGACAAGAAAGCCTCGGTCGACCGACCCGTGAAGGAGTTGAAGGCCTTCCAGAAAGTGTTCCTCCAGCCGGGCGAGACCACAGATGTGAAGCTTACGATAGGTCGTGACGCCCTGAGTTTCTATGATGAGGATACCCAGGCTTGGAAGGCCGAACCGGGTGAGTTTGAGGCTCTCGTAGGCTCTGCCTCCGACCGCTTGCCTGCCAAGTATATATTCAGATTGGAATGATGAATTTAGAATGCATATATTGATAGAAGTTGGTAATTGGAAGATTGTTTTTAGGAGTTGACAAGAGGAAGTCTGGGGAAGAATACTTTCCCGGACTTCTTTTCTCTCGCTTATTCGTATCTCTGCGATTCTTATCGCGAAGACACTCCGTCTCGAGAGATGTCTCTTTTGTTATAAACTCTCTCAACTTTTCGTATCTCTGTGCTCTGCGAGCACGAAGATACTCACGCTCGGAAAAATCCAAATAAATTTGGTTTTTCTCTCGCTTATTCGTATCTTTGTCCCACGAAAGTGGAAACGATGAAGAAGATACTGTTGCTCTTGGTGCTGCTGACGGTCGTGGGTGTCGGCTCTGCGGCCCGCCACCATGACTTGCAGGCCTATTGCAAGGTGGTTGACGAGGCGATTGCTCACTCTGCCGATTATGTGGCGGCTCACGAACAGAAGATCGGAGTGGCCCGACGGGAGCTGGCTTACGAGACCACCCTGAAAGGCCGGTACCAGTGCAACTACAGATTGTACGAGCTCTACAAGCCCTTCGTGAGCGATTCCGCCATGTATTTCCTTCGTCAGTGTATTACCTTGGCCGATGGCATGGGCGACGTGTCTTCAGCTGTCAGATGCCGTTCGCAGTTGGCCATCCGTTGTTCGAACATCGGTATGTACGACGAAGCACTGAGCATCCTCGACTCCATCAAGAACCTGAACGTCGACACCTTGGCACTGGGCACCTATTACGAGGCTTACAACAACGTGTATAGCGAACTGGCTTATTATACTCATCTGGACTATATGCACCAGAACTATCTGGAGAAGGCTTATCATTATGAGCAGTTGATGATGGCTACCCTGCCACCGACCAGTGAGTCGTGCTTCCTGCGCAGGGAGCAGCGCGCTCAGGGCGAGGGCAGGTTGGAAGAGTCTATGCGTATCAACGACGAGTGGATGAAGACCGTGGAACCCGGTTCTCATCCGTATGCCATGGTTGCTCTCTATCGGTATATTGAGTATAAGCTGCGGCGCGACAGCGTGCAGATGATGCATTGGCTGGTGGAGTCGGTGCTGGCTGATATCAGGCATGCCGCCATGGATCAGGGGTCGATGTGGGAACTGGCCAATGAGTTGATGCTGAATGGCGATATCGACAAGGCCTCGAGTTATATCAGCTTTACCAGCGACTGTGCCAACAGGTATGGGTCGCGACAGCGTAACTGGCAGATAGCCCCGTTGCTTACCACCATCGCGAAGAACTATAAGAGTCAGAGCGAGCGTACCACGTCTCAGCTGCGCATGGCCCTGGCGGGCATCAGTGTACTGGCTTTGCTGTTGCTTGGCGTGCTCTTCTTCCTCCATCGCCGTAACCGTCAGTTGAATGCCGCCCGTAAGGCGCTGAAGGGCTCGAACGACGAACTGGCGTCGGCCAATCAGCAGTTGGCCGCCCAGACGGATGAGTTGTCGACACTGAACAGTGAGCTGTCGATGCTGAACTCCCAGCTCTCCGAGAGCAACCGTGTGAAGGAGGAGTATATCGGACGCTTCATGAGTCTCTGCTCACAGTATATCGACAAGATCGACGACTATCGGAAGATGGTCAACAAGAAGATGAAGAACAAGGAGCTCGACGAGCTGTTCCGCCTCTCGAAGTCGACCGAGCTGAAGGAGCATGAGCTGGAGGAGCTCTATCAGAACTTCGACTCTGTGTTCCTGCATCTCTTCCCGAACTTCGTCAACGACTTCAATGCTCTGCTGCAGCCCGACATGCAGGTGCGTCCGAAAGAGGAGAACCGGCTGACGACGGAGATCCGTATCTTCGCCTTGATCCGTCTGGGTATCGAGGACTCCTCGAAGATCGCGGAGTTCCTGCACTACAGCGTGAACACGATCTATAACTATCGGGCGCGGATTAAGAACGGTGCTCTCGACAACCGTGAGAGCTTCGAGCGCCGCATCAAGCAGTTGGGAATGATTCAATAACTTAACCATATTATCAAGAATGAAAAGAATAATCTTCACACTTACGCTCATGGTGGCACTCATGAGCGCACAGGCCCAGATCCTATACAAGATCTCTGGTCGTGGACTGACCGCACCCTCTTATATCGTGGGCACCTATCATCTGGCCCCCGTGTCGTTCGTTGACTCCATCCCTGGCATCCGTCAGGTCATGGCCGACTGCCAGCAGGTGTACGGCGAACTGGTGATGGCCGACCTGCTTGGCTCCGACAGTCTGGCACAGATTCAGCAGGCGATGCTGCTGCCCGAGGGTATGACACTCGACAATCTGTTGGATACCGACGAGATGGGACGCCTGAACGCCTATATGAAACAACTGATTGGCTTCGACATGACCAACCCGATGATAGCCCAGCAGATGAACAGGATGACACCGTCGGCCCTGAGCACGACCCTGTCGGCGCTCTCTTATATGAAGAAGAGTGGTAGCATAGACTTGCAGAACTCCTTCGACGACTACTTCCAGAAGGAGGCCCGGGCTCAGGGTAAGGGCGTGGGCGGACTGGAGACGGTGACCTTCCAGATCAAGACGCTCTTCCAGGGACAGACGCTCGAGCGCCAGAAGGAGCTGCTGATGTGCCTGGTCGATCATGCCGACTTCATGGACGAGATGGCCGAGAACGTTGTCCGTGCTTTCTTTGCTCAGGACCTTGACGCCATCCAGAAGGCGATGGAGGCGAAGCTGAACAACAGCTGCGACAACACGCCGGAAGAGGATGCGGAGATCCTTGACAAGCGTAATGCCGACTGGCTGACGAAGATGCCCGCCATCATGGCAGAGAAACCGACGCTCTTTGCTGTCGGCGCTGCCCACCTGTATGGCGAGCAGGGTGTACTGCACCTGCTCCGCACCGCCGGCTACACCGTGGAGGGTGTCACCAAGTAACCGCCCTTCCCGTGACGTGCTTTTGTCCTAAAAAAGTGACTAAAAAAGCACTCGTCTGAAGTCACAAACTAGAAAAACCAAGGGGGCTCTTTAGTCCCCTTCTTGCCCTGTTTAGGTGCACTTTTCCCCTGTTCGGTGTAGAGAAGTGGGCTACTCCGGGTGGGGGTGCCTTCTAACAGTTAAAGAGATCATCTCCACGACCGAAAGGAATGGCACCTACGAGAGAAGGAGATAATCTCTTATAGGGTATAGAGATAATCCCTTTCACTCGTAAACCCTATCTCCACGACTCATAGGCCCTATCTCCATGACCGTAAAATCCCGCCCCTTTCTTGCATGGGCGTAATCGCCTTATTATCAGTTGATTATCAAAACGGTTCAAAACTCGCGTCTACGCCCCACATTCCCATGTTCCTGCCCACCACGCAAGTTATGAGCGCCCATTTGTAAAGATATATCACCACAGGCTCTTCGTAAGTCCCTTCGACAGGCTCAGGGACCGCGGTAGGGTGCTCAAGGACCGCTCACCATCTACGGCCCCTAAGCCTACAATCCCCCACTGCGGTCCCTGAGCTTGTCGAAGGGAGAACCGCCCCTCACAATTTATCTCACAGATTTGGCCGTTTCAAACAAATTGCCTATATTTGCCCTCGATATCAACCATAAAGATAAGTTATGCAGAAGGTTTATATATCATTATTTATAGTATTGTTATGTGTCATGTCCTGCTCAAAAGGATATGATAGAGTAAAACTGATAGCTGGCGATAGCTGCCAATATTGGTATTTTGCGAATTTCGATCCTGATGTCAAGACAAAATTCTACGTTTATTTTGATCGTAAGGGAAAATTGTATTCTATCGAAGAAAGATATGCCGACAAGAAATTCTATCTCCTCCATGATTGGGATGATGTGGTAACTATTCCTACATGGTCTTTGGTGAATGATTCTGTAATTGAAATGGGTGGCCTCAATCGGAAATTGACCGTTGTGAATGATACTTTCCTAATCATTACGACAGACAGATTTCATTGGGTAGACACGCTATACAAAGTAACGGATCCTCATTTGCTAAAGAAACTACAAGAGGTTCCAATTCCTTGAAAGTAAAAGAATCGTCCATTTGTCGCATCAACCCGCCTTACATAAGTAACAGAGGACACCTTATTATGCTGGATCGTTGGGACGCTTGTCGAAGAGACGGGCCTGGAGGTACTGGTTGAAGGTGTTGCGGAAGGCGTCGGTGACGCGGATAATCTCGTCGCCGATGTAGATGCAATCGTTACGGTCGACGCTGCGGATCTTGTCGAGGGCCACGATGTAGGAACGGTGGACACGCATGAAA
>JAEEGL012159941.1_pt1 | contig 51527 bp, 40 predicted proteins | sample 9134231 | NCBI WGS metagenome assembly JAEEGL01 (sample SAMN16246548, study PRJNA631951) | gut metagenome | biome: gut microbiome; feature: rumen; material: fiber-attached | host: Bos | place: Iran: Karaj | collected 2018-10
CCGCCGGTCGCCGACAGGTATTGCTACCCTCGCTGCCCCGCGACTTGCATGTGTTAAGCCTGCCGCTAGCGTTCATCCTGAGCCAGGATCAAACTCTTCTTTGTATAAATTTTTATAACTCTAGTCTGTCCTGACGCTTAATTCAAAGAAATCAACGCTCTCGATTCTCTAATTTTTTCTCGGTACTTGCTTGTACTTCCTTCAGTCTTTTCAATGAACTTGGTCGAAAAATCCCGCTCGTTATCGTCAAGCGGGAATGCAAAGGTACGGAATTATTTTAAACCTCCAAACTTTTTTACGATTTTTTCTCCGAATTTGCCCTTATCCTGGCCTGCAATTCCCACGTCCTGATGCGGTCCTTATAGGTATTATTGGCGTTAACGCGCTCTATTTCAAGCGCTGCATCGGAGTTACCCTCCCAACGGCGGCAATTGTACAGGACATCATAAATCCTGCCTATCTGATATTCGCGGCTGACGCGAAGGCCCACGGCATAGTCTTCACCATACTTGGTCGTCGGGAAGTTGAGTTCGCGGAGGAGCGGGACATAGAATCCGCGCGGAGCCCCGAGGCCATTTATACGGAGAGCATTGTTCCGGCCGTTCTCGGGAGTCCATTCGCGATGGTCGATCACTCCGGGAGGCAGAGGATTGCCGTCGAAATCGGTCATTCTATAGGTTCCCACCACCATGGCGCAATTCTGCTCGTGGAAGGCATCGACCATCTTCTGTACCGTATTTTCATCGTAATATGTATCGTCCGAATCGAGCTGGAGGGCGAAACGACCGCAAAGGGGATGGTGAAGTGCAGCGTTCCAGTTTCCGCCGATGGCGTGCCAGGTCTCATCCTGGGCGATATAGATGAGTCTCGGATCATCAAGGAAGCCCTTGATCACGTCGACGGTACCGTCCGTGGAATTGTCGTCCACGACTATCACGTTGTATCGGAATGATGTCCGCTGGGACAGCGCGGAACGGATTGCATCCCCTATGGTACGGACGCGGTTCTTGCAAGGGATGACCACCGAGGCCTCATACCTGAAATCGCCGGAGTCGAAAGCGACCGGCTTGAAACGGGGTTCGAGATAAGCTCCGATGGCCTTCAGATGCCCGGTACAAGCCTGTTCCATCTCTATCTGTACGGCACGGTTCTTCGGGTCCACGTAATCGAACTGCTTTTCACCCGATTTACGAAGATCGGTCTCGACCTCATAATAAAGGAACTCGCCGATATGGACAAGACTCCCTTTCTGCGACACCTTGAGGCGAAGGTCGTAGAGCCCGGCAAAGCTATAGTCGGCACCCATGCGTGCGACTGCCTCCTTGAGCGCTGAAGTCCTGTACAGCAGGACTCCGCCGAATTCGAAGTCGTCGCGCAGTGCACCGGGCTGGCAGTCGATGACCGGCGCCTGCTTCAGCACGCCGCCGGTCATGGCGAAATGGTCTGCATAGACCATCGCCGCTCCGGTATCATCAGCGACTGAGAGCATCCGCTCGAGGGCATAATGCACCAGCGAGAGTTCGGTCGGCTTCGTATACAGAAGGGTAAAATCGGCGCTTGCCGTGGTGCTGATGCCCTTGAGGGTGGCGGTGGAAGCCAGGGGCTCGCCGGCCCCGAGGAAATGAAGCGAGGAGACTTCCGGTTCCGCTGACAGGTTGGCCTGCGTAGCGGCTGCAGCTTCCGGAGAGCAGAATGAGATGAAACAATCTATCCTTTTCATGTCAAATATAACTTGCAATGACAAAGATAACTTATTTTTCATATATTTGTAGACAATAACCAATGAGACAGGAGATCAAACGATGGACAGGAAAGTCGTCATAATCCCCACCTACAACGAGAAAGAAAATATCGAAAAGATCATCCGAAAGGTCTTTTCACTTGAAGGTTCATATCACATCCTCATAATCGAGGACGGCTCCCCCGACGGGACCGGTGCGATTGTAAAAGGACTGCAGGCAGAGTTCCCGGACAGGCTCTTCATGATCGAGCGGAGCGGCAAACTCGGCCTCGGGACGGCTTACATAACAGGCTTCAAGTGGTCGGTCGAACACTCGTACGACTTTATTTTCGAGATGGATGCCGACTTCTCACACAACCCGGACGACCTTCCTTCCCTGTACAAGGCCTGCGCCGAGGAAGGCGCAGACCTGGCCATCGGCTCCAGATATAGCAACGGCATCAGTGTCATCAACTGGCCCATCGGCCGTGTCATCATGTCCTACTATGCTTCCGTATACGTCCGCAGCATACTTGGCATGAAAGTCTATGACACCACCGCCGGCTTCAAGTGCTATCGCCGCAAGGTCCTGGAGACCATAGACCTTGACAAGATCAGGATGAAGGGATATGGCTTCCAGATAGAGATGAAATACACCACCTACAGGCTCGGCTTCAAGATCAAGGAAGTCCCCATCATCTTCGTAGACCGCAAGGAAGGCACCTCCAAGATGTCAAGCGGCATCTTCGGAGAAGCGTTCTGGGGTGTCATTAAACTGAAATTCAGAAAGATCCGTCCGAGGAAAGGCTAGTTTCCCACCAGGCGCAGCGAGATCCTCCTGCGCTCAGTATCCACGTCCAGCACAGAAACCGTTATCCTCTGGTGCAGTTTCAGCACCTTGGAGGGTTCGACGTGCCCTTTCACACCCATCTGAGAGACGTGGATGAGGCCGTTCTCGTGGAGACCAATGTCCACGAAAGCGCCGAAATTGGTGATATTGGTCACGATGCCCGGAAGTTCCATGCCGGGGAAAAGGTCCTCGAGTTCGTGGACATCCTGGGAGAATTCGAATTCGGAAGCAGTCTCGCGCGGGTCGCGCCCCGGCTTCACCAGTTCCTTGAGGATATCGTTGACTGTCGGCAGGCCGAAATCCCCTTCGACATATTTCGCCGGGTCAATGCGGTTGCAGAGGTCGGCATGGCCGACCAGTTCGCCGGTGCTGACCCCAAGGTCGCGCGCCATCCTGTCGACTATATGATAGCACTCGGGGTGAACCGCAGAATTGTCCAAAGGATTGTCCGCTCCGGGAATACGGAGGAAACCGGCGCACTGCTCGAAGGCCTTGGCGCCCAGGCGCGGGACCTTCAACAGTTCCGCACGTGACCTGAAGCCTCCGGACTCGGTCCTGAAGGCAACTATCTTCTCCGCAAGGGAAGGACCGATTCCGGCCACATAGCCCAGCAGGTAGGGACTGGCGGTATTGAGATTGACGCCGACACTGTTGACGCACATTTCAACCGTATTGTCGAGCTTCTCCCGCAGGAGATTCTGGTCCACGTCATGCTGGTACTGCCCCACTCCGAGCGACTTCGGATCGATCTTGACGAGTTCCGCAAGCGGGTCCATGAGGCGGCGGCCGATGGACACGGCCCCGCGGACGGTAACGTCCTCGTCCGGGAACTCCTGCCGGGCGACTTCCGAAGCGGAATAGATGGATGCGCCGTCCTCACTGACAGTCCAGACCTTGCATCCTGCCGGAAGATGGACTTTCTTGAGGAAATCCTCCGTCTCTCGGCTGGCGGTACCATTGCCGATGGCGATGGCCTCGATGCCATATTTCTCGACCATGGAAGAGACTGCCATGATAGATTTAACTTTCTCGTTCTGAGGAGGATGAGGGAATATTATCTCGTGATGCAGGAGATTGCCCTGCTCGTCAAGGCACACGGTCTTGCAGCCGTTCCTGAACCCGGGGTCGATGGCCAATGTCCTTTTCTGGCCGAGAGGAGGAGAAAGCAGCAGTTGTTTAAGATTGTCGCCAAAAACCTCAATCGACTCCACATCCGCTTTCTGTTTGGCTTCCTTGAGTATCTCGTTGGAGATCGACGGGTCCAGAAGGCGCTTGAAAGCATCCTCGACCGCCTCGCGTATCTGCTCGGAAAGGAGCTTGGAAGGATAAGAATGCTCCTGACAGAAATCGTAATACATCTTGTTAGCGCACTTCTCGGGATCAGCGTCTATGGAAACATTCAAGAAACCCTCGTTCTCGGCCCTTAGCATGGCGAGGAGGTTATGTGACGGGATGCGTGCTATTGGCATGGAGAAATTGAAATAGCTCCTGTACTTGGCGGCGTCGGGGTTTCCTTGCGCGGCCTTGGTGGCCTTGGAGCACACCCTGCGGGTACGGTAGATCCCGCGCAGTGTCTCCCTCACGGACGCGGTCTCGCTGAGACGCTCCGCGATGATGTCCCTCGCCCCGGCGAGGGCATCCTCGACCGTGGCGACCTTGTCGCCCACATACTTGCGCGCTTCGGCGGAAGGGTCGTTCACGCCCCGTACGCCGAACATCCGTTCAGCCAGGGGCTCGAGCCCCGCCTCGCGGGCGACCGTGGCGCGGGTACGGCGCTTCGGGCGGTACGGAAGATAAAGGTCTTCAAGTTCGCTGGAGCTGATGCAGGCATCTATCTTTGCCCGGAGTTCCGGAGTCATTTTCCCCAGACCTTCGATAGTTTCTATAACAGCGCCTTTGCGCTTCTCCATCTCCGTAAAGACATCTGCCCAATGGCGTACGGAAGCGACTTCCATATCGTCCATGCCTCCCGTCCTCTCTTTGCGGTATCGGCTGATGAAAGGGATGGTGTTGCCTTCCTCGAACATCTGTACGCAGTTCTCGACCTGCCACGGCTTGAGCCCGAGCAGGGATGCTATGTGGTTGAGATATATGTCTTTCATCAGTCTTGGGAGATTTCTTTAAGTTCGGTCCTGTATGCGTTCATGATGCGGGATTTGGAGAGGAAGCCCACATACACCATATTGGAATCGACCGCCGGCAGGCGCCACGCTCCGGTGCGGTCGAACTTGTCCATGACGCTCTCCATCTTCTCGTCAAGGAATACGATCGCAGGAGGAGCCTCCATGAAGTCCATGACGTGGAGGGTGCCGTATTTGTCCGACTCGAACATCAGCTTGCGGACGTGGTCCATCTCGATTATGCCCTTGAGATGCTGACGGGCATCGAGGACGGGGAAAACCTGGGCGTCGCTGTCGGAAATGATGTCGACGAACTCTCCGAGGGTGTTGGTCATGCTTACCCTCGGGTACTTGTCACGCACGAGGTCGGAAGTCTTGAGAAGGGTCAGGACCGCCTGGTCATTGTCGTGGGTGAGCAGTTTGCCGGACTGGGCGATACGCTTGGTATATATCGAGTATTTCTCGACCAAACGGATGGATCCGAACGAGAAACACGAAGCGATGATCAAAGGGAGGAAAAGGTCATAGCCGCCTGTGATCTCGGCGATTAGGAAGATGGCCGTCATAGGTGCCTGCATGACTCCGGCCATCAGCGCAGCCATGCCCACGAGCACGAAGTTCTGCTCCGGGACGGAAATGTCCGCTCCGGCGAAAACGAGGTTGATGATGCGAGCCACGACGAAGCCGGTGATGGCTCCGACGAACAGGGTCGGACCGAAGGTTCCTCCCACTCCCCCGCCGGCGTTGGTGAGGGTCATGGAAAAGACCTTCAGGAGAAGGATCAGCAGGAAGAACACGGGGACGCCCCAGCGCCAGTGCAGCATGAATGCGAGCGGCGTCTGGCCGTCCATATCGACGACTCCCCCGTTCAGGAGGACGCCCAGCGAGTCGTATCCCTCGCCGTACAAAGGCGGGAACAGGAAGATCAGCAGGCCCAGCGCGGCAGCACAGCAGGCCCAGCGCGCATAACGGTTCAAAACCTTTCCCAAACGATCCTCAAGCCATAGCGTCATGCGTATGAAATAGAGCGACACCGCACCGCTGACCAGTCCCAGCAGGATGTAGAAAGGGATATTCCACATCGAGAAAGGGGTAAGGGTACACTGGAAGGGCAGCGAATGCCCGAGGAACACATATGAAACCACCGTAGCCGACACAGTCGAAAGCAGCAGCGGCATCATCGAGTTCATGGAAATGTTGAACAGGAGGATCTCAAGGGTGAACAGGACACCGGCAAGAGGAGCCTTGAAGATGCCGGCTATGGCGCCTGCGGCACCGCAGCCGATAAGGATGGTCATGCTGCGGTGCGACATGCCGGCGAAGCGCGCGAAATTGGAGCCGATGGCTGCGCCGGTATATACGATGGGGGCCTCCGCTCCCACGGATCCTCCGAAGCCGATGGTCACCGAACTGGTCAGTATGGAGGACCACATGTTGTGCGGCTTGATCCGCGACTCGTTCTGCGAGACGGCAAGCAGGACCTTGGTCACGCCGTGGCTGATACTGTCCTTGACCACGTACTTCAGGAGCAGCAGCGAGGCCAGCATACCGATGCCCGGAAGCACCAGATAGAGCAATGCGTGCGTGGAGCCCGCCAGGGCGGACGCCAGCAGCTGCTGAATAAGATGGATGAGCTTCATCAGGACGACTGCCGCCAGACCGCTGGCAATACCCACCAGCAGCGAGAGAATCAGGAGCTTGTTGCGCTCCTGAAGATTCTTGAACAGGTTCAGCAGTCTTCGCATAACAAAAAAAGCCGTCCCTTATTGGGACGACCGTAAAACCCTTAAAGATCAGGCATCAGCATCGGAAGAGTCGTCATCGCCTCCATACTGCGAGATGTTGTCGTCAGGCAGCGTCTCGCCTTCGGAACCAGACCCGGCGGAAGTGCCGGCGACCTGCTCCGTCTCGGCCTCTTCCTCGCCCTCGAGCCATCTTTCGATGTCCTCGAGGTCGTCGGTCTTGACCTTTATCTTGACGAGGTAGATGGAATCAGGGGTCTCGACGGTCACGGCATAGAAAGGCGTACCGTCAGGCTTGGTATATTTTGTAAGGTCTGCAAGATAATCGTTGAACCCCTTGGGATACTTCTCGGCGAAAACGGCTGCAAGCTCCTCGGACATGTTCTCGAAACTGACCACGTGTCTTTTTCTAGTGTCGATTTTCATATTCTCTGCTTATTATTTTTCCGATAAAACCAAAGCATGGAATCCGGCTACAATATTAAGCGAAATTTCTGAAAGTCCATAAGACAATCTTACTTTTTTTTGAAAAATAGGGACTTCTGGGCCTTTTTGCGCTCAGGATTGCGTTCTACGAATACCGGCTTCATGGTCCTGGGGTCGAGTCCGGTGTAGAACATGACCGATGAGGTCGTCATGGGAGTGGGCATGAAATCCTGCACCTGGTCCATCCAGATGCCCTTCAGGGCGGGATTGCGGGACAGTTTTTCCATATCCTTTATCGTACATCCGGGATGCGACGATATGAAGTACGGGACGATGCCGGTCTTGAGCCCGGCCTGGGAGGTTATCTTCTCGAACTCCTTCCTCAGCCTGACGAAAAGGCGGAAAGACGGCTTGGCCATGTAATACAGGACTCCGTCCTCGGTATGCTCCGGAGCAACCTTGAGGCGTCCGGACGTGTGGCGAAGGACAAGTTCCTTCAGATAAGGATATGATGTCTCATCCACGAAACCGTTCTCGTCCAGGAACAGGTCATAACGGATGCCGCTGCCGATGTATGCGTGCCTGATACCCTTGATGGACAAGACCTTGTCATAGAGTCCCAGGACCCTGGCGTGCGACCTGTCGAGGTTTCGGCAGGGTTTGGGAAACAGGCAGGACTTACGCCTGCAGATGGCGCAGATCGACTTATCCTTGCCTCCCATGCCGTACATGTTGGCCGTAGGTGCGCCGAGGTCGGAAATGTTGCCCGTAAACCCGGGCAGAGACTGCAGGCCCTTGACCTCCTTGCAGATGGAGTCCTCGGAACGCGATTGGATGAACTTGCCCTGATGGGCGGCTATAGTGCAGAAGTTGCACCCTCCGAAACATCCCCTGTGAGTGTTGATCGAGAACTTGATCATATCGTAGGCAGGGATGCGCTTGTCCTTGTACCGGGGATGGGGCAGTTTGGTGAAAGGCAGGTCCCAGAAGGAGTCCATCTCGGACTCCGTCGCAGGAGGATACGGAGGGTTGATCTGGACATATCCGTCCCCGACAGGTTCGATAATGGTATCCGGATGCAGCATGTTGGCATGCGTCTCTATCAGATGGAAGTTCTCGGCGAAAGCCCGCTTGTCCTTGCAGCATTCCTCGAAGGAATGAAGCACAAGCGAAGACTCCGACTGCTTCCATTTGCCGGTCATCAGGAAGGCAAGCTGGGGGATTTTCCTGATATCGTGAAGGTTGCGGCCGGATTCGATGGCTCTGGTGAGCTCGAGCATCGGACGCTCGCCCATCCCGTAGCAGAGCCAGTCGGCCTGGCTGTCCACCAGGATCGAAGGGAACAGTTTGTCCTGCCAGTAGTCGTAATGGGTGACGCGGCGTAGCGATGCTTCGATGCCGCCTATCACGACGGGAACGTCGGGAAAGAGTTTCTTCAGGATACGGGAATAGACGGTTACTGCATAGTCCGGGCGCTGCCCGAACTTGCCGTCAGGGGTATATGCATCGTCGTGGCGCAGCCGCTTTCCGGCGGTATAATGGTTCACCATCGAATCCATGGCGCCGGAGTTTACGCCGAAGTACAGGCGCGGCGCTCCGAGTTTCCTGAAGTCGCGGAGGTCGTCGCGCCAGTTGGGCTGCGGCACGACCGCCACGCGGTAGCCGAACTTCTGAAGATACCGGGAAATGCATGCAGAACCGAAACTCGGGTGGTCCACGAAGGCGTCACCCGTGAAAAGGATGACGTCAATGTAGTCCCATCCGAGTCTCTGCACCTCCTTGACGGAGGTCGGTATCATGTAGTTCTCAGGCATTACATCCTTTCAGGAAGACTGAAGCCGAGTATGTCCGTAGCCCTTGAGAGGACGGCGGCCAGCGTACTGATGAGGACGAGCCTCATCTGCAGCGTGTCCGCATTCTCCTCCCTTAGGATCGGAGTGTCGTGGTAATACTGGTTGAACTCCTTTGCGAGGTCATAGGCATAGTTGGCTATGACGGCGGGAGAAAGGGCTGCGGCGGCATCCGCCACCTTCTGGGGATAAATATTCAGAAGTTTGACGAGGCGGACTTCCTTGGCACTTAGTTCGACGCCGGGAGCCATGTCGGATACCACGCAGGACAGGCCGCGCTCCTCCGCCTTGCGGAGAATGCTGCAGATGCGGGCGTGGGTGTACTGGATGAACGGACCGGTATTGCCGTTGAAGTCGATGGACTCCTTGGGGTTGAACAGCATCTTGCGCTTCGGATCCACCTTGATTATGAAGTACTTGAGGGCGGCGAGGCCTATCATGCGATAGAGTTTCTCTTTTTCTTCTTCATCGAGGCCTTCGAGCTTGCCCGACTCCTCGGATGTGGCCTTCGCCTCCTCGTACATCTTCTCGATGAGGTCATCGGCGTCGACAACCGTTCCCTCACGGGACTTCATCTTTCCCTCAGGGAGTTCGACCATGCCGTAAGACAGGTGATAGATGCGGTCGGCCCACTCGAAACCAAGTTTCTTGAGTATGAGTTTGAGGACGGCGAAATGGTAGTTCTGCTCGTCGCCCACCACATATACATGGGAGTCCAGATGGTCCTCGGAGAAACGCCTCTCGGCAGTTCCGAGATCCTGGGTGATATACACTGACGTACCGTCAGATCGCAGCACAAGCTTGCGGTCCAGGCCGTCGGCCGTGAGGTCGCACCAGACGGAGCCGTCCGGGTCACGGACGAATGCGCCGTTCTCCAAACCTTTCTGTACCAACTCTTTACCCAGAAGGTAAGTATCGTGCTCGTAGTAGACCTTGTCAAAGGAAATACCCAGGGCCTTGTATGTCTGGTCGAAGCCATCGAATACCCAGCCGTTCATCATCGACCAGAGTTCACGGACCTCACGGTCGCCCTGCTCCCATTTGAAGAGCATCTCGTGCACGGCTTTCATACAAGGGGCTTCTTTCTTAGCCTCCTCGGGATCCATTCCTCCGGCAACGAGTTCCTTCACCTCGCGGGTCAGGATGTTGTTGAACTCTACATAGCAGTCCCCGACGAGATGGTCGCCCTTCTTGCCGGTACTCTCGGGAGTGGCTCCCGCAAAGGACTGCTGCCAAGCATACATGGACTTGCAGATGTGGACTCCCCTGTCGTTGACGAGGGTTGCCTTGATCACGTTGTTGCCGCTGGCCTTGAGAAGGCGCGACACGGAGTCACCCAGGAGATTGTTGCGGATGTGACCGAGATGGAGGGGCTTATTTGTATTGGGCGAGGAGAACTCGACCATTATATTCTTCCCTGTCGAAGGGAGCAGTCCGAAACCGGGGTCGGACGCTATGGACAGGAACAGTTCGTTCCACCACAACTGGGACAGGCTGATGTTCAGGAAGCCCTTTACGACATTGAAGCCGCTGATCTCGGGAACATTGTCCATGAACCAGCCGCCGATGGCGCTTCCGGTGTTGTCCGGTGAAGAGTGCGAAACTTTAAGGAGCGGGAATACGACAAGCGTGAAGTCGCCTTCGAACTCCTTCCTGGTGACCTGGACCTGGAGGGCGGAAGCCTCCACGTCAGCATTGTACAGGGCCTTGATTGCCTGTACGGCCTTTCCGGCGATGAATGATTCCGGTGTCATCAGCCAAGATATGTTTTCAGCAGTTTGCTGGCACTGGGTTTCTTGAGCTTGCGGATGGCCTTTTCCTTGATCTGGCGCACACGCTCGCGGGTAAGGTCGAGACGCTCTCCGATCTCCTCGAGGGTCATCTCCTGGCAGCCGATGCCGAAGAAACTCTTGATGATCTCGCGCTCACGGGGCGTGAGGATCTGGAGAGCACGCTCGATCTCGGTGCTGAGGGATTCGCTTACGAGTCCGCGGTCCGCAGACGGGGAGTCGTCGTTCGGCAGGACATCCAGCAGGCTGTTGTCCTCGCCTTCGACGAACGGAGCGTCCACAGAGACGTGGCGGCCGGACACACGGAGGGTATCCGCGATCTTGTCCTTGGGAACCTCGATCATCTCGGCGAGTTCCTCGTTGGAAGGCTGGCGCTCGTTCTCCTGCTCGAACTTGCCGAGGGCCTTGTTGATCTTGTTGAGCGAACCGACCTGGTTGAGCGGAAGGCGCACGATGCGGGACTGCTCGGCCAGGGCCTGGAGTATGGATTGACGGATCCACCACACGGCATAGGAGATGAACTTGAAACCCCTGGTCTCATCGAACTTCTCGGCAGCCTTGATCAGTCCCAGGTTGCCTTCGTTGATGAGGTCGGGAAGGCTGAGGCCCTGGTTCTGGTACTGCTTGGCGACGGACACCACGAAGCGGAGGTTGGCACGGGTGAGCTTCTCGAGGGCAACCTGGTCGCCCTGGCGGATGCGCTGGGCGAGCTCGACTTCCTCTTCGGGGGATACCAGCTCCTCGCGGCCGATCTCCTGGAGGTACTTGTCCAGGGATGCGCTTTCGCGGTTGGTGATGGATTTTGTGATCTTTAACTGTCTCATATTCAATATAAAATAATTGTCGCGTCCCCGAAGTGGGGACGCGACAATAGCACGACTTCACTCTCGGGTCTATTCCTTACCGAAACCGAAGTACGAAGCCTTTCCGCGTGCGGTCACACCTTCGATGTAGACTGCCCTCCTGGACTTCTTGGCGATCTCGATAACTTCGTCGGGGCTGTTGACAGCCTGGTCGTTGACATACAGGATGATGAAGCCCTGGGATGCACCCGCATCGAGGAGTTTGCCCTCCCCGACGGACACGATCTCGACGCCGCCCTTGAGTCCCAGCCTGTCAAGGGTCTCCTTGGGAGCCTTGCGCAGTTTGGAGCCATAGAATGCGACCGATCCGTCCTCGGTGACCGTTCCGGTCTCTTCAGTCGTTCCCTGGAAGACTACCTCCAGGTCCCTGACATTGCCATTCCTGATAACCCTCAGGACAGCCTTGTCGCCGGGACGGTAGCCATTGACCTTTTCCTGTACGAAAGCCATGTTGCTGACCTTTGTGCCATCGATGGAGACGAGGATATCGCCCTTCCTGATGCCGGCCTTGTCAGCGGAGCTTCCGGCGGAAACCTCCTCAATATATACGCCGTCGAGCGAAGAAAGTTTCAATTCTTTTTGATCGTCGTCGGTAACCTGCCTGTATGTGACACCCAGGCGGGCGCGCTTGACGGAGCCAAAGTCGATTAGATCCTCCACGATCTTCCTGACGATGTTGGAAGGAACGGCGAAGGAATAGCCTGAATATGAACCGGTCTGGGAATATATCATGGTATTGATGCCCACGAGTTCACCGGCTTTGTTAACCAGCGCTCCTCCGGAATTGCCGGGATTGACTACAGCATCGGTCTGGATGAAAGACTCGATCTTGATCTTGGGCTGGCTGCTCTGGCTCTGGCGCCCGTAAGGATCCTGCTGCTCGGTAGCGCCGCCCATGGAACGGCCCTTGGCGCTGACGATGCCGGCGGTGATGGTGCTGCGGAGATTGTAGGGGCTGCCGATGGCGAGTACCCATTCTCCGAGACGGAGGTTGTCAGAGTCGGCGAACGGAATAGTAGGAAGACCTTCAGCCTCGATCTTGATAAGGGCGACATCGGTTGCTTCGTCAGTGCCGATGACCTTGGCCTCATAAGTCTTGTTGTTGTTCAGCACAACCTGTACCTCGGTGGCTCCGTTGACGACGTGGTTGTTGGTGACGATATAGCCGTCGGGACGGATGATCACTCCGGACCCGCTGCCCCTCTGCTCACGCTCCTGTGGCTGACGGTTGTATCCGCCGCCGGGATAGCCGAAGAAGAACTCCAGCGGATCGATGTATTGCTGCTGCTGGACCGTGGTCTTGATGGTGACTGCCACATAGACGACGGCATCGACAGCAGACTCCGCCGCATATGTAAAATCGGGATAATCGGTCTGCTCGAGATTGACCGTACGGTAGGATGCGCCGTCGGATGTAACGGGCGCCGGTGTCATGTCGGGAGCGGTGCTCCTGACGATGGCATAGGCTGTCAGTCCGCTGATGAGGACTGACGCCAGAACTGTCAATAAACCTTTTTTCATACTAGAATATTCTTGTTGTTTCATTTACACGCAAACGGGAACGGACAAAATGTCAGTTTCGTCCGTCCGCCGAGTAAAAACTCAAAATATATGCCAAATTATTCCCGATTAATTCTTACATTTGTGGAGTAACAAAAGACTATGTGAGTATGGAATTCAAAGTATCAAGCCAAGAACTGCTCAAAGGCATCACGGACGTGTCCAAGGCCATCCCTTCCAAGTCCGCCCTCGCCATCCTGGAGAATTTCCTTTTCGTACTGAACGGGAACATTCTTGAGATAACTGCCTCCGATACCGAGCTGACACTACGCACCGACGTCGAGGTCGACTCCACCAGCGAGGAAGGCAGCATGGCAGTTCCCGCCCGTCATATCATCGACCTCCTCAAGGCCCTTCCCGACCAGCCGATCGCGATCAAAACCGTGAGCGACAGTTCGTTCGAGTGCCGCTGGTCGAATGGCAATTCCGTCCTCCCCTATTTCCCTGCCGAGGACTACCCCGAGATCAAAGGCGCCGGTGACGACGCCCAGACCGTGGTATTCCCCGCGCAGACCCTCGTCGACGGCATCAACGGCACCGTATATGCCACGGCCGATGACGAGATGCGTCCCGTGATGAACGGCATCTACTTCGACATCGATACCGACAGCACCACGCTGGTGGCTTCCGACTCGCATAAGCTCATCTGCTATACCACCGACGACGTCAAGGCTCCGGGCAAACTGTCGTTCATCCTTCACAAGAAACCCGCCTCCGTGCTCAAGTCCATCATCGGCAAGGACATCCAGGAAGTAGAGGTGTCATTCGACTCCACCACCGTAGTGTTCAAGTTCGGCTCGACCATGATGGTCTGCCGCCTGATCGTCGGCAAGTATCCCAAGTACCGCGACGTCATCCCGCAGAACAACTCCAACATCCTCAAGATAGGCCGCGTGCAGTTCCTCAACACCATCCGCCGCGTCGCCGTCTGCGCCAACAAAGCCTCGAACCACGTCAAGTTCGACCTCAAGCCGGACCAGCTCGAGACCACGTCACAGGACCTCGGATTCGCCACCACCGCCTACGAAAAGGTCAACTGCGAGTACAGCGGCGACAACCTCACCATCGGGTTCAAGTCGCCCTTCCTCGTGGACATCCTTTCCAACATGACCTGCGAGAACCTCGTAATGAAATTCGCCGACCCACGCCGCGCCGCACTCATCGTCCCGGCCGAGGAAGAGGCTGAGAACGAGAAGATCTGCGGTATCATAATGCCAGTGGCGATTTAATCGATCGATATGGAATTGAAACTCACCAGGCCGTTGCTCTTCTTCGACATCGAGAGCACCGGCCTTAATATTGCAACCGACTGCATAATAGAACTCAGCTTCGTCAAGGTCTTCCCTGACGGGGAGCAGCGCATAAAGACCTGGAAGATAAAGCCATGGGACTATGAGACCCGCACCCAGCGGCCCATCGCTCCCAGCGCAAGCGCAGTCAACGGCGTCAAGGACAGCGACCTGGTGGACTGTCCCCGTTTCTTCGAGGTCGTGGACGAAGTCGTGGAGTGGATCGGAGACAGCGACCTTGCAGGATTCAACTCCTCCAAGTTCGACCTGCCCCTGCTCGCTGAGGAGATAGAGCGCGTCAGGCACTATCTCGGCCGCGACACCGGCGTCAACCTTCACGACAAGAAGATGGTGGACGTCCAGACCATCTACCATTTCAAGGAACCCCGCAACCTCAAGGCCGCGTACCGCTTCTACTGCGGAGGCGACTTCGAGAACGCACATACAGCCGAGGCTGACACCGTCGCCACATACGAGGTCCTGAAGGGACAACTCTCCATGTATGACGACCTCAAGAACGACGTCGACTCCCTCTCTGCCATAGGCGGCAGACCAAGGGTCGTCGACTACGCCGGCAGGCTCATCTACAACGACGACCGGGTGCCGGTCATCAGTTTCGGCAAACATAAGGGCAAGACCGCACGCGAGGTGTATCTCACCGAGCCGTCCTATTTCAGCTGGATCATGAACGGAGAGTTCACGCTGGACACCAAGCGCCAGTTCGCTCTGCTCAAGGAGCAGTTCGACAAGGAGCGCAAGGCTGGCGCGGCTGCTAAGCGCAAGCCGCTCAGCGACAATGAAGTCGCCGATGCCGCCAAGCTCCTCTCCGAGAAATGGACGGGTAAGCTTTTCTGATATGAAAGTCTGTGTCGGGCTCTCTGGCGGAGTGGACTCCAGCGTCGCCGCCCTGCTGCTCAAGCGGCAGGGATACGATGTCTTCGCGATGTTCATGCAGAACTGGCACGACACCGAGGGCACCCTTCACGGCGACTGTGAGTGGGAGGAAGACCGCTTCGTGGCGGAAATGGTTGCGAGGAAGATCGGCATCCCCTTCTACTTCGTGGACCTGAGCAGTCAGTACAGGCAGCGCGTCGTCGACTATATGTTCGACGAATATTCCAAGGGACGGACCCCCAACCCCGACGTCCTGTGCAACCGCGAGATAAAGTTCGATGCTTTCCTGAAGGCAGCGGAACGGATGGGCGCCGACATGGTTGCCACTGGCCACTATTGCCGCAAGGAGACCACAGAAGGTCCGGAGGGAACGGTTTACCGCATCCTTGAAGGCGTCGACCCCAACAAGGACCAGAGTTATTTCCTTTGCCAGCTCTCCCAGGAGCAGTTGGCGAAGGCCATGTTCCCCATCGGGGACCTCACTAAGCCTGAGGTCCGCCGGCTGGCCGCGGAAGCGGACCTGCCTTCCGCCGACAAGAAGGATTCCCAAGGCATCTGCTTCGTCGGAAAGGTCGACCTTCCCGTATTCCTGCAGCAGCAGCTCAAACCCGTCGAAGGGGACGTCGTCGAGGTATTCGACGCATTCTATGACGACAATCCGCAGTATCGCTTCATCCATGAAACCGTCGCATCGCTGCTCGCTGACCCAAGCGCCGATCCACAGCTCATAACAGACTATGTATCAGAGGATAAGGCCACATCTGCCGAGGGCATCAAAATGAACTCCTACAGTCCTGCGGCAATCGATGCACTCGACGACGCCACCCTGCTGCGGCTCTCGAAACCCATCCGTTACGATGCCATCAGTTTCGAGACCGAAGTCTACCGCTCCGGCAAACACCACGTCAGGAAGACCCGTTACAAGGATAATCCTTTCGGCAAGGTCATAGGTCGCCACGACGGCGCCCAGTTCTATACCATAGGCCAGCGCAAGGGGCTCAATATCGGCGGGCACAAGGATTCCTTATTCGTCATAGACACGGACATCGCACGTAACATCATCTACGTCGGAGAGGGTCACAGGCACAAGGGTCTCTCGCGCATCTGCCTGCGCATCGCTCCCGAGGAGATCCACTGGATACGCGAGGACCTGCGGATGCAGGCAGGAGAGATGCGCCGCTACCGCGTACGCATCCGCTACCGCCAGCCGCTTCAGGATGCAACGCTCATCTTAAGGGAGAACGGGCTGTTCATACTGTTCGACGCTCCGCAGAGGGGCATCACACCCGGCCAGTTCGCCGTGTGGTATGCTCCTGACGGGGAGATGCTCGGCTCGGGAGTTATCTAGATACTGTCGAAGATCAGCGGGAGGATGTCATCCACCCGCGCGAATTTCAGAATGCGGTTGGCACCTACCAGAATCACGGACATTGGCTTTCCGGACTTGGTCTGATACTGGGCCATTACCTGGCGGCAGGCTCCGCAGGGTGCGGCCGGCTCGGAACAGAGCCGCCCGTCCTGCCTGGCGGCGACCGCAATACTGACCATAGCCTGGTCCGGATGAGCCGCGCCGGCGGCAAACATAGCCGTCCGCTCGGCGCAGAGCCCTGACGGATAGGCGGCATTTTCCTGGTTGGCACCCTTCACCAGCGTACCGTCAGAAAGACGTACAGCGGCTCCTACGTGGAAATGTGAATAAGGGGCATAGGCTCCTTCGAGCGCTTCCACTGCCGCACGACACAACGCACGGTCCTCGGCGGACATCTCCTCGACCGATGCGTACTCGTCATATCCGATCCTGAGTTCTTTTCTTACCATGGTAACAGGCATTGATACTTTCAAATATAAGTATTTTTCTGATTAATCCGGTTTTTCTTCGTAACTTTACAAGTCTAACAAGAAGAAAACTATAAGGAAGAATCATGAGACTCATACCGATTTTCACCTGGAACAAGACTATAAAGAGGTTCGGCAATTCTACCAGAAAGCTTTCCAATGCGCCCTGGTTCCAAGGTGTTTTGCTGCTGGTCTGTGTCATAATCGCAATGCTGCTGGCCAACCTTCCGGCAACGCGTGTCCTGTACAAGGACTTCCTGGAAACGGCCATGCAGGTACACTTCTCAAGTCCGGATGGTCAGATCGACTTCCTTTTCCCGAGGGACATGACCATCGAGAAGTTCATCAACGACATCCTGATGGTGGTTTTCTTCTTCACGGTCGGTCTTGAGATCAAGCGCGAAATCGCTGACGGAGAGCTCTCCACGACCAGAAAAGCCATGCTGCCCGTCATCGCAGCCTTTGGCGGAGTGCTGGTTCCCGCCATCATATTCATCCTTATCAATCACGACACTGCCGCTGCTTCCGGATGGGGCATCCCGACTGCCACCGATATCGCATTCGCGGTGTGTATAATGTCAGTTCTGGGGGATAAGGTCCCCATTTCGTTGAAAGTATTCCTCACGGCCCTTGCCATCGCCGACGACCTCATAGCCATTCTCGTCGTAGCCCTGTTCTACGGAGGAGACATCAATCTCGGGCTTCTGGCGATCGCACTGTGCGTAATAATCGTCACGCTGATACTGAGGGCATTGGGAGAAAAACGCATGTTGCCTTATCTGTCCCTGGCGGTGGTGGTCTGGATACTGTTCTATTACTCGGGGATACATGCCACGATGTCAGGTGTGGTCATGGCCTTCCTCATACCCGTAAAACCGCGCTACAACAAGGCCTATTTCTTCCACAAACGGACCATATTCAATGCAAGGATAGACAATTGGGACAAGCAAATCAGCCCCGACGCATTCCCTAACGGTCCCCAGCGCCACAACCTTCGCGAATTGCGTAAGATCTGCAGCGGTTCAATGGACATGAGCTACCGGGTGGAGCACGCCCTTTCGCCCTGGGTCAATTTCCTGATCATGCCGATCTTCGCCCTTGCCAATGCCGGCGTGGAGATAACCGATCCATCGTATTTCAACGTCTTCAAGTTCGATCCCGCCATAGGCGGAGCAGGCATGGGCATATTCCTCGGACTGCTTCTTGGAAAGCCTATAGGCATCTCGCTGGCGAGCTGGCTGGCCATAAAACTTAAGGTCGGAGAAATGCCTGACAAGGCGACCTGGAAGATGCTCTTCGCAGTCGCCTGTCTGGGCGGTATCGGATTCACGATGTCTATTTTCGTGGACACGCTGTCCTTCGGCGATCAGCCTGCGGACCTGATGATGCAGATGCGCGATGCCGGCAAGATTGCGGTCCTTATGGGCTCCATCTGCTCCGGCATCCTGGGCACCATCCTCATCCAACTGTTCCACAAAGGTTCCAAGGAGTAGCTGTCATCAGGCGATGACGCCGAGTTCGCGGCCGACCTTTACGAAGGCCGCAACTGCACGGTCCAGATGCTCCTTCTCGTGTGCGGCGGAGAGTTGCACGCGGATGCGCGCCTGGCCCTTAGGCACCACAGGATAGTAGAATCCCGTAACGAAAATCCCCTCCTCAGCCATCTTGGCGGCGAAGCGCTGCGAAAGCGGAGCGTCGTAGAGCATCACAGCGCAGATGGCGGACTGCGTGGGCTTGATGTCGAATCCGGCGGCGATCATCCTGTCGCGGAAATAATCTACGTTGGCCTGGAGCTTGTCGTGAAGTGCATCGCTCTCGGACAGGAGTTTGAAAGTCTCAAGGGCGGCGGCAACGATCATAGGAGGAAGCGAGTTGGAGAACAGGTAAGGGCGGGAGCGCTGGCGAAGCATGTCGATGATCTCCTTGCGTCCTGTGGTGAAACCACCTACTGCACCGCCGAAAGCCTTGCCGAGCGTACCGGTGTGGATGTCGATGCGGCCGTAGCAGCCGTACTGCTCGGCGACGCCGCGGCCGGTAGGGCCGACGACACCTGCAGAGTGGCTCTCGTCCACCATCACCAGGGCATCATATTTCTCGGCCAGGTCGCAGATCCTGTCCATCGGGGCTACGTTTCCGTCCATCGAGAACACGCCGTCGGTCACGATTATGCGGTGGCGCTGGGCCTGCGCCTGCTTAAGGCAGTTCTCAAGGTCATCCATGTCAGCATTGGCATAACGGTATCGCACGGCCTTGCAGAGGCGCACGCCGTCTATGATGGATGCGTGGTTGAGCGAATCGGAGATGATGGCGTCCTCGGCATTGAAAAGCGGTTCGAACACTCCCCCGTTGGCATCGAAGCAAGATGCGTAGAGGATGGTATCCTCGGTATGGAAATACTCGGACACCGCCTTCTCCAGTTTCTTGTGCATATCCTGTGTACCGCAGATGAAACGCACTGAAGACATGCCGTAGCCGCGGATGTCCATCATCTTCTTCGCAGCCTCTATCAGGCGGGGGTTGTCCGCCAGGCCGAGATAATTGTTCGCGCAGAAATTCAGCGCCTTGGACCCGTCTTCGAGGGTGATCTCCGCAGACTGCGCAGAGGCGATATTGCGTTCTTTCTTGTACAATCCTGCCGCCTCGATCGAGGCGAGCTCGTCGCTCAGGAATTTTTTGAAACTGCCGTACATATTAGAATTTTTTAAATCGTTGCAATAATGTCTTACAAAATTAAGATTTTTTCGATAATTCAAAGTAAATTTGCAATGCTTTTAAAGTAACCGCATAATGAAGAACATCCTAGTCATCGGATCCACAGGACAGATAGGATCCGAGCTTACAATGAAACTCCGGCATGACCTCCCGGGAGGTACTACTGTAGCCGGATATATACCCGGGGCGGAGCCCAAGGGCAAACTCCTGACAAGCGGCCCGGCCGAGGAGGCCAACGTCACCAAGGCGCAGCAGATAGCCGACATCGTGGACAAGTACGACATCGACACCATATACAACCTTGCCGCACTCCTCTCCGCCACGGCCGAGCGCAAGCCACTGCTCGCCTGGGATATCCAGATGAACGGTCTAATCAACATCCTCGAGATAGCGCGCGAGAAACATTGTGCAGTCTTCACCCCAAGTTCCATCGGATCGTTCGGCCCCAGCACGCCACATGACAATACACCCCAGGACACCATCCAGAGGCCGACATCGATGTATGGCGTCACCAAGGTAGCGACGGAACTCCTCAGTGACTATTATTACACAAAATATGGCGTGGACACGCGTTCGGTGCGTTTCCCCGGCCTGATTTCCTACACCACTCCCCCCGGCGGCGGCACGACCGACTATGCGGTGGAAGTTTTCTATTCCGCCGTTAAGGGAGAGGAGTTCATCTGCCCCATAGCCCCGGGCACATACATGGACATGATGTACATGCCCGACGCCCTTCAGGCTGCAGTGGACATCATGCGCGCAAGGCCGCAGTACCTCAAGCACCGCAACTCATTCAACATCGCGGCCATGAGTTTCGAGCCCGAAGAACTCTTCGCGGCCATCCGCAAGCGCATTCCTTCCCTCAAGGTCCGCTACCAGGTGGACCCGGTGCGCCAGGCCATCGCGGACTCCTGGCCTGACCGGATGGACGACATCTGCGCCCGCAAGGAATGGGGCTGGTCACACACCTACGACCTGGATGCCATGGTCGATGACATGATCAAGAACCTCCGCATCAAGTTCGGCATCGAAGATACACCCAAGATTAAAGACTGACGACATGAGACAGATCATCGAATGCGTCCCGAACTACAGCGAGGGACGCGACCGCAGGATAATAGACGCCATCGCCGGCGCCATCGCCTCCGTAGAAGGAGTGAAGGTCCTCAACGTCGATCCCGGGCAGGCCACGAACCGCACCGTCATCACCTTTGTGGGCGAGCCCCGGGCCGTCGTGGAAGGTGCTTTCCGCGGGGCGGAGAAGGCCAAGGAACTCATCGACATGCGCAAGCATCACGGCGCCCACCCGCGCTCCGGCTCCACGGACGTGCTTCCTCTCATCCCCGTCTCCGGCATCACGCTGGAGGAATGCGCCGTACTGGCACGGGACCTGGCCGGGAGGATGTACAGGGAGCTCGGCATTCCCTGCTACTGCTACGAGGCTGCGGCATTCAAGCCCGAACGCAAGAACCTGGCGGTCTGCCGCGCTGGCGAGTACGAGGCGCTGCCGGAGAAGATGGCCGACCCTGAAAGGAAGCCCGATTTCGGAGGCGCTTATGACGAGACGGTCGCCAGGACCGGCGCGTCCAACGTCGGCGCACGCAACTTCCTCGTTGCTGTGAACTTCAATCTCAACACTACTTCCGTCAGGAGGGCGATGGCCGTGGCATTCGACGTACGCGAGAAGGGCCGCAAGGCCCGCGAAGGCGGCTCGCTCACCGGCAAACTGCTGAAAGATGCGGACGGTAACCAGATCTGGATCCCCGGCACCCTTAAGGGATGCAAGGCAATCGGCTGGTACATTGATGAATACGGTATCGCACAGGTGTCGATGAACATAACCGACATAGATGCGGTTCCCCTCCATATAGCCTATGAAGAGGTGTGCCGGGCGGCATCAGCCAGAGGGCTCAAGGTCACCGGGACTGAAATCGTGGGACTGGTTCCGAAGCGGGTCCTTCTCGAAGCCGGAAGATACTATCTGGAAAAGCAGCAACGGTCGCTGGGCATCTCCGAGGAGGAGATCATCAGGATTGCTGTAAAGTCCATGTCACTCGACGACCTCAGACCATATAATCCCAAGGAGAAGGTGATCGAATACCTGATGGAAGACGAAGCGGAAAAGGCTGTCTCCGAGAGACTTGTACGCATGGGCGTCAAGGAATTCGCCCGTGAGACCGCGTCGGAGTCGCCCGCGCCGGGCGGCGGCTCCGTGTCGGCAGCCATGGGCGCATTCGGCGCCGCGCTGGCGACTATGGTCGCCAACCTCTCCGCGCACAAGCGCGGCTGGGACGAGCGCTGGAAAGAGTTCTCCGACGTCGCAGAGCAGGGACAGGCGGTGATGGAAGAACTCATCGCCCTCGTGGACGAGGACACTGCCGCTTTCAACCGCATAATGGACGCCCTCGGACTGCCGAAGGGCACGCCCGAGGAGAAGGCGGCCCGCGCAGCGGCCCTCGAAGAGGCCACGCTGTACGCCGCCACGGTGCCGCTCAAGACTATGGAAGCCGCGCTCAAGGCACTGCCCCTGGCGCTGGAGATGGCCCGCAAGGGCAATCCCGCCTCTGCGTCGGATGCCGGCGTTGCGGCACTCGCCGCACTGGCCGCCATCCGCGGAGCGGCGCTCAACGTGCGTATCAACGCCGCGGGGCTCGCGGACAAATCCGCCGCCGCCCCGCTGCTCGCCCGCGCCGAGGAGATCGTCGCCGAAGGCACCGCTCTCCAGGAGCAAGTCCTCGAAGAGGTAAACAAATCAATTGACGGCTAAATGATTACATTCCAGGAAGAGATCCTGGCCGGCATTCCTGCCGAACTGCCCGAGGCCAGATCCTACGACCCCACGGTCAACCACGCCCCTAAGCGCAAGGACATCCTCACGGAAAAGCAGAAAGTCCTCGCTATCAAGAACGCGCTCAGATATTTCCCCGAGCGGCATCACGCAGTCCTTGCGAAAGAATTCGCCGAGGAACTGCGCCTCTACGGCCGTATCTATATGTACCGGTTCCGCCCGTCATACGAGATGTACGCCCGGCCGATCGACGAGTATCCTGCCCGCAGCCGCCAGGCCGCAGCGATAATGGCGATGATACAGAACAACCTCGACCCGAGGGTGGCCCAGCATCCGCACGAACTCATCATTTACGGCGGCAACGGCGCCATCTTCCAGAACTGGGCGCAGTACCGTCTCACGATGCAGTACCTGGCCACTATGACGGACGAGCAGACCCTGGCGATGTATTCAGGCCACCCTATGGGACTATTCCCTTCCCATAAGGATGCACCGCGCGTGATAGTCACCAACGGTATGGTCATACCGAACTATTCCAAGCCTGACGACTGGGAGCGCTTCAACGCCCTCGGCGTTTCGCAATACGGACAGATGACGGCCGGATCGTATATGTACATCGGTCCCCAGGGCATCGTGCACGGCACCACCATCACGGTGATGAATGCTGCGCGCAAGCAACTCAGGGCCAAGGGCCTGAGTGGAGACGACCGCAGCGGCATGCTGTTCGTCACCGCGGGTCTCGGCGGGATGTCCGGCGCCCAGCCCAAGGCTGGCAACATAGCCGGCGTGGTCAGCGTCACCGCCGAGATCAATCCCCTGGCGGCACGCAAGCGCTACGACCAGGGCTGGGTGGACGAACTGCACGACAGCCTGGACGAACTCATCCCGCGTATCCGCAAGGCCGTAGCGGACAAGGAGACCGTTTCGCTTGCCTACGTAGGCAACGTCGTCGACCTGTGGGAGCGTCTTGCCGACGAAGGCGTCCACGTCGACCTCGGCTCCGACCAGACTTCCCTGCATAACCCATGGGCAGGAGGTTACTACCCCGTAGGCTACACCCTGGAGGAGTCAAAGAGAATGATGGCTGAGGATCCGGCGCGCTTCAAGGAGGCCGTGCAAGCCTCGCTGAGGCGCCACGTCGCCGCCATCAACCGCCTGTCTGACAGAGGAATGTATTTCTTCGACTACGGCAATGCCTTCCTTCTGGAAAGTTCCCGAGCCGGAGCCGACGTACTGAAGGCCGACGGTTCCTTCCGCTATCCTTCCTACGTGCAGGACATCATGGGGCCTCTCTATTTCGACTACGGATTCGGGCCGTTCCGCTGGGTGTGCATGAGCGAGGATCCCGCGGACCTTGCCAAGACCGACGAACTGGCGGTCAAGGTCCTTTCGGAGATGGCCGCCACTGCGCCTGAGGAGATAGCCGGCCAGATGCGGGACAACGTCCGCTGGATCGAGGAGGCGGGGCGCAACCACCTCGTGGTGGGCTCCCAGGCCCGCATTCTCTATGCCGACTGCGAGGGCCGCACGAAGATCGCCCTCGCCTTCAACGACGCCATCCGCAGCGGAGAGATAAAGGCTCCCATTGTCCTCGGCCGCGACCACCACGATGTCTCGGGTACGGACTCCCCCTTCCGCGAGACCTCCAACATCTACGACGGCTCGCAGTTCACGGCCGATATGGCCGTGCAGAACGTCATCGGAGATGCTTTCCGCGGCGCCACCTGGGTCTCCATCCACAACGGCGGAGGAGTCGGCTGGGGCGAGGTCATGAACGGCGGCTTCGGAATGGTCATCGACGGCTCGGAAGACTCAGCACGGCACATCCGCGAGATGCTTTTCTGGGATGTCAACAACGGCATCGCGCGCCGGTCCTGGGCCCGCAACGAGGGCGCCAGGTTCGCCGCGGAACGGGAAATGGCCCGCACCCCAGGCCTCAGGCTCACACTCCCCTACATCGCAGACGATAACACCATACTTGATATCCTTAAATCAGAATGACACACTATATCTCATCGACACGCCTCTCCCTCGAGAGGATGAAGGAGATCCTCGACAACCGCGAGAAGATCGCCCTCTCCCACGAATCCACCGAAGCCGTCATCAGGTGCCGCAAGTATCTGGACGACAAGATGGAAGACATAGACCGCCCACTTTACGGAATCACCACCGGATTCGGTTCGCTCTATAACGTCACCATCCCCCTGGGAGACCTCTCGCAGCTGCAGCACAACCTGGTGATGTCCCACGCCTGCGGCGCAGGGCCGACCGTCCGGCCGGAGATTGTCAAGCTGATGCTCTTCCTCAAGGCCCAGAGCCTTTCCTATGGCCATTCAGGAGCCCAGTTGGTCACTGTCCAGCGTCTGATCGACATGTTCAACAAGGACATCCTGCCGGTCGTCTACCAGCAGGGCTCGCTGGGCGCGTCGGGCGACCTCGCCCCGCTCGCCCACCTCAGCCTGCCGCTCATAGGCCTGGGAGAAGTGCTGTACAAAGGAAAGGTCCGTCCTTCCGCCGAGGTCTGGAAGGAACTTGGCTGGGAGCCCATCCGGCTCCAGTCCAAGGAGGGTCTCGCCCTGCTCAACGGCACCCAGTTCATGAGCGCGCACGCGGTCTGGGCCATCCTCAACAGCATCCGGCTGTCAAAGTGGGCCGACCGCATCGGAGCCATGTCGCTGGATGCATATGACGGCCGCATAGAGCCGTTCCTGCCGCTTACGCACATGATACGCCCGCACCGCGGACAGATTACGACCGGCAAGCGCTTCATGGAGATACTCGAGGGGAGCGAACTGATCAACCGTCCCAAGGAGCATGTCCAGGACCCTTACAGTTTCCGCTGCATCCCCCAGGTCCACGGAGCAGTCAAGGACAACATAATGTACGTCGAGTCAGTGATTGAGAATGAGATCAACTCGGCGACGGACAACCCCAACATATTCCCGGACGAGGACATGGTCATTTCCGCCGGCAACTTCCACGGAGAGCCCATCGCCATCCCTATGGACGCCTTGTCCATTGCAATGTCCGAACTGGCAAGCATCTCCGAGCGCAGGACATTCCAGCTCATAAACGGTGTACGCGGCCTGCCGAAGTACCTGGTAGCCAATCCTGGGCTCAACAGCGGCTTCATGATTCCGCAGTACACCGCAGCCTCGATAGTCAGCCAGAACAAGGGCCTCTGCTGGCCCGCCTCCTGCGACTCCATCCCGTCGTCGCAGGGTCAGGAGGACCACGTCAGCATGGGCTCCAACTCCGCCACCAAACTTGTCCGCATCGTGGACAACGTAGAGACCGTGCTCGCCATAGAACTCTTCAACGCCGCCCAGGCTCTCGAGTTCCGCCGCCCGGCTAAATCCTCCCCAGTCATCGAGAGGATCTTTGAAGACTACCGCAAGGTCGTGCCGTTCATCGACAACGACACCGTGATGCAACCCCTCATTGAGAAGTCAGTACAATTCATCCGTCAGGAGCAGTATCTATAGTGAAACTATTGATTATCAATATTGGAGAGCTCGTCGGCATCGTACCGGAAGGCGTGATGCGCAAGCAGGGCGGAGAGATGTCGGAGACCGGCGTCCTCAAGGGCGCGTGGCTCCGCGTCGAGGACGGACTGATCAAGGACTTCGGGCCTATGACCGACTGCCCTCCCAAGGAAGGTGAAGTCCTAGACGCTGAAGGCGGTATGGTGATGCCGGCTTTCTGCGACAGCCACACTCACCTCGTTTATGCCGGAAGCCGTGAGGGAGAATTCCTGGACAAGATCGAGGGCCTTTCCTACGAGGAGATCGCCGCCAGAGGCGGAGGCATCCTCAACTCCTCCGACCTGCTTCACCGCACTTCCGAGGACGAACTCTACGAACAGTCGATGGAACGCGTCCGCGAGGTGCTCGCCGCCGGTACGGGCGCCATTGAAATCAAAAGCGGCTACGGCCTCAACCCCGGGGACGAACTGAAGATGCTCCGGGTTATACGCCGTATAAGGGAAAGCGTCCCGGCCGTGGTGCGCGCGACTTTCCTCGGCGCGCACGCCGTAGGCCGGGGATACACCCGCGAGGGGTATGTGGACGCCGTGGTGGAGATGATGCCAAAAGCTGCTGAACTCGCTGACTATGTGGATGTTTTCTGCGATGAAGGGTTTTTCACCACGGAAGATACTGACCGTATCCTCAAGGCTGGAACCGCCTGCGGGCTGTGGCCGAAAATCCACGCCGACGAGCTCGCCGTCATCGGCGGCGTAGAGGTCGCCGTGCGTCAAAATGCCCTGTCCGTAGACCATCTCGAGCGCAGCGGCCCCGACCAGATCGAGGCGCTTCGCGGCACGGCGACCATGCCTACTATGTTGCCGGGGTCGTCATTCTTCCTCGGCATCCCCTTCGGCCGGGCGAAGGATTTCATCCACGCCGGCCTCGGGCTCGCCCTGGCCTCGGACTACAATCCCGGCTCCTCCCCATCCGGCGACATGCGTTTCGTGATGGCGTTAGGCTGCATCCGGATGCGCCTCACTCCCGTGCAGGCATTCAATGCCGTCACGCTCAATTCCGCATATGCGATGGGAGTCGCACATCTGGTCGGTTCGGTCACCCCCGGCAAGATCGCGAACCTCATAGTCACCCATCCTGGGTGGAACCTCACCCGTCTCGCCTACCAATACCGCTCCCCCTTCATCAGCACAGTGCTCCTCCGCGGCCTTCCTCTCGCAATTTAGTCCCCCCAGCCGCAGAATCCAGACCTTCCCGGCCACAGAATGATTGCAAAAGCCCCTGCATTCATTCTGTGGCAACAAAACTCCCTCCAGCAGGCTTTTTCCTGCCACAGAATGAACGTCAGCACCGCCACGTTCATTCCGCGGCAAGATTAATAATACAGTTTTCATTTTTGAATTAGTTTGCTATTTTTGTAGTAGGCATAATAATACAACACCATGGAGTTGCTCGTTCTGACTGAGGAGTTTTCCGTATGCAAGTTGAAGGATTACACGCAGGTTGACTTAGACCAGCCTTTCGTCTTCACCGGCTCGACCGACGAAGAGAAATCACTGGTCTGCCCTACACGGCTGGTTCCCACCGACACGCTCGAGCGGGCCGACGGATGGCGGGCTTTCCGCATAGCTGGCGTGCTGGATTTTTCGATGGTTGGAGTCCTTGCCGGAATCTCTGACATCCTCGCACGGAACGACATCGGCATCTTCGCCATCTCCACCTTCAACACCGATTATATCCTTACCCGCACGGCACAGTTCGATGAGGCGCTGCGCAGACTTGAACTCGCGGGTTGCACCATAAAAAGATAAAGAATGGAAGACGAACCGATTATCAATGCCCACAACAAGGAGGAGTATCCTCCGATGCACACAGCGGAGCATATCTTGAATGCGACGATGGTCAGGATGTTCGGCTGCCCGCGCTCGCGCAACGCACATATCGAGCGCAAGAAATCCAAGTGCGACTACGAACTCGATGCCTCCCCCACCGATGAGCAGATAGCTGCCATCGAGGCTGCCGTCAACGAGGTCATCGCACGTAATCTGGATGTCACGGTCGAGTATCTACACAAGGCAGATGCAGCGTCTATCGTTGACCTGAGCAAGTTGCCTGAAGATGTCTCAGAGATGCTCAGGATTGTCCGAGTGGGCGATTATGACGCCTGTGCCTGCGCCGGTGCCCACGTGAAGAACACATCGGAAATCGGCACGTTCAAGATCCTCAGCCACGACTTCGAGAACGGCCGCTGGCGCGTCAGATGGAAGGTCGTTCATACAACTTCCTAAAATACCTCTAAGCAATGAAATCTTTCATCATACGACCTGCCAGGCCAGATGAAGCAGGTCTCGTACTGGACTTCATCCGCAAGCTTGCCGCCTATGAGAAATGCGCCGGCGACGTCGTCGCGGATGAAGCGACCATCCATCATTCCCTTTTCGTGGAACGTTCCGCAGAGGTCGTCTTTGGCGAAGAGGACGGGACGGTCGTGGGATTTGCCCTGTTCTTCCATAATTTCTCCACCTTCGTCGGGCGCAAGGGGATGTATCTGGAGGACTTGTTCATCCTTCCCGAGAAACGCGGGCTGGGTTACGGAAAGGCCCTTCTGAAATACGTTGCAAAACTTGCCGTGGAGCGCAACTGCGGAAGGATGGAATGGATATGCCTCGACTGGAACGAATCCGCCCTGTCGGTCTATCGTGCCATCGGCGCCGCTCCCCTGTCCGACTGGACTGTCCAACGTCTGGACGAGCAGGCATTGAAACGATTCGCAGAATCATAAACAGATGCCGTGTCGTCTTCATATTGGAATCATTATTGCGCTTGTCGCATTCATCACTTCATCTTCGTCCGTACCCATGTCACGTTATCCTGAAGCCCGGAAAGTGAGAAGACCGGCAGTCGCCGGCTCTTTCTATCCATCCTCCGGGAAGGAGATCGGATCGATGTTGGGAGATTGGCTGCATCCTTCCGATGACGGCAGCCTGCCGCCGCAGGCGGTGATCGTACCCCACGCGGGGTACGTGTTCAGCGGCGAAGTGGCGGCCTCCGCCTTCAGCCGCATACCGCGTGGGCACTCATACAAGAGGATATTCCTCCTCGGGCCAAGCCACAGGGTGGGGTTTGCCGGCGCGAGCGTGGACACGCTTTATTCCTTTGCGGAGACTCCTCTGGGCAATGTTCCAATCGACGTTTCCCTCGGGAAGGAACTCATCGGGGAGGGAGGCGGCGCATTCACTTTCAGGAGCGATGCCCACGATGACGAGCATTGTCTCGAGGTCCAGCTGCCCTTCCTGCAAATGATCTTCGCGGAAGTGCCGCCAGTCGTGCCGATCGTGATCGGGACCGAGCGTCTCGGCGTGCTCCAGGATATAGCAGAAACGCTGGAGCCGTATTTCACCGAAGAGAATCTTTTCGTCATCAGTTCGGACTTCTCCCACTACCCTTCCTATGAGGATGCGAAGGTTTCCGACCTCTTTCTTGCAGAGACGATTAGCTCCGGTGGACTTGAAGAATTCCTCCAAGCGTTAAGGTCTATCAGTCGAAGGGGCTTCAAGGGGCAGGATACTGCGGCATGCGGCGCCAACGCCATAGCCGTCCTGCTCTCTTTGATGGACGGCCAGGGACGCAACTGCTTTTCTGCCGAGCACGTTATGTACCGCAACTCCGGAGACTCCCCTTACGGAGACAAGGACAGGGTCGTGGGATACAACTCCATAGTTTTCACGAGAGTGGAAGGCACGCCCGAAATGGACAACCCAGACCATCTGTTCAACTTCACAGACGAAGAGAAGGCCGGGATGATCGCTGCGGCGCGTTCCTCGATTTATTCCGTCCTCGGACTGGAATTCGACGGCAACGACTCGCCCGTCGGGATAATGAAAGACAAGGGATACGGCGTCTTCGTGACGCTCTATCTCGACGGACGCCTGCGCGGCTGCATCGGCCGGTTCACCTCCCAGTCCAGCCTGAATGCCACTATAAGGGAAATGGCGCGCAGCGCCGCTTTCAACGATCCGCGCTTCCCCTCCCTCTCCAAGAGAGAAGCGCCAAGGGTCGAGATCGAAGTCTCCGTGCTCTCGCCTCTGAAGAAGATCGAGTCCATCGACGAGTTCAAGCTCGGCCGGGACGGAATCTATATGATCAAGGGGGCCAATCATGGCACCTTCCTCCCGCAGGTCGCGGAAGAGACCGGCTGGAGCACAGAAGAGTTCCTGGGCCACTGCGCCCGGGACAAGGCCGGCATCGGCTATTACGGTTGGAAGGATGCCGACCTCTATACCTATCAGACTGAAGTCGTTAAGGAGTCTGAATTGTAATGAAGGAAGCCAGGTCGGGGAATGTCTGAAATCACCGCTTGAAGGTGATGAAACGCCCGGTGCGTTTCTTGTACTCCAAATACTCCTCACCGAAGTCTGCCTCCAGACGCTTCTCTTCCGAACGCACCTGGAGCGACATCAGTGATGCCACTGCCACGAACACGAGCAGCGCCCACCAGCTCCAGAAGGCTATGACATAGCCGATATAGTAGAGATAAGTCCCCGACAGCATGGGGTTTCTGGAGAACCGATAGGGTCCCTCCGTCATCAGATGCTTGGTCCTGGGGGCGACTTCGTGCCCCATTGCATCAAACGGATTGCCCTTTCCGACGACCTTCATATGGACTATGCTCCAAATACTTAACGCAAGTCCGAAGAGGGCGAGAAGGATGCCGATGAACATCCTGCCTTCCGGTATATCGAAAACTGTAGGCATTCCTGAAACCACCCACATCAGTACAGGGATTCCTACGATGAAGATGGCGAAACCGAGAAAGTATCCTAAGAATTGTTTCATAATCGAATGAACTTTTTATACCTGTCAATCTCTTTCTGAATCGGCCCTTCGTCCAGACAGGTTCCGGGATGGAAAAGGTCTATCGAAACCTTGCCTGAGGCGGCGCTCCAGTTACCGGCGACCTCGCCGTCCAGGAGAACAACTGGCCAGAAGATGCCGCTGTTGTTGTGGGCATGGTGGCTATGGCCGGGATGCAGGACCACGTGGCGGCTCTTGTAGCCGATCAGATACTCGTCGTAAGGCGGGAGCAGATGAACGCAGCCGCTGCGGAATCCGCGAGTACGGCTGCCTTCATGAAGGAAGAACTCGAGACCTTTCCAACTTTCTCTCACGAGCTCCGCGCCGAGGGCTTCCATCCCATTTTTGCACTCGATGAGCCCGAGGCCGCTCCACCAGGAGAAATCCTCGAGGGTGGCGGGGCCGTGGCTCCGGAAGTACTTCCTGGCCAGGAGGGCCAGGGCTTCCTCCCGGGGGATGGCCCCGCAGGCCGGCAGTTTTTCGGATGTCAGGGAATAACTTTTCTTGAGGGGAAGAAGGTCCCCGCTGCACAGCATCCCCGAATATTCCGCGAGGCGGATATGATACGAGAGCCGCTGGTCCGGCATCGACATGCCGCGTCTCTCGAGCGCAACGGCGAAATCGCTTTTAAGGACGCTTCGACTCTTTGACAAGACATCCGTAAACACCTGCTGGACAGCGGCTTGCTCCGCGTCAGGAATAAAGACGCCGTTGCTCTTCATCCAACCACGGAGACCCCGCAGTGCCGAGTCCCGACAGAGTTCGAGCATCCAGCACAGGTCCTCTCCGGCGACGAGCTGCCAGGTGGTACGGAAAAGATGGTTGCGGACTATCCTGCCTTCGTTGAAATCCTTTTCGAACGCTTTTGTCGAAGGCTTAAGCGTCCGCATGCCCACCGCCCATCGGATCATCCTGTAGTCCTGTGCCTGCATCGCCCCCATCCACTCCACCGCATCGTGGGGCGAAACGAACTGAGGGGATATGAGCTGCTGGCTCAGGAGTCTGGCGGAAATCGGGTTCATGGCATTTGTCCGGAAAGACAAATATACGAAAAACCGCATATTATGCTATCTTTGCAGAAGCGACAAAAAAAGCAACGAGATATGAAAAGAACTGGATTTTTGCTTATATCCGCCGCACTGGTGATGTGCCTGGCGGCCGGATGCCGGAACGGCAAGCCCGCGCCGGCTGCCGTACCGGAGGAAGAAACCACCCCCGTCGAGAATTTCTTCACCACCATTGAAAGCTATCTTACAGAAATCGGCAGCAACTACGCCCCCGGAGAATTCACCATTCCGTGCTACTCCTATACCATCGTGGACGACAGCGATCCCGACGACATCCAGGTCTGGGGCGACTTCTGGGTTTTCAATTATAACCGGAACGAAGACACCCTGGAGACCGTTTCCGGAGGCAGTCACCCGGGAAAATTCCATATTAAGAAAGATGCCGGCGGACATTTTATTGTGACAGGGTTCGACGCCGTGGGTGACGGTTCAGATTATCTGCCCACTGCACGCAAGATCTTCGGAGACCGCTATGAGGAGTTCCTTGACGCCCAGTCCAACGACGAAGTCCGGGAGCACGCAAGGGCCAGGGCGATTGCCGATTACGTTCGTGACCACGAGATTCCCGTCAAATTCTACAAGGACTTCGGCTGGCCCGCCGTCGCCATCCCCTCTGCCGAATAACGCGCCAAATGCCACATCCTTCGGGAAAATCCCGAAGGATGCCCCCAAAACCACCACATCCTTCGGGAAATTCCCGAAGGATGATTAGATGACGGTGATTATGATGCGGCGGTAGGAGACAAGGGAGAAAGGGCCGTCGTCGTGCACCTCGCAGACGAGGTGGAACCGGCGACCGGTTGCGTCATCGGGAATCACGACTATGGCCTGTGCAGAGTCTGCGCAGGATATTTCGGGCAGGACGGATCCGTCAGGAAACTCCTGGAACCACCACTCGAAACGCAGGGCGTCGCCGTCGGGGTCGAATGACCTGGAAGCGTCGAACGAAAGAGTGGAACCAGCCTTGGCACTAAGTTCGACCGGCTTGTATGAGGATGGAGCCGGTCTGGATGAAGGATTGACGGTGACAAGTACTTCGGGATTGACATTGCCCCTGCCTTCTGACGCCCATTGCATACGGGCGGCGAAGTCGTTGAACTCGTCGGGATAGAATTTGTGCTCGTACTTGCTGGAAAGGTCTTTCAAAGGCTGCTGCCAATTGGTCCAGGCATAGGTCTCACCATCGGGAGAGATGCCGAATTGATGGCATCCGCCCCAGCCGACCTGCTCCGGATGCTCGGGGTCGTTAAGGCCGTTAGGCATGACATTAAGGAAACTCGGAGTGTCCCCTTCAACGCCCCAGAGATAGTGAGGATAGACTTTGCCCATCTCGCCATGGCCCTGTATCAACTCGGCATATTTGTCCCAGTTCCTGACGCCCAGGGAGTTCTGGTTGAGCCATGCGCTCTCGTCCCAGACCAGCATCAGGTCTTCGGAGAATTCGCGCCGCAGCCACTGATGGGAACTATAGGAACGGTCCATGCGCATGCTGAAGTGCATATCCTGATCGGTAATGGTATAGAGACGGAATTTCCTCAAGAATGCCTTGAGTTCCTCGGGAGAGCGTTCCTGCTGGACGCGCCAGATCGCTTGCGCAAGGGTGTTCGCTCCACCCCAGGAACAAACCCAGATAGGGCGCGGGTCATCCTCGTCCGCGAGGCGGATCAGCAGTTCGCTGCCCGGCGAGTCGTTGTCATCCCCGATGACACCGATGCCCGCACGCGGGCTGCCCGGGACCGAGCGCTCGCGGATATACTCCGCACTCGGCCAGTAGCCCAGCTCCTGACTCCCCCGTTCTGCCTCCAGGCTTCGGAATCCGCTCTGCCCTGAACGCTTCATAAGATTTTCTACATCAATCGAATAGGCATCAATTACCCGATAGAGATACTCAGCCCACTCAGGAGGGTAAGGGTCGCAGTTCCATCCTATGGTAGTGCAGATGGCCTCGATCTCGAAACGGTCTGCATAGGACAACAGGCGTACGGCCGACTCATTATCATCGGGCTCGACATCTGCGGGACCGATATCGGTCAGGACGACCAAACGGGGTTTGAGATTTGTAGGATATCCGTTAGAAGCAGGGTGACAGGAAGCGAACAGAATGGCCGCTGATGCCGTTACGGCGAATGTGGTTAAAAATCTCATGACGGAAATAAAAAAAGGGAAAGCTTAGTACATCGCACCGCTACGACCTCCTACCCTTGCTGCATTCCTGCCCTGGGGGAGTTCAGAGGGAGCTGGTCGTGTACGACTTTCCCGATGCAAAGATAGCAATTATTTGGATTTCTCGCAAAAATGCGGATACTATTGGGTCAGCAGGGCCTTGGCTGCGGACTGCCCGGCGAGGAAACCGGTGCTGAATGCGGTCTGAAGGTTGTAGCCGCCGGTGTCGGAATCCATATCCATGACTTCGCCGCAGAAATAGAGTCCGGGGACGAGCCGTGACTCCATCGTCTTGGGGAGCAATTCGTCGGTATCTACTCCACCTGCTGTAACTACGCAACGCTCGTAGCCCACGAAACCGTCGACAGGGAAATCCCACTCCTTCAAATACTTGGCTATGCCTGACAGGCTTACGAAAGCCTGCTGGGCGCCGACGCTGTAGCGGCCGCCGGCCTCCCTGACGCCGGCCTTCCGCTTGACCGTAATGATGTCCGGATGGGCTGAGAGGAAAGCAGGGATGAGCTCCCATGGCATGAGTTTGCCGAGCAGGATGCGGCAGCGCTCGCGGTCGCCCTTGCCGCGGCTGCGCGGATCGCGAGCGACTTCGTCCCAGAGGGACTTCACGCGCGTGGCCAGCTCCGCGGCTTCAACGCCAGGCTTGAGGTCAAGGCGTAACGTTACCTTCGAACCGTTTATAATGGCCTTGACACAGCGTCGGCTTAACTGGAATCCTACCGGACCCTCGATGCCGCCATCCGTGAAATCGACGTCTCCGAAATCGCTTTCAACCATTGAACCATCAATGACAGCACCCAGGGATATATTCTTCAACTGTATGCCTGCCAAGGACTTGCCGAATTCCGAAAGCGGTGTAGCGCGGTCGATGTGACCCTTCCCGCGCGAAATGACCTCACCGGTTTTGTATCCCTGCGGGACAAGGGCGGTCAGCGACGGGAAGCAGGCCTTGACGCTGTGGCCGAGGGACCCGGCCCACGCCAGGCCGTCGCCCGTCGAGCCCGTACCCGGATACGACAAACCGCCCGTAGCGATTATGAGCTTACGGCAGCGATGCTCCAGCCCGTCCGCAGTATTGACCTTGAAGCCGTCAGGCATGCGGACTATGCCAGTAACGGAGCAGTCGGTCACGACCTTCACTCCGTATCCTGCACAGGCCCGCACGAGCGTGTCTACGACATCCGAAGCGTGGTATGAAGCCGGAAATGCCCTGTCGCCACGCTCGACGACGGTCTTCATGCCGTTCTTCTCAAAGAAATCCAGCGTCGCCTCACTGTCGAGATTGTAGAATGACGGTTTGACGAAATTAGACTTGGAACGGATGTGCTGGGAGAAGGCGTTCCAGTCCTTCACATTGGTGAAATTGCAGCGACCTTTTCCGGTAATCATGATTTTGCGTCCGGGACGCGGCATCTTTTCCAGAATGGTGACCTGGGCATCGGACCCGCTGTCCACCAGACATTTGGCAGCGCCGTAAGCTGCCATCAACCCCGACGCTCCGCCTCCGACAATCATGATCTCAGATTTCATATTCTTCGCAATTTGTGCAAAAATACGAAAAAATGCTTATATTTGCAGTCCAAGCCACTTTAGCTCAGTCGGTAGAGCAGCGCATTCGTAACGCGCAGGTCGTCAGTTCGAGCCTGATGAGTGGCTCTCTCGCAGGAGACTCTTCGGAGTCCCCTGTTTTTTTGTTATATTCGCAGGACTTGACTGACTTGACTTTCGTTATGATGAAAAGACTTATTCCCCTTGCATTGGCGGTAGTGGTGGCTGCAAGTTGCCAGACACGCCAGACCGACAGTACAGCCGCAGACCCGGCAATCAGCGGCGCGCTCGCTCAGGTGAGCATCGACAGCGTAAGGTCGTACATCGACGACCTTGTCGCATTCCATACCAGACATACCCTGAGTACGCAGACGGACCCTGACCGAGGGCTCGGTGCTGCGGTCAGCTATCTGGAGAGAAAGTGCGGCCGCTGGGCTCAAAACGCCGCTCCGGGCCGTCCCAAGCCAAGAGTGGATCGCATTTACTATACCGTCGGAGAGAATGGCGGACGGTATGACCGGGTGACACAAGTCCCGGAACTGATGGTCACCCTGCCCGGAACCGACGGATCGCGGGAACTGATCCTTATGGCACATATAGACACAAGGGTGCTGGACGTGATGGACTCCACCGCTTTCGCTCCCGGTGCAGACGATGACGGCAGCGGCCTGGCCTGCCTGCTGGAAACGGTCCGTATCCTGTCTCAGATCCCGTTGGAGCAGACAGTAAAGTGTCTTTTCGTTTCAGGAGAAGAGCAAGGACTGGACGGTTCCCGGTACCTGGCCTCCCTGGCGCGCAGGGAGGGTTGGCCGATCCAGGCCGTCCTCAGCAATGATATGATAGGCAACGTCCGGGCCAGCGGCACGGAACTGACCGAGGACCATAAAGTCCGTGTCTTTTCCGAAACCAGGACGGGAGAAGATTCCGACTCCCGCCAGTTGGCACGTTACATCAAGGAGATGGCATCCATATATGTCCCGGAGCAGGAGGTGGTCCTCAACTACCGTTCCGACCGTTACCGCCGGGGAGGTGACCAAAGGTATTTCCAGCAGGAAGGGTTCACGGCAGTGCGCGTCTGCGAGTATTGCGAGGACTATGAAAGGACTCACCAGGACGTCCGTACGGAAGACGGCGTCGATTACGGAGACCTTGCCTCGTATGTGGATTTCCCATACCTGGTGCGCAACATCAAGATAAACCTGGCCGCACTGATGAGCTTGGCGAACGCACCTGAAAAGCCGGCCAATGCAAGGATCGCCAATGCCAACGACCTGGACAACAACACGATACTGGTTTGGGATCCAATCCGCGGAAAGGACGGACAGCCGGACGCCTCAGTCTCTTACCAGATCCTCTGCCGCGAGACTTCGCAGGCGGAGTGGCTGCCGGCACTTCCCATGGGCCTGTCCGACACGGTCCCCTATTCTGCATCAGGGCGCATGGAGTTCTCCTGCCCCCTCAGCAAGGACAACTACTATTTCGCCGTCCGCGCCGTTTCGGCAGACGGCCATCCCGGGCTCCCTGCCCTGGCGCAATAAAAACGCGTTAACCCTCGACCGGGGATTGAGGGTTGCGGGGATGGAGGAGAGCAGCGGCGGCGAGGGCGCAGCGGATGCCGTCGATGGCGGAGGAGACGATGCCGCCGGAGTAGCCCGCGCCTTCCCCGCAGGGGAAAATGCGCGGGGCTCCCGGGCACTGCAGCGTGTCCGGATCGCGGACGATGCGCACCGGCGAGGATGTCCGCGACTCCGTGCCGAGGAGCAGTGCCCGCGACGAGTAATAGCCGCGTATCTTCTTATCGACCAAAGGGAAAGCCTTCTGGAGCCTGGAAGCCACGAAAGGTGGCAGGACCGCATGGAGAGGCACAGACACAGCTCCCGGATGGTATGAAGTCTCGGGAAGGTCGCGGGATACCCTACCCTTGCAGAAGTCGGTCATCCGCTGGGCAGGAGCGGCGAAAGGATGCGCGCCCGGAGCCGCTTCGCGCACTGCTGCATACATACTCCTCTCCACGTCCCTCTGGAAATTGAGCAGCGCGAACGCGCCGTCGCCGGCGTACTTCTCCGGAGCGTCATCCGGCTCGATCTGGACGACGACTCCGGCGTCCGCCCAGCGGGAATTGCGCGCAGAGTTGGACATCCCGTTCAACACCACTGTCTCCTCCTCCGTCGAGGAAGGGACAAGGACGCCTCCGGGACACATACAGAAAGAGAAGACTCCCCTTCCGTCCACCTGCTCTACGAACGAATACTCCGCCGCCGGCATTCCCGGGACGAAACCGCCCTTGTACCTGGCCTCGTTTATCATTGCCTGAGGATGCTCGACACGGACGCCGAGGGCAAAGCCCTTGGCCTGAAGTTCGAGACCCTTGGCGTCGAGCATCTCGTAAACGTCCCTGGCAGAGTGGCCAGTTGCCAGGATTATGGCTCCGGCTCGGAAAACCCGGCCGTCGGCCGTGATGACGCGCACTTCGTCGTCCTCCTGCGCCAAGTCGCAGACGCGGGTGCCGAAATGGTACTCCCCTCCGTGCTCCACGACAGCGTGGCGGATGTTCTCCACCACGGCAGGGAGCTTGTCGGTGCCTATGTGGGGATGCGCGTCAATCAGAATGTCGGGAGATGCACCGAACTCCACGAGGCGATAAAGGACTTCGCGGTTGTCGCCGCGCTTGGACGAGCGGGTATAGAGCTTCCCGTCAGAAAAAGCACCGGCCCCGCCTTCGCCGAAGCAATAGTTGGAGTCCGGATCGAGTGCACCCTCGCGGGAGAGGCGTGCCATGTCCGCCTTGCGGGCGTGCACGTCCTTGCCGCGCTCGAGCACTATGGGCTTGAGTCCGAGGCTCAGGAGTTTCAGTGCGGCGAACATTCCCGCAGGGCCCGCCCCGACAACGGCGACAGACGGCGCGCCGTGGACGTCGAGGAGTTCCGGCAGCCTGTATGGCTCGTAAGTCTCGTCAGGCCCATAGACCTCCACGCGGTAGCGCCATACGGCCTTCCCGCGTGCGTCGATGCTCCTGCGCGTGACCACGCATGTCGACGACGGATACATCTCCGCCGCTTTCAGCCTGGCCTCGGCGTCCGCTGACGGCTTCCCCAAAGGGACTGCTATCTCGATCTCTTTCATCGGGGGGAAAACTAGAAATCGGCCATTCGGGAGACCGGGGCGACGTCAAGCGGGCAGCGCTCGCCTGCGAGGTAATGAAAGTATCCGGCGATGGCTATCATCGCGGCATTGTCCGTAGTATACTTGAACTCGGGGAGATAGGTATTCCAGCGACGCTTCCTGCCCTCCTCCTCGACGCGCCTGCGCAGCCCGCTGTTCGCGGACACTCCGCCGCCGATGGTGATCTCCTTGATGCCCGTCTGCTTCGCAGCCTTGATGAGTTTGTCCATAAGGATGTCGATCAGAGTCTTCTGGAACGAAGCACAGATATCCTCCTTGTTCTTCTCCATGAACTCCGGGTCTTTAGCCAACTCGTCACGGACGAAGTACAGCAGGGATGTCTTGATGCCGCTGAAACTGTAGTCCAGTCCCGGGATGTGAGGTTTTGCGAACTTGAAGCGCTCCGGGTCTCCCTGGGCTGCCAGCCTGTCGATGACGGGGCCTCCGGGATAGCCCAGGCCCATCAACTTGGAGCATTTGTCGAAAGCCTCGCCCACCGCGTCGTCGATGGTCTGTCCGAGGATCTCGAAGTCAAGGGGGCTGTCAACCCTTACGATCTGCGAGTTGCCGCCTGAGACAAGGAGACAGAGATACGGGAACGACGGCTGGCGGTTCTCCTTGCCCTCCTCCTTGACGAAATTTGCCAGCACATGCCCCTGGAGATGGTTTACCATGACAAGGGGGATGTCCAGCGAGACCGCAAGGGCCTTGGCGAAGGAGGTGCCGACAAGCAGTGAGCCGAGAAGGCCCGGGCCTCGGGTGAAGGCCACGGCCGTAAGGTCTCCGGCCTTCACGCCCGCCCGGGTCAGGGCCTCGCTCACGACAGGAACGATGTTCTGCTCGTGGGCGCGCGAAGCCAGCTCCGGCACCACTCCACCGAACGACTCGTGCACCGCCTGGCTGGCGATGACGTTGGAGAGGAGATAACCGTCACGGATGACGGCCGCGGAGGTGTCGTCGCACGATGACTCTATGCCGAGAATGATATCAGACATGAAAACCCGATTTAAATCAACAATTCTTCGATCTGCGGCGCAAAGTTAGTAATTATTACCCGAATTATTTGCTAAATTTGTAGGTTAGAAAAACTGCACCGTTATCAAAAAGACACTGAAAATACTCGCCCGGTTCCTGGTCATCCTGATGACGCTCCTGCTGACCGCCGTCCTGCTGCTGCAGATACCTGCAGTACAGACGTCGCTCGCCAGACGCATCGTCAGGTCCCTGGAGAAAAACATGGACGGGCGGGTGGAGTTCTCGGACATCACCTTCGTGCCTTTCAGCGGTGTGGTCATCAAGGACCTCGCCATCATTGACTCGCATCCCTGGCAGGGAGACATCGATGTCCCCCAGGACACCATGTTCCGCGCCGGAGCCATCGCGGCGCGCTTCACCCTGAAAGGCCTCCTTTCGCAGAAAGGCATCCAGATCCGGGATGCAGAGGTGGACGACGCCCGCCTGGCCCTCGTCACAGAACCCGGCGAGACTTATACTTCCAACCTCGCCCGCATCTTCCGCATCACGCCTTCCGAAGAGGAGAAAGAGAAGAACATGAAGGATATCTTCTCCATCCATAAGGTCAAGGTCAACGACTTCAATTTCAGGATGATATCCTATGCCGACACCACTGTTGAGAGGGCTGGATACGGCATGGACTGGGGCGACCTCGACCTTCTGGCCAGCATCGAGGGACGTGATCTGAAGATGTCCGGAGGAGTCATCTCCGGAACGGCTAACCGCATATCCCTAAGCGAGAAAAGCGGCTATGCCGGCATCCTCAGCGGCAATGCCGCAGTAGGCAACGGCGTAACGGAACTGACCGACCTCTATCTCCGCGACGCCTGGTCCGACGTCCACGTCCCCGAATTCAAGATGACGGGGACGACCGAGGACTTCTCGGACTTCGTCAACCGCGTGCGCCTTGACGGCAGGCTCGGACGCAGTACGCTGTCGTTCAAGACCCTGTCATACTTCGCACCGGACCTCAAGGACAACTCCATAGTGGCCGACGTCGTTTCCGGAAGGGTCTCCGGGCCGGTCAACAGGCTCACCGTGGAGAATTTCAACTTCAAGGACAGGACATCAGGCTTCGGAGGCGTAGCCAACGTCTCGCTCTCCGGACTTGACGACATCTCGAAGATGGGTCTGAACAGCGAACTCAAGGACTTTACATTCACTACCGAGGGTCTTGGAGGCTTCCTCAGCCAGTGGATACCCGGCAAGCCCCTCGATCTCTCGGGGCTTGCACGCGGCGAGACTTTCGTTTTCAACGGCAGCACTTCTGGATCCCTGGCCGACCTTAAGGTCAACGGCACCCTGGACTCTTCGTCCGGTACCGCCTGGGCCGACCTCGACGTCAAGGACATAGTCAGCGACAAACCAATCAGGATCAACGGCGGACTCACTACCGACAATTTCGACATAGGCCGGCTGATCGGCAAGGATTTCGTCCATCAGGTATCGCTCAAGACCTCGATCAGAGCCAATCTCGGCAAGGGCTACCCTGCCGTCGACATCGATTCGCTTCGCATTGACAGGCTCAATCTCCTTGGCTACGACTACTCCGGCATAAACGCGACCGGAAAGCTCGCGGACAACGCGTTCGACGGCCGCATCGTCTGCAACGATCCCAACCTGAGTTTCATGTTCCAGGGCCTTGCGACGCTTTCCAGCACCGCGGAGAACGCCCTGTACAGGTTCTCCGCCTATCTCGGATATGCCGACCTGCACGCTCTCAACATCGACAAACGGGATGTTTCCAGGATGTCCCTGGGCAGCCTCGATGCCAATTTCGAGCGTGTCGGACAAGGAGACCTCGTCGGGCGCATCGACGCCGAGGACCTGCAGTTCGAGAGCGCCAACGGCATGCACGACATCGGTGACCTGCACGTCACGTCCACCTCCGGCGGAGAGAACTACGGTATCAAGTTGACTTCGGACTTCCTCGACGGCACATACGATGGTACCAGAAGTATCGGAAACATCGCCAAGGACATCCAGGACATCACGACCAGGAAAGAGATCGGGGCGCTGTTCGGGGAACCGTCCGGTGAATGGGGCGGCGGAGCCTATCGCATCGCCCTCAACTTCCATGACAGCCGCGACCTCCTTTCGTTCCTCGCCCCGGGAGCCTACATCGCCGACAGTACGGCCATAAGGATGCGCATCACCGAAGGCGGAAGGCTCACCGGCAACATCACGTCTCCCCGCCTTGCCTACAAGGACAAATACATCAAGAGCGTCAACCTGGATCTCGACAATGCCGATAATGCCCTGAACTGCACCGTCACCGGCACCGAGCTCGCCCTCTCGTCCGCGATAAGGATGAAGAACAACGCCCTGATGCTCTATGCCAACGACAACAACGTCGGCATGGGCTACAACTACAACAACATGACCGGCACGGAAGACCGCGGCGAACTCTATCTCACCGGCGACCTCTCCGGGAGCACTCCGGGCAAGCCCGTGGTCGACGCCAGGAGCCTGACTTCGAACATCTATCTCAGAGGCGAACAGTGGCGTTTCGACCCCGCATCCTACCACTACTCGGACGGCACCGTCCGCGTGGTCGGGCTGAACATATCCAACGGGGACCAGAACTTCGCGGTGGACGGCGGCGTATCCCGTGACAAGCCCGATACACTGATGGTCAGCATCAACAACGTCGACCTTGGAATAGCGAACATCATCTCGGCCAACGATCTGGGTGTCAAGGGTATAGCATACGGAAGAGCCATGGTCACGTCGCCTGTCAAGGAAAAGCTCGGGCTGATGGTCAACGTTTCCACAGACTCCACCTCCATTGCCGGACGCCCGGCGGGTACGGTCACCCTCGGTGGTTCATGGGACCTTGAAAACGGTCTCCTCGACTACGCCCTGCGCAGTTCCCTCGAGGGAACTACCGTGATGGATGCACGAGGGTATTACGTTCCCAAGGACAAGACGCTCGGGCTCAACGCCGGACTCGAGGGCTTCGACCTCGGCTATGCAGCCCCCTTCCTCGCCGACGTCTTCAGCGAGATGGGCGGAAAGCTGACCGGGCAGGTCAGCGCGGACGGTCCTACCAAGGCGCTGGAAGTCTCTGGCGAAGACATGATGCTCGAGGACGGTCTCCTTCGGGTTGCGTTCACCAATGTCCCCTATTACGTCAGCGGCCCCCTCCACATCAACAATACCGGAGTCTATTTCGACAACGTCTCCATCAGGGACCGCAGCGACGGACGCGGTACCATCACGGGCGGCATCCTCTATGACCGCTTCAACGATATCCGCATGAATACCCGCATACGCCTCGAGAACATGGAGGTGGTAGACCTCAGGGAACAGGATGGACAGGCCTTCTACGGCAACGTCTTCGGGAGCGGTCGCGTGAACATCTCCGGACCGTTCTCATCGCTGCTCCTCGATGTCGACGCCACTACGGTCAAGGGAGGCAGTTTCCACATACCTCTCAATTCCGTCACGGCGGCCGGAGGCAGCGACCTGCTGATCTTCAAGGAGCCGGTCCGTGAGATCTACATGGACCCTTACGAGCTCATGATGAGCCGGCTGGTCGAGACGCGCAAGGAAGAGAGCGACCTGGACGTCCGCGTCCGTGTCAACGCCACTCCCCAGGTTGAGGCCAACCTTGAGGTTGACAAGGCAACGGGCAACGTCTTCACCGGCCGCGGTGCCGGTACCATCGCTCTCGAGGTACGTCCTTCAAAAGACATATTCACCATCAACGGAGACTATACGCTGAACAACGGCAACTTCCATTTCAACGCGATGGGCATCACCAGCAAGGACTTCACGGTGCTGAACGGCAGTTCGATAAAGTTCAACGGAGACATAATGGACAGCGACCTCTCCATCGACGCCCAGTATTCCCTGAAGACTTCACTGTCCAACCTCATCGCCGATACGACGTCTGTCGGTACCCGCCGCACAGTCGATTGCGGCATCAGCATCACCGACAAGCTCCGGAATCCCCAGCTCGCCTTCTCCATCAACGTCCCCGACCTCGACCCGATGACCAGGTCCAGGGTCGAGAGTGCGCTGAGCACCGATGACAAGGTCCAGAAACAGTTCATCGCCCTGCTCATCACGAACAACTTCCTCCCGGACGAGCAGTCCGGCATCGTGAACAACTCCAACCTCCTGGCATCCAATGTAGCGGACTTGATGGCAAACCAGTTGAACAATATCCTTCAGAAACTGGACATCCCCCTGGACCTCGGCCTCAACTACGCTGAGAGCGGGACAGGCACGAGCATCTTCGATGTCGCACTGTCCACGCAGTTGTTCAACAACCGCGTCATAGTCAACGGAAGCGTCGGCAACCGCCAGCGCATGACATCCAACACCAGCGATGTCGTCGGTGACCTGGACATCGAAGTCAAGATGGACAAGACCGGCCAGGTACGGCTGAACCTCTTCTCCCATTCGGCCGATGAGTATACCAACTATCTCGACAACTCCCAGCGCAACGGCGTAGGCGTGGCATACCAGAAAGAGTTCGACACCCTGAAACAGTTCTTCAAGGACCTGTTCTCCACCAAGGCCCAGCGCCAGGCGCGCGAGCTGGAGAAGGCTACACGCGAAGAAGACGGGAAAGTTATCATCAACGTGGAAAGGACAGAATGAAAGGAAAATTGTACCTCATACCCTCCCCTCTCGGGGACAACGACCCTTCCGAGGTGATCCCGGCTCCCACCCTGGCGTTGCTCCAGGGCATCCGCCGTTATGTCGTGGAGGAGGTCAGGACCGCCAGGAGGTATCTCTCGAGGGCCGGGCTCAAGGGGCATATCTCCGAACTGGAGTTCCACGAACTCAACGAGCATACTACGCCCGAGGAAGTCGAGGCTCTGGCATCCCTGTTCGACGACGGACAGGACGTAGGGCTGATCAGCGAAGCGGGCCTTCCGGCCGTGGCCGACCCAGGCGCGGCGCTGGTGGCCCTGTGCCACCGCCACGGCATCACGGTCGTGCCCCAGGTCGGGCCGTCGTCGCTGATGCTCGCCCTGATGGCCTCCGGCCTGAACGGGCAGTCGTTCGCTTTCTGCGGTTACCTCCCGGCCAAGACGGAAGAGCGCAGGAACGCCGTCAAGGCCATAGAGAAGGCTTCACAGGCACATAAACAGACTCAGATAGTCATAGAGACTCCCTACCGCAACGATTCGTTCTTCGCGGAGTTGCTCCAGACCTGCAGGCCCTCGACCCGCATCTGTGTCGCCGCCGACATCACTCTTCCGGATGCGTTCATCCGGACCAGGACCGTCTCCGAATGGAAGAAAGAAAACCTCATAATAGGAAAGAGACCATGCGTATTTCTGATATTGGCATAATCGAACTCACGGGGATGGAGTTCCACGCCTACCACGGCTGTTTCGAGAAAGAGCGCGAGGAGGGCAATCTCTTCGTCGTGGATTTCAAGGCTGAATACCATTACAAGAAAGCGGCCAAGAGCGACAGGCTTGACGACACCGTCGATTACGGCGATGTCTACAAGGTCATCCGCGAGGAAATGGACAAGCCGTCGAATTTGATGGAGAATGTCGCTTGGAGGATTGTCAAGAGCATTGCCGCGAGATTCCCCGAGTTCATCCGCTTCAAGGTGCGCCTGTCAAAGTCCACCCCGCCCGTCGGAGGTGCCTGTCAGTGGTCGCGTATGACGGTCTCCTATCCTCAGGAGTCCAAGGCCGAGCAACTTATGGCTTTCCGCAAATGGTAATCGCTTTCCTCACCCTCGGCTGCAAGCTCAACTACGCCGAGACCTCCACCTACGAGCGTGGCTTCAAGGCCGCGGGACTGGAAGTGGTCCCGTGGCAGGAGAAGGCCGACGTCTACCTGGTCAATACCTGTACGGTCACTGGCACGTCCGACGCCAAGTCGCGCAATATTGTCCGGAAGATGCACCGCGTCAATCCCGATGCGCGCATCGTCGTGGCCGGCTGCAGCGCCGAACTGCACAGGGCCGAGTTCGAAGCCATCGAGGGTGTCGTGCGCGTCTTCGGCGCCCACGAGAAGGCCCTCGTCGTCCCCGAGACCCTCTCACTTCTTGGCCTTATCTCCGGGGGTACTACCCCTGAAAATTGTGCCACCCTCGGCAACATAAGAGGGGGGGACCCATTGCTTGCAATGGGGGGGGCCGAACGGAGTGAGGCATTTTCAGGGGTAGTACCCCCGGAGATAGAAGGTCAAAAGGTTTTCGGGGCGTACAGCACCGGGGAGAGGACGAGGTCGTTCCTCAAGGTGCAGGACGGGTGCAACAACTACTGCAAGTACTGCACTGTACCATATGCGCGCGGAGAGAGCCGCAACATCCCAATCTGCGAGTGTGTGCGCAATGCCCGGGCGATAGCCGCCGAAGGCGTGAAGGAAATCGTCCTGACGGGCGTGAATACCGGCGACTTCGGCCGTACGACGGGAGAGTCGTTCCTGGATCTGCTTAAGGCTTTGAACGAAGTGGAAGGCATCGAACGCTACCGCATCTCCTCGATCGAGCCGAACCTCATCACCGAGGAGATCGTCGACTGGATCGCGTCCGGGACCAAGTTCCAGCCGCATTTCCACATCCCGCTCCAGACCGGCAGCGACACGCTGCTGAAAGCGATGGGACGTCGCTACGACACCGCTTTCTTCGCCGACCGCATCTCCTACATCCGCTCGCGGATGGAAGGACAGGGCAAGCCGAAAGTGTTTTTCGGCATCGATACCATGGTCGGCCTGCCAGGCGAAACGGAAGAACTCTTCCGCGAAACATACGACTTCATCGCCGGCATACGCCCGGCCTTCATACACGTATTCCCCTACTCCCGCAGGCCCGGAACGCCTGCCGCGAAGATGCCCGGCCAGGTGACGGAGCGGATCAAGCACGAGCGTGTGCTGGCGCTTGAGGAACTCTGCGCCAGGCTCCACGAGGACTTCGTCAGGCAGAACCGCGGCATACGCGAGCGCGTGCTGTTCGAGTCGAAGGAGAAGGACGGCAACATGTCCGGATATACCGGCAATTACATTCGCATAGTCCGCCCGTACGACGAGGCGCTCGTCGGAAGGCTGACGGACATAATCATCTGATAATGGGCAAGGCAAAACTGACATTCCTGGGAACTGGCACGTCGCAGGGCGTGCCGATCATCGGCTGCCGCTGCGAGGTGTGCCGCTCGGCGGACCCGCGTGACAAACGCCTGCGCTCCGCCGTGCTCGTCGAGTACGGAGGCCTCACAATACTGGTCGACGCGGGACCGGATTTCCGCACCCAGATGCTCCGCGAGGACGTCCGTCACCTGGATGCAATCCTGTTGACACACAATCATATGGACCACACCGGAGGCTTGGACGACGTACGTGCCCTCAACTACATCGACCGCAAGGCCGTACACATCTACTGCGAGGAGAAAGTCCTTGACACGCTGAAGGTAATGTATGGTTATGCCTTCGCCGAGCACAAGTATCCCGGCTCTCCGGAGTGGCGCATACACCTCATCGATGACAGGCCTTTCGCGGTCAAGCCCGTCGCGGGCGGAGACCTGGTGTGGATGCACGAGAAAGGCTACTGCATGCAGATGCCGGACGGTTCTATAGTCCCCTGCGGAAACGACATCGTCAAGGCGGCGGAGGCCCCGACCGCGGAAGCATTGGCCGCCGGCGGTGTGGAGATCATACCCATCCGCGGCTACCACGGCAAGATGCCCGTCCTGGGGTTCCGCTTCGGAGACATCGCATATATAACCGACATGAGCAGCATCCCCGAAGAGGAGTTTACCAAACTGAAGGGCCTGAAACATCTGACGCTCAACACGGTGAGTTATCATCCCCACCACTCGCATTTCAGCCTGTCAGAGGCCGTGGAACTGGCCGGCAGGATCGGTGCGGAACACACCTGGCTCACTCACCTCTCCCACACCTTCCCTTCACACTCTCAGTTTGACCGCGAACTGCCCGACGGCATATCCCCTGCCTACGACGGACTTGTCATCACCGACTGATCACGTGGTTTATATCAGTTTGTCGTCCAGATTAGACAAAAATGCCAAACATTTTGCAAAGTTTATTTGTCATTCTGAAAAATAAGCTTAACTTTGCAACTGAAACTACAACTGATATAGCATCATGAACAGCAAAAGCATCCTCATGCCCCACTCCTGCCAGAAGGCCGGTTGGTGGCTTCTGCTCCTGATTCCCCTCACCTGGGGATTCTATGAGATCCTTTTTCATTTCTTCCACGAAACCCACCTGTTCGCAGTCGTCAACAGCAACAGTCGATTCATGACGATGCTGTTCTACCTCGTGATTATAGCTGCCGCATTCCTGATCTGCCTTTCGAAAGAGAAGGTCGAGGATGAGATGGTCTCCCAATATCGTCTGAGAGCGATAGGCATCTCAGCATACGTCAATTTCTTGCTCTTCATGGCATTCTGGGTTTTCATGGCGCTGGACCATGGCTTCCGCTTCGGATACGGTGAATCCCGCTGGAGTTATATATATGGGGCGATGAAAGTCTATATCGGTCTGATCCCGTTCATCACGGCTGGGTTGTATTACATTGTTTTCAAGTGGATGCTGAGGCGTTCAAACAAGGGACAAGACATATGAAGAACACAGTCCGTGTAGAAAGGGCGATAATGGACATCACCCAGCAGCAGCTGGCCGAAGCCATAGGTGTAAGCCGCAACACCATCAATTCCATTGAGTCAGGAAGATACGTCCCTTCCACCGTTCTGGCGCTGAAGATATCCAAGTACTTCGGCAAGCCCACCGACTCCATCTTCCAACTGGATGAGAACGATTGAATCCCCTTGGAGTGTATACACTACACGGGCCTTACTGTAAGGGCGCAGGGAATTCGTCGGAGTCGATCAGGGATCGGAGAATCGAGGGCCAGTCTGGGGAGAGATCGAGCTGGCGTGATTCGAAGGCTGTACGGATGTCTTCAAGGGTGTAAGAACCGCTACGTGAATTGACTTCATCCCTGAGCCAGCGCTCCGTCTCCGCGCGCAGGTCTGCCGGCTGATGCCTGGCGGCGCCGGAGCGGCAGACGTCGCAAGTGCCGCAGGGAGCGCTTTCCTCCTGTCCGAAATAACGCATCAGGAACTGTGCCCTGCATTCGTCAGTCTCGGAAGCATATTCCAGCATTGCCTCAAGCCGCTCATGATAGGCATCGCGGAGCATATTGTATTTATCCGGAGACAGGGCGACATTGCCCGGCCGCAGGCGGTCGTGATGGAGGTAGATGACGCTGGAATGGTCAGCAGGGATATACCTTATGACGTGCTCGAGGGAGAGATTGTAAAGCAGCACCCTCAACTGAGGGATGCCGACGCCGCAAACAGCCGCAAGCGAAGCCTCGTCCACCGGAAGCGGGAAGGAGAAAATGCCGGGATAGCCGCGCATCAACGCGTCCAGCAGGTCTGCCATCCGCGGGTCCGGTAGGTCGATATCGTACAATGCGTTGCGGTCGACGGTAATCATGATGCGGGTATCGATGTCGATATCTTCGCTGAAGGTGAGATGGTCCTCACGCTCAAGATACTTTATGGCATAATGTACCGAGGCACCGTTAAGGCCATTTGCCTTGGCAAAGGCCACCGGATCGAACTTGAGCTGACGGGCGACGCCGGTGTCGTAAGGTATCTGGAAGAAGACGTGGAGTTTCTGATAAACGTCCTCGATGTACTCCAACGAAGGGAAAGAAACTGTCTCGAGTTGGTGCAGGTGCCGTATGTCAGCGCCGTTCCAGATCAGGACCGCGAACGAGCGCAGGCCGTCGCGGCCCGCCCTGCCGGCCTCCTGGAAATATGCCTCGGGGCTCTCGGGGATGCCAAGATGTACGACAAACCTGACGTCTGGCTTATCGATGCCCATACCGAAGGCATTGGTACACACCATGATGCGGATGTCGCCCCGTTTCCACGCCGACTGCCTGTCCGCGCGCGTCCCGGGATCAAGCCCGGCGTGATAATAGTCGGCACTCTGCCCCTCCGACTTGAGGAAAGATGCGATCTCCTCGCATTTGCGCCTGTTGCGCATATACACTATGCCGGTACCGGCCACTCCCCTGCATACGCTGAGCAATTGTCCAAGTTTGTCGTCCGACCTGCGGACTATGTAGCTGAGGTTGGGGCGCTCGAAGCCGCTCTTCAGGAGCGTGAATCCGTGCTCGACGGGCTTGCCGCTGCGCTGCGCAGCCAGCACGGCCTCGGGACGCGCCAGCCTGCGCTGGATGTCCTCCGCCACGCGCGGAGTCGCTGTCGCCGTAAGGGCGATCACAGGGGCGGCGACACGCTCGCGCAGGCGGCCTATCAACAGATAATCCGGACGGAAATCGTAACCCCACTGGGAGATGCAGTGGGCTTCGTCGACGACGATGAAACTGATGTCCATCACGTCGAGATAGGCGCGGAAAAGCGAGGTATTGAGACGTTCGGGAGAGACATAAAGGAACTTGCATCCGCCGTATGCGGCATTGTTGAGGGTCAAGTCCACTTCCCGCCGGTTCATCCCCGTATGGATGCAAAGGGCCTTGATGCCCCTGGCATTGAGGTTCTGGACCTGGTCCTTCATAAGGGAGATGAGCGGGGTGATGACCAGCGCGAGGCCTTCGCGCATCATGGCCGGGACCTGGAAGCAGATGGACTTGCCGCCTCCCGTCGGGAGGATGGCGAGCACGTCCCGGCCGTCCAGCGCGGCCTCGATGATCTCGCGCTGCATGGGCCTGAACGAGTCGAATCCCCAGTATTCCTTGAGTACTTCCGAAGCGGTCATTATCCTAAATCGATAAAAGTCTGAAAACGTTATTGTTTTGATACAAAAGTAACGAATTCTTCTTTGACTTCTTATAAAAAAGAACTAAATTTGCGTGATAAAAAGAATCTAATTAGTCAAACTTAAAATATTATTCACTATGCCAATGATGGATTTATCAAAGTACGGTATCACCGGTGTCACCGAGGTCGTTTACAACCCCTCATACGAGGTCCTTTTCAACGAGGAGACCAAGCCCGGTCTCGAGGGCTATGACAAGGGTCAGGTAACCGAACTCGGCGCTGTCAACGTCATGACCGGTATCTTCACCGGCCGCTCCCCTAAAGACAAGTACATCGTCTATGACGAGACTTCCAAGGAAGGCGCTCCCGGCGAAGTCTGGTGGACTACCGAAGGTTATCCCAACGACAACCACAAGATGTCCGAGGAGGTTTGGGCTGAGGTCAAGAAACTTGCTCTCAAGCAGCTCAGCGGCAAGCGTCTTTTCGTGGTCGACGGTTTCTGCGGTACCCACAAGGACACCCGCATGAAGGTCCGCTTCATCGTGGAGGTCGCATGGCAGGCCCACTTCGTGACCAATATGTTCATCCGCCCGAAGAGCCAGGACGAGTTCGACATGGAGCCTGACTTCGTGGTCTACTGCGCCTCCAAGGCCAAGGTCGACGCCTACAAGGAGCTCGGTCTCCGCACCGATACCTGCGTGGCCTTCAACGTCACCAGCAAGGAGCAGGTCATCCTCAACACCTGGTATGGTGGCGAGATGAAGAAGGGTCTCTTCTCGATGATGAACTACTATCTCCCGCTCAAGGGCATCGCTGCAATGCACTGCTCTGCCAACACCGACATGAACGGCGAGAACACCGCTATCTTCTTCGGCCTGTCCGGCACCGGCAAGACCACCCTTTCCACCGATCCCAAGCGCCTCCTCATCGGCGACGACGAGCATGGCTGGGACGACGAGGGCGTCTTCAACTTCGAGGGCGGCTGTTACGCCAAGGTCATCAAGCTCGACAAGGAGTCCGAGCCCGACATCTACAACGCCATCCGCAGG